>OMLO01006147.1_pt1 | contig 10094 bp, 8 predicted proteins | sample 1674811 | NCBI WGS metagenome assembly OMLO01 (sample SAMN06265003, study PRJEB25207) | coral metagenome | isolation source: Coral host | place: Mexico:La Bocana,Puerto Morelos, Mexico | collected 2008-11-13
CTTCACTTTTTTGGCAATGTCTTTCCGTGTCTTTTTGGATACGTCACAGTCTCCATATTGAACTCAGCCCTCAACACATCTCCATTCTGTGTCCAAATTTGATGCGCATCTCTGAGCTTCTGGCAAAAGCTCGGTTACTCTCAGGTTGGTAGGCTTCAATGACAGCTGAGCCCCCTTGCCTTGCACTCTCTAAAAGGGTTCGTTCAAATATGAAAATACCATGAAATGCCTTCAAATGTATGAAATATATTCAAATAAAACTATTTGAACTAATATTGAAATGTATGAACATGGTCGGTAAATTAAAGGATGTCAAAGGATGTCAAAAGGTAGCAATGGTGCGCCTCTATCCGCTTTCTCTGTAGTGCAAGGACATCACTGAGGATCCCACTGGTGATAACCAACAGGCGTTCGGCATTGTCAGGGTTGATGCCCTTGGAGACACAGTACCTTGCTGAAATCCGGTGCATCAAAAAAATGGATTAAAATGCAGCAAAAATATGCAAAAATACTGTCAGCAATCTCCGAAACGGAACCGGAATTCCATCGAATTCCTTTAACGAAGCTGAGACATCGAGATGTGCCGAAATAATCCAAGAGCAAGTCTACACTGTACAGATCTATCCCTTGACGCTTTGATCATACACTAGCTGCAGCTGTGAGAGTTGAATTGACTTGAAGAAATCCAAACGATTCAGAACGATTGCATCTTTGAATTCACTTGATTCGTGTTTGAACGAGATTCCCAAGGCAAACCTGTGTTGGGCAGGGCACTGATCGTTCAGTTCCGGCTTTGATGACAACCCGCATATCCTGAGCTATTGAGACGGGGTGCAACTTGAACGCTTTTTTCGTCAGTCACAGAGGCCTTCAACCATTATTTGTTTCATATCATACATTGCCACTAGTGGCTAGTGGTCATCAAAGCATTGCTCACATCCGAGCAGTCACACGTCTTGGGTGCCACACTGAGCATGCTGACCAAGAGGAAATTCATCCACAGATTGCCCCTCTGCCATCGCCCGGTCTTCAGTTTGTCTCCAATTCGTTTATGTTATTTCGTTTCTAGTAGTCTTGTTCATGTCTCTTCTGGGGCGGTCCCAAAAAAGGGTCATGAAATGCAATTGAAGCATTAACAGTATCTCAAAAGGTTATAGCCAGTTGCTGATGGATATTTTCTCGCGTTTGAATGTGAAGGTCGGTTGAATAACTGTGACGTGTTTGATCCTATTTCATGATCCCAACATACTCTATGTACCTCTATGTCGCTGCAGACTATGTCTCTCTCGTTCAAAATGTTTGGTCATCTCTCAAAGTCTAATGGTCAAAATAAATCAAAATTGCAGCTGCGGGCGGCCAAGGTTACAGGTGGCATTGTTTCCCATGTCATACATCTTGTAATCTGAATATGTCTCAAAAATCACAGATGATGACAGTCTCAGTATCTTGATGCATGTTGCAACGGTTGCACTTGCGAAGCACTCAGCGATTTCAGCAGAAATAACATCATAATATCGATAATATCACGCTTAGTTTCTTGCATTTTTCGTCAGCCACGGTTTAAGGCGACGCAGCTCACGAGCCATCGAGCCATCACGGTTCGAGCCCGCCCCGTTGTTCCAGGGTCACGGAGTCACAAGGAGTCGCATTAGATTCACATTAGTCATTAGTCACGAATAGTCACGAATAGTCCCGAGACGTCACGAGTCCGTGCACGTCAGATCATCACATGTAGGACTACAGAAGTGTCGTGACATCCAGAGATGCTTCCTTCGTTCCATCCTGCACCTCCAGTTGAGAGGTGAGAGTCCAAACATTGTCAAACTTTTATTGAAATCATATTTCCAATAACTTTGGCACTTACAAAAGACAAGTCTTCCAAAAAGAAATGAGATCATTGGTCATCTAAGAATATCATAGAAATGTAGAATGTCTAAAGTCATTCTAAAGACCAAAATCCAAAACTTCTCTCTTCTCATGGCAGCTGGGTTTTCGACCAGGCCGTAGATGTACTCTTGAAGCAGGGGCTCGAAAAGAGGGCGAAGACGATGTTTCGCAAGAAAGTCGTGGCACCTTGCTTCAGCAAATCGCAAACGGACCAAAAAAAAAACAAGATGGCCAAAGTACACAAACACATCATTTCTTTTAGGCCATCACCTAAATGACCTGAATGGAATACTATGGAACACCGAACAGGAACCAACAAGAAAGAAATCAACTCCTTTCAGTCCAGAATATCCACAAGAATCTCTCTCACCTCAAAAATGCCCTTGCGATCTTGTGTTGCAAAATGATACAATCTGTGTCAATTTGCTATCCCTCGTATATGCTGAAATGTCTTTGAAGAGAATTCATTGCTGTGCTGCGTCTTGGTGCTCAGTTCCAAGCGCTTCCTCCACTGTGTCATCCGTGGTATATTCCAAAGGTCCTGGCTCTACCCATTTCCAGGTTTGTACAAATTCAACTCCAATGTATCTGAAATGCCTAATTGCAGTTGACATGGGCCTGGAATGACATGGACCAATGGACCTTCGTGGCTGTTCTATGAATATCCTATGTTGCAGTTGCTCCTATAGTTACGGATTGAGATCCACACAGGTTGTGTTTGCCATTTCAGAGACTACGTAGACTACGTGTGTATTAATTTGTATACCCTCAGGCAAAGCACGCACGGGATACCCAAAGGAAAATCTTCGCCGCCTGTCCACAAAGCTTCGCTGTAGCATGTCTCGTGAAACTAAAACTGACACTACTAATCACTACTAGTCTAACATACGACACAATCAACTTACTGCAAGTGTCATCCTGGTATCTAGGTATCTACGAATGATTCGACACTCTGAGAAATAACGAAAAATAGACAACTTAAACACTTCACGAACACAAATTATGAAGAAATATATCATATACAGTATCTGAATCTGAATACACCTGAGATCTGAATATATACGCAAACAGAACTCCATGGAGTATCCTCACAAAACCTGCATTTCCGCACCTAAATTCACTTCCACCTTCACGATCGTGTCCGGCTTGAAAGGCATCCAAATTCCTGTGCAGTGACAGGAGCAGTTGCCACAGTCTTTTGATCTTGAATAAACTGATCCTCCAAACATCACCTGGACTTTCATGGCTTGCTGCCACTAGAGGCTATTCTGCCTGTTCCTGTATGGATTTATAAATTTGAAGAGTACTTCGACAGAACACTGGCAATTCTGTCTACCAGTCTGACTTGGTTTGGTCTGGATATGTCTGGATGGTATCAGCCTGGCCGTTTCTTTTGACGTCCCAAACCTTGAGCAGGCCAGCCTTCCAATTGGATGTCCTCTCCACCGGTGTCGATTTCCCAAACATAGTCCTTCCATTTCACCTGGAACCCCACAAAATTGGACCGCATTCAGCAAAAGATACCAAAAGACGCTTTCTGAAACTTTCTCAGGCGTTCCTATGACTGTTTGTCTTGTGGTTTCTTCATTTTTCATAGAAGAAATGGGTCTCAGAGCGATGAGTGATGAGGGAGCTCTGTCAGTTCGAAGACTACACGACACTTTTGGATTGCGCTTCATGGTTTGCAGGAAACACTTTAAGCAAATGTAAGTCCATGTAAACACTGAAGCCTAGTGAAAGCTTTGAATCAAGCTGTGAGACGTGAGACTAAGGCGGTGACTCTGCCCTCTCCAGTCCTCGAACTGGAAGAGCGCGAAGGCCTTTCCAACTCAGGCTCAGGTTCTCCGGCCTGTGCAAGACTCCAAATCTCAGTACCCATGGACTTGGACGGATGTATTTGCTTTAGTATGCTTTAGTATGTTTTAGTCATCTTTTAGTCCTACCAGTGCTCCAGTGAGGATGGAAGACGTGTGTCACTGTTGACCTGACGCTGTGCATCCTGTGTCTGAGGCAACAGCGCGTTGAGCTCGCAGTGCATTTTCCCCACGCATCACTCTCTCCGCAAGTTCCTTTGCATCGATTTCAGCGACCGTCTATAATATTGCACAATATTTACGCAATCCCGTGAGTCCTTATTTTTATTCGGAGCCCTACGGTGAAAGAAAGAATCAAATATCACATGCATGGTGATTTTTTACATGTTTTCACTATTTCAGTAACTCAAATGAAGAATCTTACCTTTCGCCGTTGATCATCTCTAATCCTATCTGCACGTACCAGCAGCACTGACACTGACAGGTGCCTGCAGCCTCCTTGCGGTTTCAACTCTTTCCTGAACAGGTTGGGTATGTTGATGTGAAATGATGTGAATTCATGATTCCCGATGCTCAAAAGCTCCACTGGTTATGCAAACCGTTCTTGCTGTATCTTTCCGATTCTTTCCAAAAGCTGAACAAAAGCTGTCCAAACAGAGATCGGTTGGTGGCCTTCAGTTCAAGCTCTTCACTGGGTTCGCATCCACTTGACCCTGAACTTGATGATGATACCGATGCGGATGATTTCAGTGCCTTTGCTGCAGAGAACCAAACTTTGAAGTGAGGCCATAGAGGATAGTGGAGGCACATTCAAGATCTGTAAAAATGCTTGGGCTTACCGGCTTACCTGTATCTGTGTTGGTTCAAGTTTTTTGGAAGTTGCATTGCCAGCACTCGGTTCCGGCATTGCCTATGCATTGCCTGCAAAAAATGGAAAACTAGCCAAATCCAGTCCAACGAAATCCTCCTGAATTCCTTTGCCAAGAAGCATATTCTTGACGCTCTGCATTGGCACCGTGCATAGTTTCCTCTAAAATCTGATTAACCGAACCCAGCAAACCAGAACATTCTACGACGGTCCAATCACTTGTGCCTCAACCAGATTGCTTTGGATGCGCTTAAGGCTAAAGGACGGGACAACTGCACTTTGGGTTCCTGGACGTGCTCGTTCAGGGCCACTTTTGATGTCTTGCTCCGTCTTTGCAGAGCCTCTTTGTCAGTTGGAGTGCAGATAAGGTCGATCACTGAACTGCCACTGCCCCCAGACATGTATTGTGGAGTCCTTGTGCATATTAGATGGAGAAGAATGATGAAGAAATCTGAACCCAGCAAACAAGGACAGTCCATGACAGTCTACAGTCACCTGTGCTTTAAGATTGCTTCAGGATGCTTAAGGGTACTAGAAGGAAAGACCGCACTTGGGCTGCCTTGACATCCTCGTTCGGGACCGCTTTGGTGGTCTTGATTGGTGTCTGCAGAGCCTCTTGGTCGAAAGTGTTCTGATTTCTGACCAATCGTGAAATTCACATCTCTTGTGAAGGCATGTCTTTGTTCGAGGCTCAATATACAGATGGAAATCATGCACACATAATTCGATAGGAAACTTGTAGAAATTTGCAGAAGGTCTGAGAAGATTGCGGGGTTCGTACGTTCACGCTTGCTGGCTTCTTCAAAGGTGGCAATAGCAGCACACAGCCGCTTGAGATCAATGCCAGAGTCGTCAACCTGTAAAATGGCAGAATCAGCTGAGTCAATTGTCTTGGAGAACAAATCGTTATTTAGATATATTCTGGCTACAGTACCACTCAACCACGTCAGGATGCCAAAACATGCCAAAATAGCGCATTGCATTTTTCAAGGGTTTCCTAAAAAGCCCAAGGCCCAAGCTTTCAAGAACAGCTGCAAACACACACTTAGACAATCTTAGACACTTAGACTACACACATCAAAAAAATCAATAGAATGCTGCCACGAAACTTCTGGAGGCTCCGTTGCCTGGACGCCTTTCTCAGCAGTCATTGGCTTTGCCTTCCTTAGAACGGACAGAAAACTGGGAAACCGTGTCCAATGAGGCGATGCACGAAAGGATTCACAAGATCCATCCAAACACATCCAAACACCAAACACTTGGGCTAATGTGGCTTCAGGTCTAGGAGTCTAGGAGTCTAGGGGCTGTGGGCTCTGTTTCGCTCTGTTTGGTGTCAAGGGATCATCGAAATTTTGTCATGAGCATTCTTGCAACAAGCATTTGCATCACCGTCAACCGACAACATCCTGGACATCACAGAAAGGCATACTATTTTAAAGAAGAAAAACGCGAAACGAATCACGGTATCTTTCACTTCGCAAACTCGGTCGTTGGCACTTCAGGCACTGGAGGTCTGCCGGTGACTGGGTCAATCTTGATTGGACCTTGCTGATAAAGCATTGCGTTGAGTGAAAGACATGTATGCGGCAGCGATAGGGTTTTGGCCAATAGAAGGGATTAAAAAAAAGGTGTGATGAATCTAAAAATACCCAGCCACTGCTGCCACTGTCAACATGAAATCGTATCCTGACATCTTCAGTGCGGTGTCCACACGTCTATGATTTCGCCCATCTTCTTGTCTTCCGCTGTGTGCCAGAGCTAATAATCATTTCTAATTGTTTGTTCCACTTTTCGTTGTTGGTAGCCATGTGATGTTACAAGTATATCTTTGTACAGGACCGCCTCAATCAAACATCATTGAATCTCGACTGGTGACAAATCCTTGCTGAGATGCAAACGTCCGTCCCATGGAATTGATCGATCCCAAGGCTGGGTTTCTGGACGCCACATGCTACTGGCCTGTTCACGCAACCCTGCTGATCTGTTCCCATGAAGAAGTGAAAACATGTGAAAACTCCGATCAACATAACTTCTTTTTGAAGCTAACCAGGCCAGCAACTATGCCTCGTTGGTAAGCCGAAAAGGTTTCTGCTCCTAAGTGCCAATAAATCGGAGATTTTGGTAGCAGGGAATATCTCAAAATGTGACAATGTCGGGTGTAACAACAACACGAGGAATTCCCACGGTTCTGAACTACCTATGCCCACCTAAACCCAAATGGTCACCTATATATCGAACCTTCATCCAGCCCTCGATGATTCGATGATATTATTGTGTAATATGTCTGTATGCAGTGACAACAGAAAGAAAGACTTGGGGCCTCGACCAACCGGCGGTAAGCTGGGCTTGGGGGATCCGGTTGCGGCGCTTCCACTGGTCCTATCAAGTTAAGCCGCAGAAGTATGTCCAAACAAGCACGCAAGCTCTGAATCTCACCCTTTGGACACGGGGAAGTTCCAACCAAATGAAATCAAAGACTGGGCAACTCAGGACTCAATGTATTTCTCAAAAGCGTTGATGAAAACTTCCAAGCTATGGACTTTTACAACCAGCAGCAGCAGCAGCAGCAGCAGCAGCAGCAGCAGCAGGAGCAGGAGTAGTAGTAGTAGTAGTAGGAGTAGTAGTAGTAGTAGTAGTAGTAGTAGTAGCTTGACAAATCCGACAAATCTGTCCAGCCCTCCCTATTCTCATTGAGCATCCCACCCCAAAATACCCACAATCAGAATTGAGTTTGCCAAGTCTAGCTTTAAAGCAAATTGATGGAAATTGCTCAGTGAGTGTCCGGTTGAGTCTGCATCTGTCCTCGGGGAGGCCGCGACCAAAATGCGAAGCAACCGCTGCACTCCATCCGGAACATTGCTGAAGTGCCAAGCGGCATGCAAGGCCAGCAATGGGAAACTAGATGCAAAGGGAGGGAGAGGGAGAGAATATAGTCAATATGGTCATGATTTGCCAGGGTTTGCCATGGCTATTTCATGCTTCAGGTATCATCGTGTCATATCGTGCTGTCATATCGTGCTTCACTTTCAGCAAAGGTTGCAAACCTGAGCTTGAGCCAGAAGACCAGGAAGCACAATCGAAGCAGCTCACACAATGAATCGGACTCCTTTTGCTCCATGCTCATTTTCTATACCTATGATGGCAAAAGATGGCAAAACCGCAGGTAGGACGACTCTCTCACTTGCAATCTCTCAGCAGGTCATCCGCAAATAGTCAGGACCCTCGGTTTTTTTTGTTCACGCAATGGTCATTGTGCTCTAGCGGTTGCGGCGACTGTCTTTCGCAAGTTGCTCTTGTTTCGTATCTTCTGAGCGTCATGTGTTTTGGTGTTTTGCATTGACATCCTCGCTCAGGCTTGACATCCTCGCTCAGGGCCGCTTTTGACGACCGTACCTGACAAAGAGGCTCTGCAGACACCGAGCAAGCCATCAAAAGTGGCCGTGAACGACGTCGTTCACGGCCACTTTTGATGTCTTGCTCGGTCTTTGCAGAGCCTCTTTGTCAGTTGGACTGCAGATAAGGTCAATCACTGAACTGCCACTGCCCAGACATGTATTGTGGAGTCCTTGTGCATATTAGATGGAGAAGAATGATTCGATGAAGAAATCTGAACCCAGCAAACAAGGACAGTCCATGAAAGTCTACAGTCACCTGTGCTTTAAGATTGCTTCAGGATTCTTAAGGCTACTAGAAGGAAAGACCGCACTTGGGCTGCCTTGACATCCTCGCTCAGGGCCGCTTTTAACGACTTTACCTGACAAAGAGGCTCTGCAGACACCAAGCAACTTGCTCGGTGTCTGCAGAGCCTCTTTGTCAGGTACGGTCGATCTCTGAACTACCACTGCCCAGACATGTATTGTGGAGTCCATGTGCATATTAGATTGAGAAGAATGATGAAGAAATCTGAACCCAGCAAACAAGGACAGTCCATGACAGTCTACAGTCACCTGTGCTTTAAGATTGCTTCAGGATGCTGTGTTTTGGAGTTTTGTATCTTGTCGTTTGATCTGTTCCAATACCTTCCAATGTCCAATGTTCTTTGTACTGCTACATCAGCACTTCGCCCTGGCTCACGCGCTTTGCGATGGTCATGTCCTGGTTCCAAGATGTGTCAAGGCAGCTGACAAATTGTGGAGGATCTGCTGCGAACGCAAGAAGCAGAAAATGCCGATACATCCAGATGCCATGAGATGCCACCGTTTTGGAAGTTGAAACTCCATCTACAAATCTACGGCAAATCCAGCCACAAGAACCAACATGCTCTTCTACTATTCGGCTACCTGACTTGAGAGAAATGGGTGTGAACCTAAGCTGTGGGCATGAGAAAGTGGTCTCTCTCATGCTGATCATACTGACGCTGATGCTGACGCCGACAAGTGTGCTGGTTGCTATTGATATCTATTGATGCTCTTGGTGTTGATGAAGATGATGGTCATGATGATGATGATGATGATGATGATGATGATGATGATGATGGTGGTGATGAACTGCTGCGTCGCTGCGTGACTTGTTTGACCTTGTTTCTGTCAGACCGCCATGCCTCGCCTTGTCATGCCCGAATGGAGGAGTGCCTGTCTGCTGCAGTCTCAACCCAGTCTCTCCCCGTTTCGTCAAAAAAAACACAAACTACAAATGCTGAATGCATCCACAAATGCTGAATGCTGTGCTGCTGGCAACAAATCATCTTTGGCAGCTTGAGCTTCCTGGACAAGCGAGACGGTTCAAACCCAAGCCTTGTATACTCCTAAGACACTCATAACATTTCCAATCATTGCGTTCCTTGGCTTTGAGAAATCACAAAATAGTCTCCGGATGTCACAGATACCATGGGATTGATACTGTCCCGTATGGTAGTGGTAAATGTATGTAAATGTTGTACGTATTGAGAAATCGACTCTAACACTAGACAAGTCCATTACCTTTCGGACCCCGCCATTATGGATGAACCCAATATACAAACCTCTAGACATGCGAAAACAAGGTTCAAAAGGTTACTCACAATACTGAATTTGCACTAATTCGGGCAATTCATACGACTTCCACTTCATACACCCCAACCCCCTCCTCCAAGAAGTCTGCGACCGCTGGAGTCAGAGACAAGTCTGGAATCTCCTCCACTGACAGCTGGCCGGCCCCCGCTGACAACTTAAGGGGAGAATTGAGATGCTCTGGATTTGGAATCGATTACTTTTGACGCATATAATTCGTAAATGTCTCCCGTGGATCCTGCTATGCATGCAACACTGCCACGAACAAAGCCTCTCCAAGCTCTGCCATCTGCAACGCCGCGAGTACCGCCAGGGCTAGCTTTGCCGCTTGTTTTCTTGCTGGACCTGGAACCAGGAAATATCTGATTTGAAGCATCTGCGAGGCAACACTACGTCAAAACCTGGACCGTATTGGACAGTACTGTGACAAAGAGTCTTGGTAAATGAACACATATGAACAGTGTAGCAAGTCACCACACCTCTGCCCACGCTTGAACACATATGAACACATATCGTTTCCTTTCGGAAAAAGACCTC
>OMLO01006148.1_pt1 | contig 10093 bp, 7 predicted proteins | sample 1674811 | NCBI WGS metagenome assembly OMLO01 (sample SAMN06265003, study PRJEB25207) | coral metagenome | isolation source: Coral host | place: Mexico:La Bocana,Puerto Morelos, Mexico | collected 2008-11-13
TTCGCAGCTTCTAACAACAAAGGTATCCTAAACTAGTGCTTTGAGTTCTTTTTGTCAGTGGGTCTACTCAAACCTGTATAGAATGTAAGCGAAAACTGTGTAGCTTGCAGTTCACGCCAGGATACTATATGGAAAAAGAACTAAGAAATACAGAATTTGGCTTGAAGTAGCAAGTGCCATAAAAGAGGAAAGAATATATAAATCGGGACACTTCCTGTACTAAGCCATTGACCGTCTGTATGAGTTAAACTATCCAGGAGAAACTTGATAAACATATTTGAACTGCGGAAAAAGATACGAAGACATGATTGATCATCACAGTTATACACACAAGTTAAGCAGTTGTGAAATTATTTGAGCGGGCCAAAATCATAAATCCTCGAATTTCTTTTTTGACCTAAGGGAAGAAGAATTCTTTGGGCAATTCAAACGTCTACTCAAAGAAGAACAGTAAGGCATGGCAGTCGTGGAAAGCAGCTATTTATTGAAGTATTCCTCATTACATTAGAGCTCATTAGGTATCACGGGTCTGCAAGAGACCAGTTATTCATAAATTGTGTTTTAATGCTGATGAATTTTACCGTATGTGTATAAAATTCTTCATTATAGGGCTACATATGTTACTATATTATTGAATTGTCCTTGAACTCTGATTTCGAGGTACACTGAGCCCTGCTTCTCAATGCACGGCAACTGGCATAAGTAAACCACGTGAAAATAATATCAAAGCAATATCAACTCACCACGCGTTTTTGTGTTTTGGTGGGTTGGGTCAACACGCATCACTCGTCAATAGATCACTAAAGTTAAAAGCTTGTTAATTACTCACAAGAGTCGGCCCGCCATGTACAATATCCTCTCGCCGGGTTTGTTCAACATCCGCGTGATTTATTAAACCCATTAGCTATAAACAAGAGAAAATGACCTCATTTTCTCTTGCTATAAAAAATCGTGGCTTGTGCCGGTTTCAGTGACATATCTACCTTTCGTGAAATGATTCAGTGAAAATATTTGATGTGTGTGGCAAGAAGATTTGACCAATTTAAGACAAATTCAACCTGAAAAATAAACCAGTTGACATAAAAGTAGATACCCGGTCCGGAGCGTTTGATCGACCAAGACTAGCTAATCTGGTTGAGGTTCTGATCGTGTCTTAGAAATCTGTTAAACAAATTAAACAGAATCAAAACCTGTGTCTTCAATTATGTATAAACTAGAAATAGTGTTCACTATAGCTGCCCCCGCTTTTGATATCCTTTTTATTGGATGTGTATTGATTACAAAGATTGTGTATACAAAATAATGTTGTTGCTATACATTCAGCTTTTACTAATCACTTTTCCCCAGGCTATGAAGTCATTAATGGCTTTCCTAAGGTGACCTTTGATGATTTTCCTGTCGGGCATACAAGATAGGCAAGCAAATATAGCTAACTTACTGAAAGGATGAAATCAAGGACGTCACTGCTGCGGAGCCCATCATGGGCTCGTGGCAACTGCTAATTATGATTGATTAAGAGCCTCTTTGCCATGATATATAAGACCAAGTTGTTTGTTTGCAAAAAATTGAGAGATCAACAACCGTAGGTGCTTGCGGACTGAGACGTTACTTTGTGAGGTGAGTAAATAACTTCATTTTTTCACAGACTTCGCTATGGAAGGAAAAAGACATCTTTCGACAGGGGAATCCCGATTTTACGATATGGTAAGGGGACAACAAAATCATATCGTTCGGGACATTGTTGCAAACGAACTCCCGAACTCCCGAGGGCAACGGCTCGTCACAGCGAAATTCTCAATTGCCCAGTTCTGTTCAGTTCACAAATGGCTCTATAAACATGCCCAGACTTAATATACAATATTACAATTCCGAATAGAAAAACGAAATATTAGCCGTCGTCGTTAGTGTTAGTAGGGTTTGTAATTTCCGCTTCCCGCCACCAATCCGTCCTCTGTCCCGCTATCCCACTTACTTTGGACGCGTTATCCCGATTCCTCCGCGTTTCTGTATTACCTGTTGGACGACGATGTTCTACAGTTGCCTCGGTCACTGTTAAACCTAAAAAGCAGTAATTTAATTTGATAAATTTATGACCATTTAACACATTTCTGAGCTGGTGTTGATTCATTGATGAGCGTTGACGAGTCTGCCGTTGTTTTTGGGTGTCCCGGTGATACATCTCCCTCGGCGATCATTTTATTTTCCCTGGCGAAAGACCTCTTGGCCTCCTTCTAGTCGTACAGAATGGAAAAAGCGTTTGTCATACTACTTTTTTATACTGATAATAAAAAATCTCAAAAAATCAAACAAAAAACTGAACGCTACATCTACATCTACATTTTATTAAGTCGGTAAAAAGTCCATTCGGATATCACACCAACATCTTAACATAATTACAGTGATTAGAAATAGGTAAAATACAATATTTACTTATATAATAAATGGAAAATTCTAACATAGGAAAGCTTAATTGATAACTATGGGTAAACAACTAAACAGATAAAAAATAAATGAGCAAACACGCCGCAGGCACTTTTGTTGTTTATAGGCTATACAGCATGTCATGATTGTGTTTAGATTTATTCATACTTTGTAACAAGGAACGTTTATTTTATTGAAGATTATTAAAAAGGGATTTTTATACTCCGGTCCAACTTCCATCCGACCCAATATAACCACTGCTAAATGATAACAACTGCTGTTATTCAGCCGATAGATTGCCTGAACAAAGAGAACTGCAAACGGGAAGTTGCTTTGGTCATCAAATATTGTTAAGCTGTTTTTGTGATATTTTTATCAGCATTCGTCGGCGTTCGAAAACATACGAAGTGGTTTGGCGGTTTTACGAAAAGCGGGATGATAATAGCGGCTGTGATTGTTGATACGCCTTCCATGCAGGAGGTATATGGAATATAATCGATAAAAGTGCCGTGTTCTGTCACTGACTTGTGTATTTTTAGCAAGACGTTTCGGCTAATTCTTAAGCCTTCATCAGTTGAAAAAACCGCTTAATGTTACGCGTGATTAATAAAAACTTTTTCAAAAATTGAAACGTTGCGCGTGCTGTATGCGTGTGACTCGAGAGAATTTTAAGTGCGCGCCATGCACTTGTAGACTTCAGGGATGACTGTGTGGTCATTCCCAGCGTTTGGGTCTTTTACACACATCCAAGCTTCTAGAAAAGCCACTTATGGTAATGTGCCTCATGTCCAACGACTTCAACGTTTTCAAAATCCATGTGATGATAACATTCGTGAACATTCACATACGTTTGGAGTTATGATCGAACATCAAGACGGCCTTTTTGTGCTCGGAGACCCGCATCTTCAGTGATCTTTCGATCTGGCCATAGTATACGAAATCACACTGACTGCAGCTCATTCTGTACTCTACTCCAGATGATGGACGGTCGGTTTCATCCGGTACTGTTTCGGTCGAGGAAAAACGTCTGTTGATGGTTCTCTGTGGCTTGTATGAAACCTGTATACTTTGCTGCTTTAGTAAGCGACCAATTCTTTCGGAGACGCCCTTAACGTATGGACTACAAAACCATTGGTGGTATAGGCTTAGTTCGTTTTGTTGCCAGCGCTCTTTCACATTCGTTGATAAAGCGAGAGGGGTAGCTGTTCTCTCGAAGCACCGCTTTTACTCGTCGCGTTCCCTTTACTCGTGGAGGGAATGTTTCTCGCACGAAGGAGTAACGTGTTAACCACTGCTCTTTTGTGGCACGAGGGGTGGTGAGAGACAAAATCAATCATTGGCAATAGAATATTGTTTGAGTTCCTGCCCAAAATCAGAACTGTTTTTGACTGTGTAGGTATTCTTTCGTAGTGGAGACAAGATTGAAACAAGATGTTTGGATATCGCATGCGTTGTACTGCCTATGCTGCTTGTAATCGGCCTCAGAGGTCTTTCAGGTTTGTGAATTTTGGGGAGACCGTAGGAAGATGCCGGTGTAGAATTATTGCAGTGCAGTCTTTTGTAAAGGTTTGGTCCAATTTGCGGTGTCGTGTCAGTGTTATCGTCTTTGATGTTGAGCAAAAGTTTGTGTTTAGGTCTTTCTCAACCCTTCTTGTTGGATTTAACCTCTTGTCGGTTAATTGCAAATAGGTCTTGGTGTCATCTAGCAATGTAGAAACCTTTTGTTTGTACTCATCACTATCCATCACAGCTACTGATTTGCCCTTATCAGCCGGAAGAATAGTTATGGTGTCATCCTTTTTCAGGTTTTCTTAGTGCATTCTCTTCTTCCTTTGATGTGTTGGCTGTATAGGGGGTCTTGCATGTTCTTAAAACGTTGGTGACACCAACCACGTATTGTGTCCTTTGCAGCTTGGCTGAGTTTGACTTTAACCTCTTGGCTTTATTTTTTTGGAGTTTGGCTTTTTTCTAGAAGCTTGGATGTCTGTAAAAGACCCAAACGCTGGGAATTATCACATAGTCATCCCTGAAGTCTACTTAACAAATTCTATGCGTCTGTCCTCTTATTGATGATAAATTGCGTCATAACATTGGCAAAGTGGCTGTGGAACCACGAGCCGCAGGAGAATGGTTCCGCAGCAAACTTAATTAATTGCTTAATTCACGTTTCCCACGATTGCTTCTTCTTCGACACTGAGAATTGGGCCATATTTATTTTACATAGAGAAATTTATTATTCAATTTAAAACAACAGAAAAAATACAGGTCACCACACTCGTTTTCGAAGAAATGACGATTTACTTCTATGGCGGGGTGAAGCCGTAAAGAAAAAGCCGCCAGTTTCTAATGCGCGCGCGCTAATCGCGTGTGAAATTGTGCGCAGTAGGGAATGCGCAGTGCAATACTGGGGAATGACCTTAAGAGTTAGCCGAAACGTCTTGCCAAAAAAAATACACAAGTCAGTGACAGAACACGGCACTTTTGTCGATTATGTCATCTCCTCACTACATAGACTCAAGTAGATGGGATATACTTCCTTGAATGAATGAGTTCGACATTTTCAACATAATAGAAAAACGCCAATATCTCTGAAACGAAAAAAGATATTCCATAAAGGAAAACGCCATTCTTATTTTTTTTCAAAGCCTTTCTGATACGCGCAGTTATTTTTCATTTCACACGCAGTTAAACTTTCAAAATGAACTGCAATCTCGTGCCGTAACAAATACCGTCTCGTAGAAATAGGTCAAGTCACGACATTCTTGGAGAGCAGCTCCTTTATGAGAATTTTATAGGGTGTATTGCTTGAGAGGTAGTTCTAATTGGTAGTTTTAATATAGTTTTACTTCTTTGATAGCTCAATAATCGGGTGTATTGCCTGGGTGGTAGTTTTAACCTTGTATTCTATTCATTTGATTTTATTACTTTTTTATCTTGCTGATGAACTGTCCGTGAATAAATAAAGATTATCTATCTATCTATCCGACCGATAGTCTTTATTCGTTAATCTTTCTTTATACACGGTGAAAATTCATCACGATTTACAAATACAATGAATATATTTTTGTCAATATTCAGACTAATCTAATTGATCGGCAGCAGTTAAGGACGATAGGAAGAGCTGGGAGGGCTTCACAGCAGATCACTTTGTCTTCAATCATATTGCTCATCCGCATGGTTACAAGGGCGTGGTGCGTGAAGAACCAGTCTTTACCCTTTTCACTGATTGTGATGCTTCTCAGAATGCCGTTGGCAAAATATTCACACCGATTAGCACCGCGTTTTGTCCCCACGAGCTTAGCTGGAGTGAGTATCTCTCTCTGATCGCCGCAATTCGACGCGTTACAACTCGAACTGGAAAATTCTGGTTCGATATGGCCGCATACCACGACAACGAAACCGCAATAGTACCACATTGGTTCGACCAGCTCCATCAAATTTGCCACGAGCTTTTGCTGTGTGCGAGCGAAAACCGATGCCAGAGGTTTGAAGAAGTCACGGCAGAGTTCGTGCACGAGCATCTAAACAAGGAGTACGTGGAAATCGTTGACCGAGCTTTCCCCAACATGGGTGGTGACGTGAATAAGCAACAAGCTGGTACCATCACTGAAGTGGTTTGTTCCAAGGAAAGCAGTCACACAATCCTTCTTTCTACTCTGGGCAGCGCTATGGTGGTTCTCCTTATTGTCGCCATTTTCGTCTTGGTGTACCGTACACGCATGATGAAAAAGGAAGAAAAGCTACAACCTAACAATGGCGATATAAAGGCCTAAAGAATAGCGCAGACCAAAAACACAGCTGATTCACATATACCTTAAGTTTATGTAGTTTCTCCCGTATTTGTTTAGCCAATAAGTTCACATATGTGGTCTACTGCTTTTTTTACATATATTCCAAGCTCATTATTGAGATCGATGCACGCAAGACTAAGTTTCGTTTTAGATCTGCTCAAGGGCACCAGTAAACTGTTTTTACACTTTCAAAGTTCTCAAGATGTTTGACGAGTGTACATGTAAGCTTGTATTAAGTCAATCAAAGCTGACGTTCTAGTTTATTGAGAGTTTTTTTTATACAATCCATGCTGTTAAAGCGACAATAAAAGCCTTGTTTTTTTTGGTGTAACAGTATTACCAGTGTCGCAGTGTTGTCTCTCATGCGTGTGGAGTTTGTTGGGTTCGGGAAAGTGTAATTCTGCATACATCCGTATTGAATTTAATCGTATTGAATAAACGAGAACCTTTGTGGACAATGGCACGCAGAAAACTACAATCATGGACAAACGTTGTTGAGACATATGGAAATTACCATCATACTTTCCCTAGTTGTGAATTCTCCTCTCTCCCCTCGAGAAAGGTAGCCTCCCCTTCCCCCTTTTTCAATGTTGGAAACAAATAAACAGCAACGAAGCGTTTTGCAACATTGTTTGGGGGGGAGGGGGTTGACTATAGAGGAAAAATGTGTTTTCATTCAAAAGAAAAGTATTATTGTTAGTTTGAAAGCGTTAGTTTTGCTAAAATGTCTCAACACTTTTGTCCATGATTGTGGGTGTAGAATAGTACCTATTCCGCTTAGTCCGTCTGATCTTCGTGCGTAGACGCGAAAGAAAACCGCAAAAAGAAAATGGCCGCTTTCGCGCGGCCATTTATTGCACCCATTTGAAACATTTCAAGGAGCAGCTAAACAACAACTGAAATCACCACAATATTATGATAAGTCAATGACAATGTCAATCTAGAATGATACTATAGCGCAACAAGCGTCACATATGCGTTATCTAAATGGGTAAACGTTGGTTATTGGAATAAGAAGTCTCGCTTATATTTAGGCCCCTCCCTCGCTGGAGGAATTTGACTGAAAGCGGGACTTTATTTCTCCGGTTCGGGGCTACCGTCCTTATTAATCCGTCACGAAAACAAGCACGTTCTTCAAACGTAAGAATTTTGATAACGCCGGCTTCGTGCTCTCGTGCGCGTAGACGGAAAAAGAAGCTTATACGAAAAGATAAGGTTACAATATTCCCTGCCCGAGTTTTACCCAAACACAAGTCCAAAATTACCTCTGTTTGTAGTGAAGCCTTAACCTTTGAGTACAGATATCATGAGAAAAGAAGGGACAAAAGAATCGTTCACAGTATCGATTTAAAAAAGGTAATAATTTCGGGAGACAGTATTCCTTAAGTAAACTATAAGCTTGTTAATCTCTGAGTTGTAGATTACTTGAATCCCGTCACAAATATTTATGCTAACCGAATAAGTTGCAGTTCCTGGGTAAAGGTCGGACTAGGATAGTGTAAGGACGATCAGTTCTTTTTCTGTAATGAAATGAGATATAAAGGGATTAACGGACGTTTCATGGACATCTCTACCCAAATTCTTGCGGAGTACCCCAGGAGTAAACTATACACTAAAGCGTTTCTTTAGTGTAACTGCCAACCGAATTCTTGCAACTTACAGGCTGACAAGGACTTACAAAATAATATTGGGTAGTTTTATTCACTTTCCTACAATCATGGACAAAAATGTTGAGACATTTTAGCAAAACTAACGCTTTCAAACTAACAATAATACTTTACTTTTGAATGAAAACACATTTTTCCTCTATAGTCAACCCCCTCCCCCTCCCCCCCAAACAATGTTGCAAAACGCTTCGTTGATGTTTCTTTGTTTCCAACATTGAAAAAGGGGGAAGGGGAAGCTAACTTTCACTAGGGGAGAGAGGAGAATTCACAACTAGGGAAAATATGATGCAAATTTCCATCAACAACTTTTGTCCATGATTGCAGGTACAAAGTTGCTATTCATTTGAAACGTAACTGGACTCGTTCAACTACATATAAATGATGGCTCTCTCTCTATATATTCCTGATCAAGACGATGTTTTTTCTAAAATAAGAAACATCAAGTTATTGACACTAATTGTTCATATTTAAGCCAATTTACTTCCTCGTTTTTTTTTTTTGGCTCAAATAAGCTCAAGGGAAAGTGGATTTGCAAAATTACTGGGGCGATTCCTTTTAAGAATAACTAGGCAATAAATTAAAGCTACAATAGTAGAGAAAAGCAAACTGCAAGGTTACAGAAACTGATCACCAAATAAAAGTTGTGTGGATGTTGAGCGCCATTTTCTTATAATGGCGGTCACTCTTAAATCATTAATCCTAGTTGTCTAAACAACATGAATATTATACATCCTCTTATTGCATAACCAGCAAATCTATGAGTTCCGTCTCAGCAGGCTGAATAACCAGGAAGGGATCCAGTTGCCAAAATGAGGAACATAAATACTTCGTTAATAACCGTGTGCTAATCAGTTTATAAAGCGACGGCTAGTTCACAGTGCAGTCATTACTAGTTACACAGAAAGATTGTCTTCACTACGCGCGGGATAACACATCTTGGGAGGTAAGCTGAGGTATACAGTTTGTTATTATTGTTTGCTCTGTTACGTTCTATAAACTCATTTTGTCGAGCTTGCTTGCCTACATGTATGCCGCCGGCTCGTATTGATGTACGGTGAACTCTCTACCCTCATGCACGCCTACGATTTTTCAAACCTCTCCAGCAAAAGTCGTTTCTTTCCCCTCAGTCGAACTATGTGACTTTACCTTCGATTTATCGAACTACCCAAATTTTCAAACCGATTTGCGTTTCTCTTGGATGTTCGATAAAATAGAATTAACTTTTAAAATCATAAAGCAGTACGGCGTTTCGTCTCAAAAAGCTATTTCCTGTTGATCTGAGGCTTCTTTAATTTTAGCAAAGGATTTTTGTTACAAATTTGGCGGCTCGAAAACGTCGGCCTGTGTCATTGTCTTTGAACTTTCTAGTCGTACAATATGTAGTGCGTATGTTTTAGGATAGCCTCGAATTCCATGGCGTCAAAATTACACATTTGATGTTGGGATATTCTGTACTTTTCTACAGCGGTAACGAAAGTCCATACTTCCGCCAAACACATAAACTCTGCCGGCCTTTAGAAATGTCACAATGATTAATTAGACTGCGGAAACAAGATTTTAAAAAGAATCTGACATTCCTCCGATTATTTCAATTTGCCTTCAGTACGTTGTGAAAAATATTTACAAGGAAGTTCGCGTTCTCAAAACTGGTGAAGCCGCGAGAGTTCTGTCTAAGCTGAAACGGAAGCCATTTCACAGTCAAGACACTGTTGGTAACGCGTAGATTCCACTTCCGTAATTTTCAGTTTATGGCGTGACAGCAGTTTTCGCCAGTAATTTTGTTTTTGTTTGTCTAGAGAACGGATGATCGATATGAACAGAACGACCGGAACATAAATTAAACAATTTGTATCCTCGGATCACGTATATCAACTGCATAAATTTAGGAATTGTTTTCAGCCAAATAATTATTTGCGTCACGAACAAAATAGCGATAGATAAGTAATTTCTAGCCACGTAAAATTTTAGACCAAGTCCAAACATAGGTGAAGCGGAATCGAAATATTTTGTTTCATATATATACGGTCGACAGTCATTTGCACACCTGCAGCTGTCACTTCAAGTTACGCGAACTTTCCGAATCACTATTCAACAGTTACGTTACTGAACTCAGATTTCTATGAGGTAAAAGTTGATGAGGCCTTATCAACTACCCACTAATAGAAATAATAATTGTTTTAGTAGTTAAGTAGAATTGTTACGTAAACTTTCTCT
>OMLO01006149.1_pt1 | contig 10093 bp, 8 predicted proteins | sample 1674811 | NCBI WGS metagenome assembly OMLO01 (sample SAMN06265003, study PRJEB25207) | coral metagenome | isolation source: Coral host | place: Mexico:La Bocana,Puerto Morelos, Mexico | collected 2008-11-13
CAAAACTCGGAGAGGAAAAAAACACATGCTCCCAAAAAAAACATGGTTTTTAGTTACATACAACAAGAATTCACGTCAATTTGGATCATCAAATCAAAGTGGTTACCCTCCCTGAAACCAACATGTTCGCCCCCTGAAGATAAATCGCTGCTCAGGAGCTCGTGGTCGATTGCTTTCACAAGTGCAAAGGCTGTGTGCCTTAGCTGATCGGTTGGGGAAACCCAGGTGTGGTACACGGTGAACTTGGGAAATGTCCAACATGCTACCCCATGTTGGTTGAGGTACCCTTACACATTTTAGTGTTAAGTTTAGATGCAAAAAGCAGAGGTTCACGGTTCACACATCTTATGAATCTGAAATCCATTGGAGAAGACATCAATCTTGGAAAAACAATGAAAGACATGTTGAATATCAGGTCCACAGAAATCCTCACCCCAAGATTTGCCTATGAAATGTAAACCTAATAGACGAGGTGCAATTGAAACACTCAATGGTTTGCTTGAATGTTAGCTTCGTGGAAACATGTCTTAGTTTTTATGGTGAAAGCTGTTTGAGAATAAAACTGTACAAGTGGAGGCCAAGGGGATTCATATTTTTTTCTTTATACTCTCTAAAAGTGGCTCCCAACCTCCCTAATGAATTCCCAAGAGGATTATGCTTACGTATTTACATGATTATTATATAGGATATGTATATAGAGATATGTATTTTCTTACATGTTTATTGTCTATTTGCAAATTTCTAAATATATAGACTATATAGTCTACCCTATTCTACCTACATGGGCGTACAAGGTAACAAATGCTTCCCAAGATCACGACAAACGCAAGCTTTGGGCGAGTCCGAGGCAATACCTGGAGCCTCCTTTTTTGACCTGTTACAGGCACCGCATAAATCCCCTCCCTGAAACTAACAGCAAGCGCACCTGAAAATGGATGGTTAGAATATTAGTTTCCTTTTGAGATGGCCCATTTTCAGCACCTTTGGCTGTTAGTTTCAGGAAGGGTACTGATTTTGTGTGTTTTTTTGGGAAAGCCGCTGTAGTATCACCATTGGACAGGAGGAAATATTCCAATGGGAATTGGAGGTTTGAGTCGTGCTGAGAGTTGAGAGAAGCAGAGTTTGAGTCCTTTCCGAACTTTCAGGATTTTGACCAGGTAGGAGAACAACATGAAACGACCCATCTTTCCCCTACGCTCAGTACAATCCCCAGAAAGAAAAAAAAATGTACTTCACGAAATCTGCTCCCTTGCATCCCCGCTCCCCACACCTGCAGTTCGTCCATTTTGGCTGTGATCTCATCCAATTGAGTGCGCAGCTCGGCCTGGTGATGATCAAATCGCAAGACAACAGATTGAATGGGACTCCATCCAAATTCCCAGCCTCCCTGTTTGGGGCTATGGCAGTTGAGATTTAGGAAATTCAGAAAAACCCCTGACTCAAGCTGCCTTCTTGGCATAGAACTCCTCCTTGCCACTGGAACGTTGCTGGATCTTCTCCGACATCTCCTGCCAAAACGCTGCGTCCATCTTTTGGGGCAAAAGATCAATTCATTCACCCATACCTTGTTGGTTGGAAAACCTCAACCAGTTTCGAATTTATGAATCTGTTGGAATTGCAGCTCGTTCCTTCTGCTTCTTGGTCAGCTTGTCGATCTCATCCTGGATCTTTTGGACCTTGCCGTCTATAAGACGCATGGACTTGGATCTATCTCTTCCCATCTATGCATTCATGAATAATAATAAAGTTCCCGGGTCAATGTGTGTTTGTTCACTGGTTTGAGATGGTAGCAAACTCATGAAAATCATGCATGCAATGGTGTGACAGACCGATATTCTATGGATTACGTAACCTATTTCAGTGGGATTCCCTCATCTGGCGTTTTGTTTGTGTATAGGATAGTACAAAAACCAAATAGGATGGCAGTAACTAGTATTGCTGAAAGACGTCTTGACATGTTTGATTTGATTCCAATACACACTAAGTACACCTTCGATAACATCCCCATTCACGGCCTTGGCATCGTATTCGGTACGGTCAGGCTGTGGGACCTTGCTCTTCTCCTCCTCTGCAGGCACCTCCTCCTTCTTGGCCTGTGGCATGCGGGTGATGCCAACTCCAATTTTTTTGGTGCTTTATGATTAGTAATGAAATATTCATGCAGTATTCGGACTATAGCGGGGAAACTGAATCTTCCAAAAAAAAATGTTCAAAGCGCACCTTGGCCTTTCCCTTTGCCTTCGCGTCAGCTTTTGCCTTTGGTTTGGCCTCAGCCTTTGCGGCGGTTTTGGGAGCCATGGGTCAGGGGTCGATGCGTCAACGTTGCGTCACTTGAGGTTTCTCAGCTTCCTCTGACTCAGCAAAGTGGAAGTTCCCGATGTGAACATGAAGGATTTGGAGACAATACAACCCTGTATAGGCATTTTAAACTTTACATCAAGTTTTGGACAACCAAAATAGCAAATTCTGTTCAACATTGTTCAACACTGTTCTTAAAATACAAAAACGCAAAACACCTTTTTTGTCGCGTATCCAAAAATGTTTTTCTGAACTAAACGAAAAGCAAGCAAACTGTTTCAAAACGGCAAAAGAAATTGGTGCCCACCACCACCACCACCACCACCACCAATACCACCAACACACTCTGGCTGCTGGCAACTCCAACATCACCACCCCAACACATGAACATCAAGAAATGAAGGTCAAAAAAAAATCCGCCCACCCAAAACGTGTCCAAAGTATAATCTTGCAAAATCTAAATTTGGCCACAAATTGCATACAAAATCCAAAATCCCCAATGAAGAAACCAGACCTCTAAGATATATATAAATTTTAGACTTTAAACACTAAACCTTGAACAATCCCGGAAATGAGTTCCAATTTGGACCCATTCCAAGTGCTTGACCCGTGGACAATTTGGTGCGGTGTTCGATTCGACTTTGGCTCTAATCAATCCATCAATTTCTGGGAGCAACGCACAAACGAGTTTGAAGCGAGAATTGTTTTTTCTTGACACTTGTACAAGTCAACTATGAGCTGAAGTTAGAATCGAAGTCAAAAAGAACAACAAAAACAAACCGCGGTGAGATCCAAGAATCACCAAGAACACCAACTTGATAGAAAAGGAAAAATCCGCCCGCACCGTAGGTGCAAAAGGGCGTGTCTTCGAAGGCAGTAACACAATCACTTTTAGCTGGGCAGTACCTTTTTTCGCAAGTAAAATGCATGGTACTTTCATGAAACACCGTAATTTACAGTATTTTGGGGCCCAGACCGCCTCCCCCAGTTTTTGGTGTTGCAACTTTACGGCAAAGATTGTGACTAACAAAGTGTGCAATTTGGGTGTCGTTTAGCAATTTGGCCCGATTAAACGCCTTCTTGACTCCGGATGAGCGGTGGCAAAAGTAGAGTAGAAAATGATCGTTTTTTGAAGCTGAAGAATTGTGAAAAATTGTTTCAAATCGTGTTTTTTTGCATGTCGTCTCGTCAAAACACTGTAAATTCCAATGTTTTTGGCTGGTTTGCTTTGAGAACTGGAAACCGTGGTATTTGCGGGACAGTTAAAGCCCCTTGTTGAAAAAACATCGCAAAACACAATGTTTTCTACGCGTTCGCTCAAAAAACAGCGTAAATAGCGATGTTTTTTGGACGATTTTCGCCCTTAACGCTGCAAAAAACGTCAAAACCAGTGTTGTTTCTAAAGGCATAGAAATGTCACTAAATACAATGGTTTTGGGTGTTTTTGGTCTAAAATATTTGACCTGGGACAAGAACAAAAACAAGAAGAAGAACAATAACAAGAAGAACACCAAGAAGAAGAACACTAAGAAGGAGAACAAGAAGAAGAAGAACAAGAAGAAGAACAAGAAGAAGAAGAAGAAGAACAAGAAGAAGAAGAAGAAGAAGAAGAACAAGAAGAAGAAGAACACGAAGAAGAAGAAGAAGAAGAAGAAGAACAAGAAGAACAAGAAGAAGAAGAAGAAGAAGAAGAACAAGAAGAAGAAGAAGAAGAAGAAGAAGAAGAACAAGAGAAGAATAAGAAGAAAGAGAAGAACAACAACAAGAAGAACAACAAGAAGAACACAAGAAGAAGAACAACAAATGGCGGCGCAACCTTGGTGCGTCCGGGTCCGTTGACCAAAGAGAATGCGACCTGTCAAGCCTTTGCGGAACACTTTGAACCATAATGGTACTTCAGGCTGGCCGGACAGCAAGGTGGACAAGGCTATTGACAAGTAATTCTCAAATGCCCGCCGCCAAGAAAACCCAGGTCTCCCGCAATTGTAGCGCATCAAACCTAATGGCTTCTCTGCACCGATCCTCCCTTCACGTGCACCATTGATAACGCGAATCCGGAAAGGGGCACTATTAAAGGCCATCCGACCATTGGTGGAAAATGCTGACTGCCATTTTTTGGCGGCGCTCACCGCATTGGTTCAGTCCATCTTGGAAGGAAGGACAGATTGCCCCATTAGTGGAGTTTTTGGGGCAGGAAAAACCAGGGCAGCTGCTGCAATGATTGGGGGCTTACTTGTGATGGACCCAAACCCTCAAGGTCATGGTGGTCACTAAAGAAAATGCAGCGGCACATGCCTTTACCAAGCACTTCGAGTCTCTCCAGCTCCCCCTCTCCATTGAAGGAAAAGTGGGTCGATTAGTGGGCGCCACGGAGCTCGAAAAGGGCCCAGCTAGCAAAACGGGCTTGGACGTCCCACCAGCTTTCCGCAATGATGTCTTGCGCGGAAAACAAGTGATCATTGGCTGTGGAGGAGGCTTCCATCAGGAATGCTCGCAGCCATACAGTCCAGTTGCCAGATGGATGGCGGATGTGGATGTTGCCCTCAATGATGAAGGACAACAATATGGGAATCTGGATGAGTCCTCAGCCATTGCACGAGTTCCCCGCAAAGGACTTGTCATTTGGTGTGGGGATCACAAGCAAACACCAGGGGGACTACGCAAGAGTGAAGAAGCCAGGGCGTTTCGACGCAAGCTGATGCGAAGGCCCATAGCCCTGAGGGGGGACACCAAGTTCATCTCACCACATATGCTGGGCGCTATAGTCCTTCCGTATGTGCAAGGTGTGCCTGGACCCCAAGTTGCTGGTCTGCGGCAGTTGCTCCAAGAAAGCGCCCGACAACCCCTCGACCTGTCCTCTACGAGTGTAACTGCCTTACAGGAGTTGTGTCAAGAGACCATCGGCAGGTGCTGGGATGCTGTGGTCACTCCGTGCTGCTGTGCGGCGCTAGCTGTGCTGTGGCTTGCGCTCGCCCCTGAAAAGTTTCCCCTGCAAGCTGACACGTTCTGTAGTGCAGCAGGCACGGCAGGAAAGCAGAAGTGGGCCCTGATCCTGCCCAGCAGTGCGAGAGTGTCAGAGCTTACCTACGTCACTATTGTTGGCGCCAGATATCCGGAGTTGGACACTATCCAGAAGGACACTATTCAGTTTGGTAATTATCTCCATGGGGAACAAAGTACTCGGGGTGGGTTTTTGCCCATTTTCTGGGATGCACCTGACAGCTACATACATGCCAGCACTGACATTGGAGAGGTGGTGGACTGGATCAGGAGCAAGTTCTCGGTGACAAAAGATGGGAACAAGAACCTTGCAGTGCTACACAATCGCAACAAGATGGTGAATGCCTTTGCCGCCACGGAATGGGTAGCTGGCTCAGATGGCGCTGTTCTCTCACGCAGTGTCACTTCCTGTGCGGGTATGACAGCCTATCTTGTTTTGCTGGCGCAAACCAAAGTGGGGTTTCTCAGTGGAGGACGAGGAAGAAGTTTCCATCAGCTCACCCCACAGGAGCAGAGTGCCCAAAAAGAAGAGGCCTTTGCAAGGGCGACGGTGGCCCTCACTCGGGCGCAGCAGATCTGCGTCATCATGGGACCCTTGGATATGCGTGGTTTAGTAGGGGCAGCTACCATCATGGGCTGCCTGAAATATGGGGCCTGCTTTAGTGGGTTTGATGCTAATGACCAACCGCAGCTGCAACTCCGATTGAAAGATGAAGATTTGCTAGAGGCTCCTGATGATTCTGCCTTCCTGCATAGTCTGCGGATCTCATGTTCAAGGGTGAATGGAGTGTACCCGCCTCTTGCCTTGGTTGAGGCCTTCCTCACAGATGACGATCACACCCCTCGGGTGCGAAGGCTACACCTCATTATAGTGGACCTGAAACGGCGTAGGAGGCTTGCGACCCGGGTCAGCAAACAGCTGTTGAGGGTGAAGGTGGATGAGTGTGTTGATCAATGCTGGAATACACTTCCCATCCCATGTAAGCATGATCAGGCTGCCTATCAGATGCGATATGTCTTTGCCTATGCCATGGATGGCACTGATCTGCCGTGCTATATTCTCTGGCCTGTCCGGACAGAGGATAATTCCTTCTGGTGTATTGATGCCTGGAAAGGTGATTGGGTTCAACTTGACAGATGTGGCTACATGGCCCCTGTTGGAATTGAACCATTTTTCGACGCCTTCAGTTTGGACCCAAAACGACCCTGGCGGACAACTGCATGTCAGGCGTTGGGTATCCCGGCTGGACACATTGCAGAGAATACCCATATCAACCCTTCGGAGGGAAGTAAATTCACGCTTACCCCTAGACGCATACCTGTCGAGCGAAGGACAATTGCAGAGAAAAACACTGCTGATGTGATCATGAAAGATAGTGAGGAGAGTGGATCAGGTGCGGATAGTGGATGGTCTGGGGTCTCTGACAACTCATCTACTGATTCTGAAGGCACCAAGACAGGTTTGACGCTGCATATGAGGCCTTTCGGAATCTTTCTAAGGGCCTCTATGACATCGACGCCAGGCAGTATGCGAGCGGGGTCACCAGTGATGACGCACCTGGCATCTTGCTGAGCGATGGCCAGGTTCAGTTACGTGAATTGATTCACTTGCCACGCAATTGGCCATTGGCGCGATTGACAATTCCGCTTGGTGGGCTTAGTAAGCAAGTAGACAGGCTTCTTGAGGGCTACTGCTTTCAGATTCTGGCCACCAACCGTGACCCTGATGCACACCATGGGAAGGTAATACAGACAGCCATGCACTTGACTTTGATCCTGGCTGAGTATCTGGCCGATACCATTGCGTGGCTTATGCGTAGTATCTTGGATCATGAATCAAAGATCCTGTTTGACACGGATACTGAACCTGTTGACACCTGCGTTTTGGATCCTGCCACTGTACAGGGAATTGCTCAATAGTGCCTCCCGCAACCGTCCAAGCCCAGCATCTGAGAGAGCTCGTGGTAGCACTGGCTTGGTGAAGATTATCTGTAAGGAAAACAAGGAGCAAAGAGGAAAGAGGAAGTATCATGATGGAACACCGCACCCCAAAGATAGGGGAGGGTTCACCCAGTGGTTTGGATCATGCAGCTTGATTAACACCTTGTATGTGTGGTTTCCGGCAAGCTGGGCCCCAATAGTTGCAGAGCAGTTGTTTGAGAAGTCCTCGAAATCAGATGATCTCAAAGCAGTACTGAGCGGCTTGGGGACTTTCTGAAAGCGTAGTGTTTCACGTAGTTTCCTGGGTGTCTTCTTGGGTTGTTTTGGTTTTTTGGTTGGGTTTTGGTTTGTTGTGTTTTGTGTTTGTGTTGTTTTGAAGACACCTAGCTTTTTGCTCTCACCTATTCTCCAACATGAGGGAATAGCCAATCAAAGACAAAACGTTTTGATGACCGTCAGAGCCTCGAGCGCGCACGGCATGAGCTCAAAAAAAAAGATTGCAGTTGTGGCCCTGTCGCCTTCCAACTGGGCCAAAAAAAAATGATATTTTGGAAAGGGTCATAGGTTTCCTTCTCTTCCTCATATTCCTTAACACTGTAGCAGTCGTCCACTCGAATCCTGCATGTCCAGAGCAAGACTGGCAACTGTAATGGAATTGCAGAAAGGCTTCAAGGATGTTCAGGTTACCCCAGATACTGTGTTTACTCTGGCCTGTCTAAACTCGCGGGAGTGCGAAAGAAAATCACGACATGCAAGCTCGCCCATTATTGAAGGTACTCCCTTTAAATTGTGGTTGCCAGCTGTGCTTCAACTAGCCTTTTAGCCTCATCTGACAGGTTACTGTTTGTAGTTTCTGATGAACGACCACTCAGCTTTCAATTTTATTTACTTCTGTTACGAAGGAACTAATGACAGGAAATGGAAGGAATGATCAAAAAACAATGTAGGCGGGGTAAACCTGTTACCTGTCACTTCTCGAAGAAAAAACGTGGATGTGGACAGGAACGCTTCATACCATCACTCCAAGCCGAACAGCAGAACCACATATGATCCGTCGTTCCCAGACTCCTGGCTGGCCAAACGGCACAGTGAGCCGTGGAGCCCCGGCAGGTCAGATTGTTCTTACGCAGGGATAACCAATTACCTTGCCATGCAAGGTGGCTGCTCACTAATGTGGAAGTTTAGGCGATTGAACCTTGGTGGGCACTCATCGGGAAACGGTTCCAGGCCGTCGACCAAAGTCTCCAAGCATGCTGATTGTCATCCATATCATCCCAATATTGATTGGACCTGTTAGTTGAGAGTTTCTCCTCACGCTCCTCCACCGAGTCCATCCCGGTCCTGTCGCCTCCCAGATGCTGCTTCAAAAGGGGCTATTGCAGGGGAACAGCGCCCCACATGCCAGACACTCAGTACTTCTTCCGCATGTAGTGGCAGTTGGCCAACTTTGGAAAGAATCAGCTCCAAAGAAAAGAGAATGAATACAGAATTGCCAATTCCTCCTGGCTGGATCAAACTGAAGTCCCGGATGACCTTCGCCAGAAATAGTACGAGAGTCAGGCTAATCGAGCATAATGATACCAAAGTGGAGGGGAACACCGCAGATCAACGAAAGCCTGTTCATTGGAATAAGGAATGTCCGCCTCTAAGATGTAGTTAGAGCGACTTGGCTTGCCCTACTGCCAGCATGAGAAGCGTCCCCAAATGCGGAATTTCCAGAGGGTGGGTAGAGAATGTTCTAGAGACAGTTCTATAAACGGCAATTCACCCTGGCACTTGTAGATATAGATGCAACTCAATGCGGACCAGGTTTTCGGCTTCGTCAGTCTGGTCCCCCACTAAAGTTTCCTAGCGAAGAAAATATCCTCTCGCGCATATATGACCAGGTTCGGCGTACCATAAAGTAAAATGTCATGGGAAAGAATGGCTACGGAAAGGTCATAGACAGCAAAAACAAGACGACAAACAGCAACAAAACAACTCCTTCCCACAAACACAACCAACCAGAAAACACCAGAATTTGTCCAAAACCGATCATGGTGAAAAGATGAAACAAGCTCAGGCTCTCACGTATGTCTGCAGCTGTCCCCGGCTCGTACTTCATCTTCAGCAGGCAACAGTCAAGGTCCATTGCAAGTATTTCGGGCACAGTGTGCAAGGAGCAGCATTTTCTACTTGTTTCCTCTTTTTCAATCTGCAAGATGATACATCTTGTTGATTTCCAAGAATTACAATGACTGCCACTATCGTAAGAAGTTCACACAAGTTGCAATACCCCTCATTTGATCTGGAGATGTGATAGCAGTTAAAGTTCCAGTCAACGTCCAACAGGTGCTCACTTGGAAGAGCCTTTGGCTTGACCTTGTAGTTATTTCTACCTGGAAGGTACTGGTGTCAATGGAAGGTACTGGTGTCCAACTATCCAATCGACGTCAGAGAGTCTTATCCTTGACCACAGTGGACTCCAGGTGGACCTTCTTCCATGGTCCTCTTTGAGCCATCCAGATCTAAAGGAGCTGCTGTGCATTGATACTATGACACTTTTATGGAGTGGGCTTTATGCAGTGCGACAATCTTGACTGACTTTCGGGCTATTGATTGGCAAGGGTTCCTTCCCTGGACTGCGTCATCCACCAACATGTGGGTGTACCAATCCATCTTTCCTTGTCAACGGCTGGGATGTATGCAGGGAACTCTGTGCTATAATGGGCAATTGCTGGTACAAACCTTACTTGCGGAATATTCCTACGTTGGTGGTTGGGGTTTTGGGTCTTTGGTTTTGTTTATGTTTTTGCTTTTGTATTTGGACATCCAATCTTTGGCGCATTTATCTGCTCTCCAACAGCTCGAGATC
>OMLO01006150.1_pt1 | contig 10090 bp, 4 predicted proteins | sample 1674811 | NCBI WGS metagenome assembly OMLO01 (sample SAMN06265003, study PRJEB25207) | coral metagenome | isolation source: Coral host | place: Mexico:La Bocana,Puerto Morelos, Mexico | collected 2008-11-13
GCCGAAAACGTTTGGTTTTGACCTTTTAATTTTACAATTTTTAACTTTTTAACTTTTTAGCCTTGTTATGAGAAACACTTAGAATATAATTAAGAAAATTTCTAAATTTGTGTATATAGACTGTTTTATATTTCATTTTAGTCTTGTTAAGCCTGCTCGATCTTGCCACTTAAAAGTGTTGTAAATAAGTTCACTGTTTTTTTTTTAGGTATTGGTGTACTTGTTAATAGGAATTTGCGATCAATTTTAAAATTATTATTATATTATTATTATTATCATCATCATTATCATCACAATACATAATGCACTCACTTACAAACCGTTGATAAAATTAAAAATCCTTGTAAATCCGTTTACTTTAAGCGGCTTCCAGGGAAGTTTTCAACGCCACTTGCATAAAAAAGGAAGTCTGATTAACATTCTTAAGGATAACGAGTTCTCCAAATCCAGAGAGGTGCTTGCAGCCAAACGAAAGAACCCGGTTCGGCAAGGAAAGGAAACTGTCCAAATGCCACAAGAGAGCTCAGTAAAGCCGAGGAAGATGCACTATTTGAAAATGGCCAGTTCGGTGTTCAGGATCCGAAATCATTACAAAGGGCTTTGTGGTGATTTCTTTCTCTCCATTTTGGTGGAGGGCTCAAGATGAAAGCCGTAAGCTATGCTGGGGCGCATGTAGGATTGGCCAGTAATCCTGAAACGGATTCCGAATACCTCAGAAATCAGAAATAGGCAGCAAAACACGTACCCGGCGGACAAGATGGTGGTCATCAAAGAGTGTTTGAACCGAAAGTGCACACAAGCAACAACAAGTCGAGATGCCCAGTTAAATTTTACAAAGCTTTTCGAAGTCACCGTTCCGTAGCGATGCTAGAACCAGATGCTCCTTTTTATCTCGCCATAAATCACCGACGAAAACCAAACGACAAAGTATGGTATCTCGACAGACCCCTCGGAATGAATGAGATCGGCAAGTTCCTCAAAGACGCCTTATGCTGAGCCAAACTCGATGACACAAACAAGAAGAAGACCTCTAATCACTCTGCCAGAAAGACCAGTGTTGGACGACTTCTCGAAGCAAATGTTCAGCCAAACGTCGTTGCACAGCTAAGCGGTCATAAAAATTTGAAAAGCCTCCACAGCTACCATTCAGAATCTCTGAAGCGACAGCGAAAAATGTCTGCTATCCTGAATCGTGAGCCAGGTACATCCGCTCAGTCCGAAGAAAACCAAGTCAGTACCTCCACTACAACACAGCAAAATGTCTTCACAGTCCAGCAAATCCAGCCTCAGGCAATTTTTGCCGGAGCGCATATTGACAAGTTCGAAGGCTGCACATTCAGCATCAACGTTTTCTGGGTGATCGGTCGAAGATCGCGAGGCTGAATGAGAACTTATCGCTGAGCGATCGAGCAGAAACAGGCATTTCTTAGATTATAGTTGCACTTTTAGTCAGTTTTCATAAGAAGAATTGTGGTTTCAACCACAAGCTTTTTCATTGAGCCTTTATAGAAAATTTTGTCTTCATTCATTGACGAAGTTTGTACAAAGATGGGCTTTGAACAGTCATTTTTGTCTCGTTTGGACTGGAGAACAGTGACAGCAGTGACAGAAAGCCAGTTAAACGCTTGAGCCCGCTCAGGGAAGCAAAGAAAATTATTTATGTTTTTGTTCCTTTGCTTTATTGTCTGGTCATATAATAAAGATCTTATTAACCGAGCTAGGTCGGTCTGTATCGGGAGAATCTTAACCTCGGTTACTGGTACACACCTCACCGCGTTCGGTCTGTACTGGCGACCTCGGTCAAGATTTTCCGATACAGACCTCCCGCTCGGTTAATAAGAGCTAAATACAAACTGTTTTTAGTCGTTGCACGCAATGAAGACAACTTGCCTCTAGAATGTGTTCGATGTGCTAACAATGAAACTGTTGCCAAGTACTGCTTACAAAATGAAACCATTAATTTATAGTTTCCAATGATCAATAATTGTTTTTGAGATTTCCAAAATCATGTCAAAAATGGTGACAGGTCCCTATTCCGGGCCAATTCCGGGATCCTTTGTTCGAAACTAAAACGCAATATTACATAATTCGAGGTACTGTAAACTAATACATATTTGCTCGCGATTAGCATTTTTAAAGAAAGCAAGTTTGAATGCAATTACACCTTTCACTGATTTGAAAAAAAGAAAAAAAAGAAAACAAAAAATAGCGCACTCGATAAAAGAAATGCAGGGCATCGACATTTCCCAGAATATAATAAGTTATTTAGGGTGCTTTTCAGCAAACAGTTCAAGCCAGAAACCAAAGATTTGCATTAGCGCTGAGAAACGAAATCAGAACTGAAAGCAGTTGAATTTTGGCATGAGAATGCTGCCAGAAGTTTGTTGTATTTTTAAAGATCAAGATGTATATTGTAATTACCCCAAACGTTCCAAATTACAGATTACATTTATTTCCGTTCACGGAGCAAAGAGTACTTAGCCGTGAAAGCCGATCTCATCCATCCGGCAGGGCTTATCATAATGGGTATCTTGCACAAAATAATGAAAAAAAGCACTACTTTAACGATAACATTCGTTAAGCGAAATCATTGTACTTACATGCAAGCTACATCAGTGTGCCAACAAATTCACGGTTAATAAGTCAAGTAAAAAGAAATCACAATAATATACTGTTTATTCACAACTAGGTTTCGGTCTTCCTTTTTGCCCACGATAAGGTAGCATGTGCTGTAGACGGAAATTCCCCCTGTAAAAAAAGGTCAAGATCTTTCCAATTCGAATTTGATTTTGCTTGATCGCTGACGTTGCCTGAGAATTTTCTGGTCTTGTAGCTTAATGTTTTACTAGATGATAAAAATTCTAGGCGAAAATGCACACACAGTTACTTATCCATTCTTTAGAAGCAGCACTATAATTTTAACCAAGGCGATAACTGACACATCAAAGATGACATTGGGATTGGTCACCAGAGCGCAACTTATGGACCTTGAAACATTATTCAAAGTCCATGTGTCTTAGTTAAACATTCCCCTAAAACCATACAAACGGTTTTTATCCGTTTTGTAACAACTGCAAAATCCTGTCATGCACATTCTGCTGTATTGGTGAGAATCACTGTTTGCTCGGTCGTTTTTAAGAGTATAACAGAAATCATTAAAAATCAAGCATGGCATGAAAACCGAAAACACGTTTTAATGACGTACGAACAGAGAGGAAACTTTCGGAAGGGATGGATTACAACATTGGCCAGAAATGCATTGTTTGGTTAAGAACTGAGCGAAATAGATTTTGACATATTCCATCAACCTGTGCCGTAGAGCACAATTATTCTGGTGGAAGAATAGTTTCGGTCTCTATAAAGCATTTTCGTTAATGCTAATGCTGTAAATGTTTAATTTGAGGAAGGAATGTTATTTTTATATGTTCATCGTGATGGCCATTACATTTGTTTTCGCAAAGAAGTGGCAAATAAAGAAGTGAAACAAATAAGAAAGCATTGGGAGGCATAACTATAAAGGCTAGAATGACTAGAAACAACAGAATTCCGTAGTATTCATTTCCTCCCGTGTAGACTACTAATTTTGACTAATAATTTTAATTATGGTGTTTCTTACATACTTAGATTAAGTATTTAAGTATTTAACAAAGAAATCCAAGTAAAAAGGTAGGTTTCTGATCTTTTTGGTGGTACCAAAATGCAATATTCAATCAACTGAGACCAAAAAAATGAAATAAATTTAATATATTTTTGATAGTATTAAGAGAGAAAGACAGTTTGAATCTAATTATATACACATTTGATTGACATGAATGTCAATTAAGTTCTTGAAAAACAAACGTATTACTGATATTGCTCATATTTAACCTGCGTTCAAAATCAGTTATTCATAACTTCTATATAGCACATGCAGTTGAATCTTATTTAACATGTTAATTTGTGATTTGTGCGATAAACCACAAAGCATTATTTTTTTTTTTACTAAAATCTGTGCCAATCAGGAGAAAAATTAATCAGGGATTGTTCATTCAGCAAATCATTTCGGCTTGACATTGCCACCACCGTTTATTATTTCTTTAAATACATTTATTATTTACAATATATACTAACAAAAACCTTCTACCAGAATAGCTTTATTAATTAAGTATGTTAAACCTTTTTTATTTGCTATCTTCAGTATAACCAGTTTATTAAACAGAGTGGAAAAACCCGCTTCTAATATAAGTTTCAGAAAACATTATTATTTAGTTATGCTAATTAATTGTTAAATAGAAAGAGGAGTTACTTATGCCATACCATACAGGTAGAGAGGAATCCCAATTTTTCTGAATATGATTCTGTAAAATCAAGTTTACATTACTATAGCTAACAATAAATTGCCAGCAGAAGAATGTGGTCAATTACTATGAAATTTACCAAACCAAAACATCGAAGTGAAAAATGTAATGTTTCGTTATCTTTATTGTCGCATTTCATGTGACGTTCCCATATTCCCCCCCAAAAAAAACAATAAATAAAAGGGATAGAAACAAAAATAATGCTTATGAAATTTTAGTTTTATCAGGTATAAGACCCTCTAAAAACTTAATATCTTACAAGCTCGACAATGTTTTTCCAAGCATTTGCTCTACAAGCTGTCCCGTGGGTCGAAGGATTCCTTTTTGAGTTGTTGATAAGCGGAAATGTCGATACTACCCTACTTGAGAAGGTCGGGGGGGGGGGGGGGGGTCTCATCGTAAAAATTCGCGAAATAATGTGCGAGTGTCCGCATAGACTTTAATCGCGGTTGCTTATATCAGCTATGATATCTCATTTCGATGACAAAATTTATTGAGTGGTCAGTTACCATTTCTATTTTCTATTTTTGAAGGCGTATGCATGGAAGACAAAAAAGGCTTTGCAAGTAAAAACGTATTCCAATTCTGCATTTACAACACAGCTAGCTTCATGAGTGAAAACATTTTCTGATTGTCTCAAATACTGCTTGTCTCACTCCAGCGATCTTCCAACAGTAAAGAATCGGGTTAAGAGATGAATTGAACATAAGGAGAGCGATTGATAGTTCCCAAGCGATATCAAGGGATGGCGGATACATTTTGAGCGAAGTAGTTAAAAATGTTGTTATGATATATGGAAGATAGCATGCCAGTAATGACAACTGGACCCATAGTACACTGGATACTGTCTTTCTGTATCGTGCTATATTCAGTGGGGGTCTTCCTTCGCTCGGTGGTTCTTGGTAGATATTGTCGTGTACTTGAGAATGATAATGGCGCAGCCTGAAATAGATTTTCGTGTAACAGTATGTGGAGACTGCCACACAGATTGACAGTGCTATGCACGTGATGGCGGTATGGATTAGATCGTTGAATAGATATGTTAGTGAGGCGGCACTGCTCAAAAGCCAAGACATAATCACGAAGATTCTTACTCGCCTTGTAGTTACAATCCGTCTGTATCTCAGACCCAACGACAAAGCAAGAAGTCTGTCGACACCTATTGCAGTTAGGGTTAAGATCGATACTCCACAGAAAACTACAGCTGTGATAGTATAAATGATATCAGAATAGTAACATAGTGAGAAATGCTTATGAGAAAGTAGATATGAAATGTAGGAAGGCTCTGAAATGAGGCCCACACTAAGATCAGACAAAACAAGACAACTTAACAACAGCTTTGAAGACGGATGAAGGGACGTCACCATTGGCAGAGCAGCAAAAATCAGAGCATTTCCTAGAAATGCAGTCACGGATATCAGAATATTTAATGTTAAAAGCGTTTGTTGATATATTCCATTTTCCCCTCTATAGCAATAGAATTCGTCATAATTTGTTTGGTTTCCATCGTTTGTTAAATTGCCCATTAAATCTTGGTAAGTTCTCCGGTCTGTTTAAATGCCCAGAATAGTCAGCCAGATGTTATTGATTGATATGCCAATGGTTCGTCACAGTATTTTGCCGTCCATGGGAAATACTATTTCCTTTTAGCTTAAGAGCTACCTAAGGAATGAAATCAGGGACAAATAAGTTGTAAGTGCAATAACCATCATCTTTGTAAAAAAAATAAAGAAATCTAGTTTACAGAAACTAGTAATAGCCTATAACATCAGTATAACATCATTTCAAAAAATCTGAATGAGCAAAATGGTTTTACCTAGGAAAAAAATTACTTGTTGAACTTCAAATTTTAAATATAAAAATCGCGAATTTTGTCCTTCGGGAAAAAATAATATAAGAAAAGTATTTACCATTGTGGCGAGAGTAAAAGAGAATATTATTTACTCAGGTGAATTTGAATATTCATTGTTATATATGTTTATTGAATTAAAAACGATAAATGGTTTGTTTTATACAAGACAATTCCGTGCGTTTTCAACGAACAACATGTGGATAAAATGGAAATATTTTCTTAAACGTTTATCAACATGAACTCAACTCCGTAATGACACGAAATAGCATTCATTTTTATTTTCGCAGACAACTGCATATGAAAACTTTAAACCCCATGTAAATTAATGCACGTTTTATTTCAAGTGCTTTTTAAATGACACCAGTGACAACAGAATTCTTTTTGTCTCCATCGAGTATAGAAAATTGGCAGTTTAGCAGTCTGTCAATTTAGCAGTTTCTCTACAATAAATCAATATCTTAACTAAAAAAAAATATGTTATAAATTTTACAGGACATTAAACACGAGATATTCAGATAATTACGTTACCCGGATTATGCTCGGACGTGAAAACGAAAGTAAAGTATATTTTTAATGTTCCATAATTTATTCTAATACGAAGCACGTATCTCTGGAATATTACAAACTAAAAAACATTCTTTCCATTTAACTCTCTTCAAAAACGATAAAGAATCTAGTAAAACATGGAGTCATGGCTCTTTCCGAAAATGTTTAACTAAAGGCGAATCTTAAACATCATTCAGGATCGTCGACACAAAATGGCCGATCAAAGTTCACTTTCATAACCTTATAATTTTGTCTTCATGTCTTCCTTACACCCCAAAGCCTTGCGTATTGTGTAAAAGACGATTGTCTATTATACTAATGTATGGCGCTGCCCATAGCAAACGGATATTCCATTTTACTTGCGATCGAAGCTCGAGACTGACAAATCACGTATTCTACGAAAATTCAACGTTTCGTATACTTATCCCGACCTAGGCAAAAGATGCTCTTGGAAGAGTAATGATGATAAGTGAAAGCTACCGTTGATTTTTGTGTTGTTTTACCCTAGATATCAGCTCTTTTCTTTATAAAATAACATGATTTATCTCACTTTTTGATTACGTAAGTTCTCATTTTCTTTATCAACGTATGCAGAATTCATGGTCAAGACACTATTTTAAATCTGCAGTTACCTTTTTGTTCTGTAGTCAGTGATTTCAGCTCCTTTCTCTCTCGGGATCTATAAACGACTTTGTTTGAAAAGTCAAACACCCGCTATACAAGAAGAAAGCGACTTTGAATCCTCCCAAAATGCAAATCGCGATTATTCTTTACTCGTTAATAGCTGAGAAGCATCACGTATGATGAGAGAAACGAGCTGACGTCATCTTTTGAAATTTGCACTTGCGACTAAGTTTATCCATAATAACCTTTAATTATAACTTTGAGCAAAAGTCTAATACTACTATTTACCTGACAATTACTGGACTAGGTTTTGTGATATCCTGCATGACCAAGATCAAAATAACCCTTTAATTTAAACTGAACCCGAAGGCTGATACAACTTTCCGTACGAAACAATTTATAGCGAGAACAGCTTGCTGTTTATGTTATAGTATCACATCCAAACCTCTCAACTAGAGAATCTCGTTATCCAATGAGATGCCTTCCTATATAACCAGAAATAAATAGGTGTGGTAACTCGCCCAAGTTCCTTGAAAGACATATGCTTTTCTATCACTTAACAGATCTCTGACGTGATATCCGTGCATGCATTTCCTTAAAATTAAAGCATTATTTGCCGTCAGGACAATAGTCTACCAAATTTGAATGATATAATAATTGTTACTATCTAGTTTCCTTCCTTGTCACTTTTTTTAATTAAAATTTAATTAAATTAGACTCTAGGCTGCAAATGGCAATTACTTTCCTTGTTCCTTATTTTCTTTGAATAAACTTGTAATGTACATGATACTCGACTCCTCTAAGTGTGAGTCAATAAGGATTGCTATTGCAAATGAATATATGAATATCACATATTTGAACTGCGGAGAAAGATATCAGATAATAGTTGAACATCGCAGTTGTGCACACATCCTTAGCAGTTGTGAAATTAAAGCCTGAAATAAATTCAGCACTGCATGGAATTCGAACCCATGAGCTCTGCGATACCGGTGCAGTGCTCTACCAACTGAGCCAACTGGGAACTAGTCACATAAGATGGTGAAAACTGCAAATGAATATATCAATATCATATATTTAATTTGAACTGTGGAGAAAGATATGAAGACATAGTTGACCATCCTGCACTGGTATCGCAGAGGTAATGGGTTCAAATCCGTTCTGACCAAAACATTTTTTCAGGCTTTAATTTCACTGCTGCTTTTAAAGGTTGTGTACATAACTAGGAAGATCAAAACAAAACAACGCCCGCGTGTTCTTATCCTGGCCGTTTGAAAATTTGTGTCCACTAAATCGTTGAAAACAAAAATAAACATATCTACTACTTTCACATTCAAGCTCCTTCAATTTTTTTGTAGGACTAATGCCTGCATAAACTTTTTGGAAAGTAACAACTAAAGCTAACTTATCAGTTTATATTTTTCTTTAGAAACTAGGCCAATGGTACTGCTAGCTTCAAAAGACAAAACATCATCGCTCTTATTTGTCTTACTCCTCTTATTTTCCAGTAGTAAAGAAACGGATTAAGAAAAGAGTTTAACTTTAGAATAGATAATGTGAATTCCCAACCCAGGGCAAGAGATGTAGGACACATTTGACTTAACTCGATATTGTAAACTTCCATCGCTACTGTAAGGAATAAAGTGCTAATGCCATTTGCACCCAGTTTGCACTGGATACTGTCTTTTTGTCTCTTGCTACATCTAATCAGTTCCTACTCTGGAAGGTTCCTGTTCGTCGTCATCTTCGTGTGCTTTGCAGGTTCTTGTGGTTTTATTTTGGCTTAATTTGTAACATTTTATTATTTTTCAGTCGATTAAGTGATATTGTTTTGTGTACTCTCGTGACATTAATGAGTAAAACCTAAAGCACACTTCTTCACGTACAATACACCTTCAAAGTCTATCCCAATCATTTAGGATGTTCTAAGCACACAGCACTGTCTTGATGGGAAAAAATAACAAAAAAATAAAAATAAAAAACAGTCTTTCTTGATTTAAAATGTTTTGTAAACGGAATCTAAAACGTCAATTTTGAAGCCCTAGATGTTTAGTAATACGTGATCTTCTTTTCGGGAAGATTATTATGCAAACTTAGACTTATTTAATCAGGCGTACAACATTTACACTCTGATTTACCCAGGAGTTTAAATATATATATACTTTGAATATAATTGTGCGATTTAAGTTTCTCGTCCAGTGATGGAATTAAACCCACATATGTTTTTTCCTAACTATACTAAAATCTCATTTCGGGTGTTTTTCACCAAACATCGTCCACAGAGACAACGAGTTTTAACGTGCAAAAAAAGTCGCTTGAAAATTTGCCACGCAGTTAATCGCTTTTAAATGTGGCTAGGAGGTCATGGGGGCATAATTTTAAAGAGATTTTCGAAGCCGTGTATTGTTTGTCTGATCATTTAGAAGAGGTAATGATATCAAAATTATTATAAGTTTCCTTCGTTTTCAAGTATTGCTTCACTTAAAATGTTGCTCTTGATTTTCTTTTATTTGCCCCTTATCATCTGTTGTTATATTCCGATAAAATAAACAATAATAATAATAATAATAATAATAATAATAATAATAATATCATGGGTGACAAATTACTCCTTAATTTTGGCGCGAAATTTCAGCCGTAATTTATAATTTCACATGAGAAATTATAAAATTGCTATGGCAACACTTCCGTAACCCAGGATTGTGAGCGTAATTTGTCACCCATGATATTAAAA
>OMLO01006151.1_pt1 | contig 10087 bp, 7 predicted proteins | sample 1674811 | NCBI WGS metagenome assembly OMLO01 (sample SAMN06265003, study PRJEB25207) | coral metagenome | isolation source: Coral host | place: Mexico:La Bocana,Puerto Morelos, Mexico | collected 2008-11-13
TACACTCAATAACTGTGGTCACGCTTTCGAAACCAATTCATTTCGTCGTCATGAAACGCTCTGGAACGGAGAGAAGTCCTTGGATAAAAAGCAAAAACAGACCCAGGACTAAACATGAAGAAAATTGATGAATTTCATAGTGATAGAAGGCAAAATCTCGCCGAAAGTGACAACTTGAAATAAAAGAAAATGCTGACACGGTTTTGGAGATTGAGGCTTTGTGATTAACACTGCAAAGTTATTTTGCATGAACGAGTGCATTTGATACCCGATTAATTCGCTGGAATGTCATTCGGTCATTTTGGAGTTGACAGCCTCTGCCATCTTTGGAAAGCAAAATTCAAAACAAAACATAACTTTATCGAATTTATACATTTTATAACCTTTATGTTGATGTATAGTTTGATAGTTTGTGGGTGTTTTCTTGAAAACAGCACGCACACAAATTTTTTTCTAGAGGACACCTGCAAAGGTTTGAAGTAACCTTAAAAGTGACCGTGGTGAAGAAAACAAACAAACACCCCTGGCTTTGAGCTGTGCAATTTGAGACGCTCTTGATCAATAGCAGGTTTGTGGGTTACGTTTTCATTTCCACTTTGTTTTATATTTAAAAGTTGCACATCTACAAGTAAGGATGATGGTTAATGGCTTTGAAAAAATGATCTCTGTTACTTTCGTTAATTGGTAAAATAAGCTTTAGTCAATAGAAAACTAAGGAAGTGTTAGAAATGCAAGCTTATATTTCTCCTGATGCTGTTGTTCCTTCAAGCAGCTGCATGTTCCTTCAAGAGTTCAATTCATGAACAAAACTGAAACCCAAGCCAACTGAAATAAGTCAGAAATAAAAAAAAACTGAAATAAGACACTAATATTTGATAAAACTTCCTCTATTAAAGCTCAGTAAAACTATTATCTTTAACGTTTTGGAACAGAGGAATTTCATATGTAAGGATTCACTTAAAAACAGAAATTTGTTAAAACTCTCATGTACATGTCTTGCTCACCGAAAGCATTTAAATGGCTTTCGGCACCAGAAAAGTTTGAAATGATAGCTTGCACTGAATTATATAGTCACCAGATTGCTGCAAAATTCTCTCTAAAATTCCCGCTATGCATTACTAGCCTCATAAGGCTGATACAGACCAGTTTGTTGTTGTTTTTGGTCCCATGTCTCCAAGTTTTTGTTCCGCCGAGAATACAAAATTATAAACAAACCTACGTGAGCGCTCAATCCACGAGCAAATCGGAATGTGTATTTTCCTAAGGCTATGTTATAATAATAATTGGTATCACAAACAATTCTGTCATTTCATAATACTTAAACAATTCCTACTATCAGTCCAAGTAGTAAACAAATGGCCCCCTATAAAATGGCAACTGGGAATAATGCATGCAAAGAAAGTGTTACAGGTGTTCGACCTATGAACAGTTTGAATTAGGACTGTTTAAAAACGAATTTCATCAAGACAATCATCTTTATGACATAGCTTTATCTTTAGATGAGGTGAAGATATCGATTGTTATCGATTATTAAATAACCATTTTATTGATTGGATTGATGTCCATCGATTGATTACACCAGGTTTAAATAGAAAAAGAACAACGAATAATTTTTGAAGCTACCAGAAGAGATTTCTTTGCAGTACATTTATTACAGTAACTCTCGTGAGTCAGAAGTTTACTACGTGCAGTAAATTGACGAAATGTTGAAAAATTAAACGAATTCCGATACGCGAATATTTGATTTTTTTGACCTAACATCAGAAAGTAATCTTTTTCTCCAAAACAAGGAAGCATGAGGCCTTAATAGAACTGCAGTGCTAAAGAAATTGTGGGCTTAACATTGATTGATAAGATTAATATTTTATTCCAGTTTTTCGCGGTGGGATTTTGTTTAGTGGCTATGAAATAGTAATGAGATCGACCGTCCGAGTATTTATAATGACATGATCTGATATAATACAATTTCCGACCAAATTTCTAAGGTAACAATTCATCGTCAACAATTAAGTCCATTTTCATATATTGGCGGGACAAAATGGCTCATAAAGGGAACAACTTACCGTCCTTCGCTTTGTTTTTCTCTGGTTAGGTCACTATCTGCGGTTTCCATGATCGTCCGGTTTTAATGGAGGTATGCCACGTTTTCAACTCGAAACGTTGCAGTTTTCGACGTGAGAGACTTGAAAGTCTGATGAATTACGCTGATGCTTGGTTTTCGTAACAGTTAAACGCTTTCCGACTTTTAAAACGCAAAGAAAACAACAGAAAAGCGGAGAAAATAAATCACACTCCTCGAGGTTACCACGCTTCCCGGAACATGCATAAGAAACCTCACTTCCTAATATGGCGTTGAATGCCATATTTGGATGACGATCTAAATGGGATTCCCGTTTTATTCTCAGTCAGGTTGTCTCTCCTTTTCTCTTCTGTTTGATTCTCGTTTTTCTTTTATGTTAGGAATGACGCTCATTCCATCAACAATAAATACATCTACAGTGTTGGCATCAGATTGCTTCACTAAAATAGATCAAAATATCTCACTGGGCAGTTTTTTTTTCCTTAACATATAAAGGCCCAATAAGCTACTTTCAACTGTTAATGGTTTTTAAATGACTTAACCTTTTTTTTTTAATGATTTTAATTCGGTCAGGTGTAGTATTTTTTGTTCCCAAGCTTTTAACGGTCTTGTGTAGCGAGATTACTGTCTTCAAGCTACGGGTAAAAAGTGAGCCCGGAAGTGATAGAAGACCCAGATTATCAATATAAATTCAGCGGGGGGTTGAAACATTAGTAAATATTATTATACGACTAGCTCCGCGAGCGGGCAAGATGAACCGAATTTCGCGCTGTGATTGGCTACCCGAGCGGGCAAGATGGAGCTATCTTGCCCGCTCGGGATACGGGTTATGTCCCGCAAGAAACATTTATCATGTTATGGTGTTTTATCCCGTATAATAAATCCTTTATTGACCAAGCTTGTTCGATCAAAATGGCTGGATATTGGCCTCGTTCATTTTTTGCGTGTTTATGGACCGAGGCGAAGTCTCGGTCCATAAACACGCAAAAAAAGAACTTGACCAATATCCAGCTATCTTGACCTCACGCTTGGTCAATAACCCATCTCTCGGCAACAGTGGAAAATCCGGGTGAAAATGCCACTGTGTTCCGGTCTAATTCTGGAGGGCTTGGACGTTTATTCAGTGCAATGGATATGTATTTTATTTCTTGTTTCGTATCTTACTTCTATCTACAACCGATGACAGAAGCATTTGGGTAGGTCGACCAACCTCCCGTTTTTCCTCGAGGGGTAGGTTCGGCTAAAATTAATGCTGAAGTTTTGCTGAATATTTACATGATGGCGTCATTTGACTACAAGTGCTGGGCAGAATCCTTCACTTTTTCTGTTTCTTGTGTTAATTATGAAGATGGTCATTTAAACCCCACTGGAAACTTAAATAACAATGAAAAAAAACTCGAAATGAATTCTGGTAATATCAGTGATGATGTCTTGAAAGACTGCGATGACGGGTTTGTAGTCTCTTGATAAACACTGGCGCCTATAAGAGGGTGGATGAAGACAAAAGTAACCTTTCCTCCTGTTTTTAAGTCACATGTTGAAGTCTACAAACGTGTTATTAGAAAATTAAACATCAGGATAATTTTACCTTTTCAACCAGTTTTTCTTGTTTGGTGATCCACATCACTTCTAAGTGGAAGAATGCATGCTGACTTTGTGGGGGGGGGGGGGTACTCCTGGGGACTTTTAGTTGCAGTTATTTCTTATGTTGCAAAGGCCTTAACCCATTTCAGATCAAGCTGTGATTTTTTTGTTTTTGATTGGAAATTATCACAAACTACCAGATTACAGAGGCTAATTTTGCTTGCCCACTGGACCACCAAACTTCCATTTTCACTTGCCCAAGAGTAAAATGAATTTTACTTGCCATGGGCAATCAGTCCTGAGGTTATTCCTGGCAAGGCACAGTTTCTCAAAAAAATTATGAATATTAGTTGCCTGAATTTCAGCAAAAGGCAATAAAATGGCAACTATATGATTATTCACAGATTGTAATACAAACTTAAGAGTCATTTTTCTTTTGGTGTGTTCTTTTATTAGACTTTTTTTTGCTACAGATAACTTGAAAACCATGCTTAAGATCGTGTTCAGTTCTTTAGTTTTGCTGCAGTTTTCAAATCAACTGGAAGGTTCTATTTTGGTGTAAAACTTCCATAATATACAGAGATGCTGTTTATGTGGCTGCATCACATAATGGATACAGACTGTCCAACAATGATCTCACTTTTAATATTTTAATTCTGTAAAAGGTGTAAGATACATATTAGTCTTCTGGTCTTAGGGCACAAACAGGTAATAGCGATCTCCTTTGTCACTCTCTGTGTAAAAGAACAAACGCTCCCAGTGCAGCAAGAATGGCATACTGAAACAGAAAAAGACAACAAAATACTCTTTTCAGTACAATAGTTGAAAAGTTCCATAATTTTGGGTTTCAACAAGTTCCAGTTTTAATTTTGTGGGGAAATCAATTGGTTTAAAGACATCATTTCTGATAGCTGATGAAAACGAAAAAAATATTGTCTTTAGTCAACAGTAATCTCGAAACATTTTATTTTTCCTAAAGAAATTAAATTAAATGTATCAAGTCCATACGCTTGGGATTGTTTACTATTGGATGGATTTGGTAGCTTTTTTGAGAGGGCCATTTTTAAGGGAAGTTTACATTTTTGTATTTATTTATTTATTAGGTTTTTGTGAAGGCAAGTTAGTGGGCCTGACTATGGATTAAGTGGTACAGGCATGACCCCAGGCCAGAGATATTGTGTAGTATTTTAGGGTAAGACCCTTTTCTCTCAAAGTGCCTCTCTCCACCCAGGTGTACACAAATAATTGGTATATGCACATTCAATGCTGGGGGGTAAGCATGTGATGGACTAGTATCCCATCCAGGAAGAAGTTGAAATGTTCCTGATCCCTTAGTGCTAGAGAAACAGGGATTAGCTCTAGCCTGATGGACCACTTGGCTAATATGCAGACTTAACCTATCTTTTTTACTAAGAGAATTTAGCAGGAGTCATGAAATCAAAATAAAACACCCAACCATGCTTAGAGAAAGAGTACTCAAGTGAATCCATAACATATACATGTCAACCTTGTCCTGCAAGTTACATGTTTCATGAATATATGACAAAAGAACTTTCTTATTACATCAAAAGAATTTTACCTCTTTACAAAATAAAAGCATGGAATGGGCCTTGAATATACATGTATAGTGAAAAACTGTCACTGAGGTCTTGTCAAGTCCGAGGTCAAAGTTTTTCACTTTACAGACAGACCCTAAGCCAGTAAATAAATTATTTTTCCAAGCTCTCAAATGAAAAAAAGTTCACAGAAAAAAACTCACACAAGCATTACCGTGCCCACTTGGAAAAGACAAATATTTCCATTATGGTTTCACAAGTAGAATTCTTGGGGAAAGTGTAATTACCTAATATTTCATGAACTTTTTGGGTTACAGTGCAAGCATCAAGTAATTTACAGACTTGGCTGAAGTTCAACATACAGTAGGAATACAAAACTGAAATTCACTCACCTTAAACTTAGGATAGTCATTCATAAGAATCGTAACCATGCCAACATAAGGAACAAAACTGTGAAAAGAGAATACAGTTACTTCATACACTTCGTATTTACTGGTAATATGTATACTACGTTGTACGTAACTGCATGAACACGAGTACAATTGAAGATTTACACTACAAATGATATTAATTTGTAAAACCTCTGAAAACTGCGTGAACCTTCTGATGATTGCAACTTGAAAGAATTTTTAAATAATATAAGTTGTGTAAATCCTTAATAAATATTGGTTGTCAATGAGCTTTTATACAATTATTCATTTTCTTCATGCCTCAGAAAAATATCAATGCACCTGAATTAATTTGCTATGCCCTACAAATTAAAAATCAAAACCATTCATTTCCATTTATTTCCATTTATTTAGTGAATAAATTTTACCCTCTGGCTCGCCCAACGACATCTTTCCTTTGTAGCCACAGTTGTCCTGGAGCATAAAGACCTCGATCATCAACAGAGTTGTTATCTCCTTTTGTTAAAAATCTTATGGCTCCATCCTTTCTAAAGGCACAAAAAGTTCAAAATGCAGGATTACAAAATTATGTTTGTTGTCTAATTAAAATAACCACATATAGTGCCAGTTTTCAACTGGGTCAAGTGTTTCAATAAATGCTGGTCATTGGTGGTCTTCTGCCACCTATAAGGTTCTTACAACAGTCTGTTAAGATCTCATTTTAAGATTTTCCATTTACACTGTATAAGAACAACAGTGATGATGACTGAAACTTCTTTAAAGCTGCTCTTCATGAAGAATAATCGCAAGATAATTGTTAAAACCTGAAATGTAAACTTATTTCAAAATCCAGGGGTGCACTAAAAAATAAAACTTTTTATCATGAAAAGTCCTAGAACAAGAAGTAGATTTCCTAGAAAAGGAACTTTAATACTATACACAGTAGCCCTGCTGAATGTGTCGCTAGAGAAGGATGACGACTTTGAATCTGTCTCAGAATGGGAAAGCAGTGCATGAATTTGGAGACACCTATCAGTGTTACATGTATAACTGACTATTCCAGGATAACAATAACTAGCTAAATGTGATTGTCTTTTTATTCGTTGTTGTTGAGCAAGTAATTAATGAACCATGAGAGGATTCCTCAATGGTGCGGTCTGGTGGAAACACTGGCGTTATAGGCCACCATGAGAAAAGAAATGACAGAAAATATGACAAAAAAATAATAAAACAATAAAAAAAACCCACACTTTTGTTTCTTATCTATTGCTCATTGCTATGGGCAAGTCTCACAGAAAATCGTCAATTCTAAATACCTTATTAATTCCCTCGAAAATTGAGTACGACTTTTCACCTTCTAACGATCTATAACATGTCGCACTTCCCAGAGGAGTATGTTGACTAAAAAAGCAACCAGCCAATGAAATAACAGAACCCCTAGTGTTCACAGTATGCAATCTGGGCTTCAAGGGAAAACGAAAGTGTTCCAGTCAGGTTTTATGCACACATGTTTTAGAAAGGTGGCCAACAATGGGAAAAACAGAAGGAAAGTGATGTGCAGTTCAAGAGAATAGGCATAGTTCTCTACTGCCTTGATAGAGTCATCTTTGTTTTGTATTCTCACATGCATATTAATGCTAATTTACCACTTTGCAGTAACCTGTATGTCACCTCAGTCTGACTATGACTATACTGTAGCATTATATCGAAGAAGATTGCTGCATTTTTCAATTTATAAGACATGTTTCAATGTTACTAACTTCATCATCAGTTACAGAATATTTGAAAAACCATTAGAACTATACAACAACTACGCAAAACATGCAGGATTAATTATGATTAAGTGACGAAAATTGATTACATGTTTGAGTGAGTTACAAAGTGTTTGAAAGATTATAAAGCCTAAAGCGCAAGTGTCAGGTTAACATGGTGAATTTGTTGTATGAAATTTAGTAGGGAAAGAATGAAGGATTTTGAAACAATCCACAGAGCAAGATTGATGATGTTGTAGTTAAAAATTAAATTCAGGTAAAAATAATTTTAACCTAGTTTGATTCTCAATTTCATTTGTCTTCTACATGGTAACCCTAATAAGGGTTAAGAGACAAAGGAATTTAATTTTTAACTGAATTTAATTTTTAACTATAACAATGACAAGATTCGGAACTTTGTAACTGTTTGAAGATGTGTGAGCACTTGTCTGAAGAGAGATATTCACGGACGTTTGCGAAAAAAAGACGACCAGTTTCACTGATATAGCAACCATTACAGCAAGCACAAGTAAATTTGCAAATCACTTGTGAATGAAGTTCTCTAAGGACAGAATTCTTCACTGAGAAAAGATTAAAAGATGGTAAATATTAATTTGATATCAAGATCATTACAATAACTAAGGCGGCATATTTAGCTTTGAGCTACAGTAGAAAATTGTCTAAATAAGGTAACTTATAAAAGTGTTGTTTAGCCTGTGAAGTAGCATTAGAGGAAGGAGGTGTTTGAGTGGAGCCATGTTGGTCAATGGCTGTGTTCAAATCTTGGTAGATGCATAAGGGGAAAAGATTCTTGTGCAAAATGAAAATTACAGTAGTTGTTAAGTTTGCAGTTCTTAAACCAGTTCTTAAAACTGTTGGCTATTAATAAAGCTATGAAAGCCAGCTTATTCATTATTCCATGGCCAATAGTGTTTGTAATAGGTATAAATTGAACAAAATAAACCATTCATAACAGTCAAGTACTTCATTATTTAAAATTTTTTACCACTGGGTATCTAGTTTTAATTTCTTTGAACAACTTTGCCCATGAGTTGGGATTTCTCAAGAATTCCAAGGCTAAGAGAATTCATCCACTACAAAACCAAAACATAATTTAGAATTGCTTGGCATTTCTGAACAAAGCTTGAATACTCTAAGAAGGTTTCAAATGTAATTTTTATAATGATTTCAGACTGCCAGGTATCTAGATCTTTTAAAAAACACCTTCGAGATACTGGTTATCTAGACCCGGGGTATCTAATCAAACAGTTCGGTAATCAAACCCAATTGAACACCAATCGTTCGATTGCCAAACTCAATCGAACATAATTGAACTCACAATAAAATTTTGCCAATTGAACACAATCGAACATACGATTACTGAACTCTTGTTTGATAGGACAATTTTCACAATGCATGATAGGCACGTGGTCTGTGGAAATTCAATCTTAAGCTAAAGGTCAAATCACTGCTAGCTTTCCCCTTCCCTTTTCACCTGACTTTCAGTAAACATGTCGAAAACAGATCAGGATAGTGACTATACCCTACGTGTTTTACTAGTTTCAAGGCGTCAAGAGATACCATCCAAACAAAATTGCATGGGATCAGTTCAAATTTGTTCGATTGCTTCAAAAATTGAACTCACAGCAAAATAGATATTCGATTTTGTTCGATTGCTGAACCCAATCGAAACCAATCATTTGATTGAGTTCGATTAGATTTTTGTTCGATTAGATACCCTGGGTCTAGACACAGGGTATAAGTTATGCTCTTATAGTACATCAAAACTGTAGTAAGCCACCTAAAACAGTAAATGTTTTGAACCAGTTATTAATATTCTAGCTTTCTTCAAGTGAGCAATCAACAACAACAACAAAAAACATTGCAAATGGAGTGTAATCTAAGCCATAACCTTTCTTTCTTCTCTTCCGGCAATGTATGTATGCTTTAAAACTTTTTAGTTCAGGCAATATCTCAATATTTCAGTCATGTAATAAGCTTATATCAGATGTGTCCAAGAGATACGAGATGAAAAGAACAGAAATGTAAGGTTTGGAATAAAACTAGCAACATGAATTTCATTGAGAAATTACAAAACAGCTAAATCCTTACTTTTCATGAATCTTCAAAACTCTGTGAACAATCGGTATCTCCCGGCCTTCAACTTTAAACACGACAATCTCACCAACTCGGATAGGGTCTTCTTTGTAATTGGTTAGAAACAATAAGTCTCCACGCTGAAATGCGGGTTCCATACTTCCACTGTAAAATAAACAAAAATATCAGCACATGCTTAACGTAAAGTAAGACACAACATTTGTAAAATATATAAATATATATGTTTAATAAATGAAACAGCTTTTTTACCTTAAAACTACTACTATGGGACTTTCGCTGCCAGTGACCACCATCAAACCTTTCCAGATCATCAGAGCAGATGACACTATCATAGCAAAGTTTAATACTTGATAAAAGAGCTGTGGGTTGAAAATAAGCCTGTTAACACTAGAAGAACTCTTCTTCAGGTTCAGTAAACTAAAATAGTATTTTAGCAAGTATTTTACCTGTCTTTTATTCATCCGCCGCACATCTTCAAACCAAGCAGAGAAATCCATGATGGCGGACACGTGTAATACGCAAGCGCACAAGCGAGTGCACGCAAGCGTGGACACTGGAAATGCTGCTAAATAGGACGGTGGAGCAAGTGGCAAATGTTTAATATAATCG
>OMLO01006152.1_pt1 | contig 10086 bp, 8 predicted proteins | sample 1674811 | NCBI WGS metagenome assembly OMLO01 (sample SAMN06265003, study PRJEB25207) | coral metagenome | isolation source: Coral host | place: Mexico:La Bocana,Puerto Morelos, Mexico | collected 2008-11-13
CCACTAGACGCTCCGTTTTCCTATGCTGCCACCTCCTCTGCTCGCGGATTTTCCTCCACCGTTACTTTCCGACAAGGTCCCCATAGCGCCGAGGCATTAGAAGGAGCTCTCCGACTGCCCTCTTCTCTTACAACAATGATGCCACCCATGTTCTCTTCAACTCTCCTTTCTTGCGTCTCCCTGATTTGTCCGTCCTTAGACCCCCGCGTATTACTCCACTAGAAGACCCGACACCCCCCGAGCATGCTGTTGTTGAGTGGCTTAATAATCGTGCACCGGTCTTATCTTCGCTCAGGACACGCGCTGAAGCATCTTTCTTCAGGGCTGAAGTCATGAAGCGGACTTACAAGGCGGAGAACACATCTACTCAGATTTCCGATGTAGTTCGGAAGATGGACGTCGATCTGTCCAGGTATCGGAAGTTGGTGGATACCCTTCCCGTGACAGTGACTCGAGAAGGTCTCGAGATCGCTTCTGCCGACCTGCCGCTGATCCTGCTGAGATCCCTGCCAGGAGATTGTAGGGCATACGTGATGCTCCACGCTAAAGACGAAGGCTACACGGAGCTACGTGCTGCGGCGATCAGATTCGAATCGCGATTGTTTTTTAATTTAGTAGTGCCCGTCAATAAAGTGTTCATGTTTCACCAGGGAAGAAACTTTAATTCAAGTTCTTTCAGTTACTTATTTCCAAGTAAATTTTGTTCGTTTTCTCAGTTGGACTCAATACTTTACACCCACAATCACCCACCCTGCCCCCGCCGTCTCAACAAATTGCGGCTCATTTTGTTGGCTAACATGCGTGCTTTCGGCTTTGCCTTCTAGCCCTTGATTGGTCTTCCATTTGATCGGCCACATCCCATTAGTGCACATTCCGCGAGTCTGCATTACAGGTCGGATTTTTGTGACGACAACGCTGTTGTTCTTCGAAAAGTACATTACTTGGGAACAAACAGGTAACTTTCACCTTTTCACGTCTCTTTGATAGCGGACAGAAGGGTGACCGCCCGGACAGCGATTTCGTTGAGCCATGCCGCATACAGAGAACCATAGCAACACCGGGTAGGCTTGGTCATTGCGGGGTAGACCTCGGCGGCCTCCGCCCAACGGGCATCCCCACTGGATGGATTACAGGCAGACTGGACAAGTACAAACACACCTGGACACTGCAGCAAAGGCTGGGATAGTTACCGTTGGGCCTCTTATGGCCCTGCCCGCCGAGTTGGTGTTGTTGACGAAGACCACGACTTCCGAAGTGGGGATTGATTGGGATGACTATGGATGAATGATGCGTGGAGGCTATGTGGTGATGAAGATGACCTGAGAGTGAGCTGGCTAGGACGTTTCACCCGTTTTTTGCTACGGAGACTGGCAATGCTGTTGGTGTTTTTTTGTTTGGTGTTTTTTGTGTTTGCTGTTGTTTGTTTTGGTTGTGGGGTCGGTTGCTGTTTGGTTGGGTGGTGTTGCTTCGGGTGTGTTGGTCCTGTTTGTGTCGTACTTGCGTTGCTAGGTCACCGCGTTCCTTTGCGTTGGGTCAGGGAAACTCCCTTTGATCTCTCGCTGATGCATTGGCCCGAATCATACCGATTCCCGCGTCTGCTGCATCCGTGCAAGTCGTAGTTTTCTTTGCGCATGGACTGCCCGTATCCCCGAGATCAGCCGCAGCCGGAGAGAAAACAAAAGACCCGAGATTGAACAAGTTGCTTTTCAATCTTTGAATCTTTGGCTAGTTTCTTTTCAATCTTTGGCACGCTGGCGAACTTCTCAGTTTGTTTTGCCGAGTAGATTTCCAGCTGCATGACTGCGGAGGATGATGGCTGTGCTGGCATCAGTGAGAGTGTGGGAGTCTGATCAAAACTTGTCGTGATGGATTGAACATGTACTGAGCCAAAGCATTCAAAGGTAGCGTCAAAGTGCGGAAAGGCAGAAAGGGTCGAAGTAGAATGCTCGGAAACCTGGTGCTTGTTAACTGAAGTAGCCTAGCACAGTGGACACTCCCAAAGCCCTGAACGGGGGAGGAAGCGCGGCTGTGGAAAGTGTCGCCGCCATCTCTCCACTTTCACAAAACATGTGCGCTTGCTTTGCACCTTTTTGTTGTGAGCCGTTGCACTTGAGTTAACTGGCAGCTAACTAGGCCCAAAAACGCAATAAGAGTTATTTCATGAACATGATGCAGTTTTCACGAAGTGATATTGCCTTATGCTAAACAGACCTCTTTCTAAAACCACGTTTAACTTGGCATTGGCCTAGGTAAACTTGTTTGTGGTTGTGCCGTGTTGTTCGCGTAAATTATTTTTCAACACCAAGTTGGATTTTGTATTTTTAAGATTTCGCTTATGCGTTGTTAGTTTGGGTTTCCCAACTTGCGTTTGTTTAGCGTGATCCATTTTATACTTCATGCCCAGTTGGCTTAAGAGGTGGGTGGGCGGGTTCCACTTTTCTCGTGGCAAAACAAAAATTGCCTAGGGGGGTGATGGATGGATTTGATGCTACTGTTTTGAGCAACTTTCAATTGGTGCAAGTGTGTGCTGGCGATTTTCAGCGAATTGCTTAGGCGTTTGTCACTTTTGGAAAACCAAGATGAGAGAGCTACCAGTAGCAGCTGGGTTCCAGTTGATTCTGAACGAGGACTCAGATCCCCAGAGAGATGTGGATACAAATGTAGCGTCTGCGATAGAGCTTGCATCAGACCTGGAGAACATAAGAACCATAGATGCTTCGAGCATGACCGCAGAGGAAGATGAGCTGGACGGTAGTGTTCAGCATGATGATGGATATGAATATTCCGATTTTGGTCTGACTCCTAGTAGAGATGGTTGCAAGATTCCTTCGAGTGATCTGGATGCAAAGCATGGTATTGACGCACAAGCCAACTTAAATAGTCACATGAATGCATTGCAGAACTTCAGACTTTCATCTCAACCTGCGCAGCCTAAATTTTTCTGGGAACAGAACAACTGGCTTGGTCAGGTATTTGGGAAGCGTGGTAGTGTTGTGGATGATCTTTTTTCCAGTTCGAAGTTTCCCAGGGTTGATGGCCCTTTGTTGAATCTGACAGCTGCACATTCGGAAGGCGATGTTGAGACATTGGGTCCCAAAGCACCCTTGGCAACAGCTCAGAGGACCAAGCCTTTTTATTTGAATGCTACGTCTAAGACAACTGTTGAAGATGTTCATGCAACCAGGCTTGGATTGTGCACGGAGTGGGTCAACATTGTTTTGGTCAATTGGGAAGCATTTGAATTTAGCAAGATGCTCATGGGTAACAACAGGTCTATTTCACGTGCGGAAATACTTGACAGCATGATGTCTGCCATGGCTCCCAAAGCAACATCCACATTGAGCAAGAGGCTTTCTTCGATGAGCAGGTTCGTGTTGTGGTGTGTCAAGAATGGCAGAGGCTTGTTCCCATTGGAGGAGCCCAGTCTGTACGACTATTTGAAACACTTGAAGGCTATGCCGAAGTCATCACCATCGTCGGGGAAAGCGTTTTTGGAAGCCTTGCGGTTTGCTGGGGGCGTTTTGGGCTTGAAGAGTGATGAGTATGCATTGCGATCAACTCGTGTTTCTGGCTTAGCTGAAGAGCTGGCACGTTCAGCGCCCGTGGTGGTTCAAGCGGATGCTTTAACTGTCATGCAGGTTTGCAAGTTGGAGCGCATGATCAAGTCCACACCTTCTGTATGTGATCGAGTTTTGCTAGGTGGAATGCTTGCATTGTTGTACTCCTGTGGCAGAGCTTCGGATGGCGATAGGACGGTCCGCATATTGTGGGACGTAGTCGACGAGTCGCTTCTGGATCGCATTGAAGGGCCGCCGGGTTTCATTGAACTTGGAGTGCTGGCTAGTAAAGGTGCAAAGTCGTTGAGGCTACGCCGACAGTTGCTTCCACTCATCATTCCAATGGTCAGTGTATCTGGAGTGCCTTGGTGGGAACATTGGGCGAAGAGCCGCAAAGATTTGGACATGGGTGTTGAAGGTGAACTGGACTTTCCATTGTTGCCAGGTTTTACCACTGAAGGCAAGCCGACTATGCGGAGTATGTGTGCTTCAGAAATCGGCAAACTCCTCAGGGACTTTTTGGGTGTGGCACATATGTCGAGGAATGTCATCAGGAGCCACAGCCTCAAGGCGACTATCCTTAGCTGGATGGCGAAGTTTGGTTCACCCCTTCCACTGCGAAGATTGGCTGGTCATCATTTGGATAGCACTTCAAAGTCTCCCGAGACCTATTCACGGGACTGCATGGCACCGGTGATGATGGAAATCAGCAAGATCCTTCAGCAGATAGGTAGACAGCAGTTTTTGCCGGATGCAACGAGGTCTGGAAGGTTCGTCAGACAAGCAAGCCAACATGAGAAGGTCCACAATGTTGAATCAGCAGATGATGGAGAGTCAGATGCTGTGGAAGATGGCTATGATGCAGGTGACGATGGACACTCAACTGATGAGTCTTCAGATGCAGGAGGCCCTCAGGAAGAGTGTGATGAAATCCCAGACTCGACACCTTTGCTGCATTTTGTCCCAACAGAGCTGCGACCGTATCTGGTGGTGGTGGATCCCTCCCTTATGCCTTGGAGGAACAAGACCTCGCTTGTAGTTCACCTGGCGAAAATGGGTGACGAAAGACTGTTGTGTGGCAGACAGTTGGGGGCGTCATATGTGATGCTCGCCACAGTCTATGAAGATTCATGCAGATGCAAGATGTGCTTCACCAACCAGAATGCTGGTAAGGTGATGTTGAATCATGGTGGGAATGCCCGCTGTGATGATGTATGAGCCAGACTGAATGCAGTCGGGGCAATGACACGCGCTTGGTGAGTGCCAAAAAATATGTGGATGTCAAGTTGCGTTGCTGAGGGCGCACCTGTTACAACTGAATGCAGTTGGATGAAACAGTTGTTTGCCGCATGTCATGAAACTGCCATGTCGTATGTTGCATGAACCACTTGAGATTATCATGTCATGTTTTATCAACTTCCACCATGAGATGTGCGGAGGGTTGATGGCTTGTTTTTTTGTGAAACATGTCCATTTGAAATTCGACTACATCACCGATGGTTCAGAGGTCGCAGGAAGATGTTTGAGAAACTGGCAATGGATTGCATGTGTTGCAACGCTAGAAACACGCAGTTGCAATTCTGTCCATTTACGGCGTTTCGGGAAAAATATCTTTAGCGACGTAAATTCCTAAATCTGAAATATTGTCACAATGTACAGTCTGTTCTCGCAATTCCCTTCTGTGCATTTACGGCTTTTCGTTTTTGCACTTCCTCATGTGTGGTCACAACTTTTCATTGAAAATCCGTCTTGCAGTTAGTTTCTCGCAATGTCACAGTACGCAGACTCGAAGGCAAGCTTCCAACATCGTGCCCATGAGATTGGACTGCAAGAGAATCAGGTGGGTGCGTTGAGTGATCATGATTTGGTCACATACAACAAACTTGCATACGCAGTGTGTGGGCAGCCAGGTCAGATTGACGAAGCTAGATTTCAGAATGTCATTACAAATGTTTTTCATGGCATTGTATCTCTTGGTGTTGAAGCATCTATGCGTCAATTGTGTTATGAATCGATCACTATTGCCATTGCGGCGATTAAGCAGAGGGTGGAGCCGAAGGATGACAAGGTGTTGCCACCACAAGAACGCGATGAGCGAACTCGTCGAGTGGCAGGCTCAATCACGGGGTTCGAGGTCAAGGGCGACTTGGAACCAGCTCATTGTGTCGTTGATGCATATATTAGCATGTTGGAAGATTGCAGTTTGAAGATACTGCCTTTATCAAAGTGCATTTCACGAGAGCAGGAGCTTAATCATGCAAAGGTCGACAAATCTATTGTGACTATTGAAAATCATCAGCTTCAGGTCAAACCTAAGGACATTGAAGTGTATGCTGACTTGTCAACTGAGCTGCGTGTGCAGCACGCCTTCACACGTCGAGGCCTTGCTCTAGAAATGGCAAATTTGATGTCGTACAATGTTCATGAAAAGATCACAAGAAGCTTCATGTCGTACTTGACGCAAGCGGTGCCCTCAGCTTTTCAGCGTCCTGACATTTCTGCAATTTTGAGGGCGGACAGGGAGCTGTGGACAAGAGCTGCAGACGAGTGCCGTTCCAATTTGAAGGTGCGACCGGATGGAAAGTTGCCACTTGATGAGGCGATGTTGAATTTGTATCAAACTGCACCAGTGTTGTTTTTCATGCTACCCTTGCCGAAATCTGGCAAACGAGCACGAGATGATGATGGAGACAAAGGACGATCCAATCCAGTCCGCGAAGATGATCGTGAACGGACGCCCAAGAATCCGAAGAAGAAGGCTCGTGTTCGCTCGAAGGTGCCTGAGGGTTTGCATGGATACAGTGGACTTAACAAGCAGAAGAAGCGGGTATGTTACAACTACAATCTGCCTCATGGATGTCAAAACACAACAAAGAAGGATGGTAAGTTTGATGCATGCAACAAAGGGCTTCATCAGTGCATGAAGTGCCATGAAGCGCATTCCTTGTTGGAATGCAACCACAAATGACAAACTCTGCATGACGGCGATGCAAACAATGTGAGCCATGCCGCCTCTCACTATGTCTGCGTCGAGGTGTTTTGCGGAAAAGCAAATTTATCAAAATTTTTGCGGCGACTCAATTTTCAGGTCTTCTCAGTCGATCACAAAAATCGAGGAGTCAAGGGGGCTCCAATTCTTCAGATCGATATCAACATTCCCGATCAGAGATTGTTGTTGGAAGAACTCCTTTTGCAAGACAGAGTTTTGTATGTGCATTTTGCACCACCTTGTGGAACATGTTCAGCTGCCAGAAACATTCGTTTGTCCCGCAGGCGTCATGGACCGCCACCATTACGGTCGTTGGCGAAACCCATGGGACTTGACAACTTGACACCCATTCAAAAACTGCGTGTGCAATTGGCGAACCAATTATACCAATGGACTGTGAACATGATTTTGAAGCTGCAGAACAACAATGTGATGTGGACAGTGGAGAATCCAGCCTCATCGCTAATGTGGATGACAGATCCTTTCCAACGTTTGATGCAAGCTTGCAACAACCTTCATGCCGTGAGTTTCCATACTTGCATGTATGATGCTCCCCGCAAGAAAACGACAGCGCTCTGGGGTAACTTTGAAGAGTTGAAACTCCTGGCAAGAACTTGCGATGACAAGCATACACATTTGGCGTGGGGTGTATCTCAACAGAATGGCAAGCCAGAGTTTGCAACAGCAGAAGAGTGTGCTTACAATGATGTTCTCTCGGCTGCTTGGGCATCGGTGGTGTGGTTGCATGCACAGGCAAGAGGGGTCAAGAGTGAGGCTTCTACATTTGATGAAGTTGAACTCGCGACCAAGCAAACACAGATAACCAATAAAGCAATGTCAGGTCTATTGCCTCGTGGACGCCATATTTTGCCATTAATGCCTGATTTTATGCAACCACAGATCTTCGATATTTCCAAATGCAAGTCTCTCCAGAACTTGGCCCCAGGAACCCGATTGCCGGATTCATGTGGGCTACCTTTGGGATCAAAGTTGATATGTTATGTGCTGGAAATTTCAAATGGGGATCGTGTGGGAGCACATATTTTGGACAAGGGCACAACAAGGGCGCCGGATCCTTCCACAGCACCTTCGCCGTTGAAAGACTGCAATGGGTTGTGCAATTTTGCCAAGGTTGGCATTCCTAGGGAACCGTTGGAATTTCTTCAGAAAGCAATCAAACTTCGACACCCCACTTTGCAGAGTGGGTTGATGAGTGGTGCGATGTTGGAGGCTTTTGAAGTCAATGGTGACAATCTGCAATTGCGAAAAGCAAGGTTGAAGGCTTTTGCAGCCATGCTAGCCTTGGCAAAGAAGCTGGAGGATGATGAGCTTGAGCAACACAGTGCTATGCCTCAACATTTACAGATGGTGCTACGGGGGAAGCGGACCTTGTTGTTTGAGCAGTTGTTGCAGCAAATTTCTTATCCGGATGTTTCAGTGGCGAGTGAGATGCGTAGTGGCTACCCGCTTTATGGGTGGTTACCAGTGTCAAGTGTTTTTCCTAGCAGTGTCAGGGCACCCGCCATTCACACATCTGCATTGGAGGGTATGGCGCCCACTTTCTCCAAGCGGACTTTGGCTGCAGTCAAGAGTAGCGGTGATGCTGCGCAGGATGATGCATTGTGGGAGGCCACGATGGAAGAAGTGGCTGCAGGGTATCTTCAGGGGCCTTACGATGTTTCTTCGCTGCCGGTGGGCAGCATTATCTCTCCCAGATTTGGCTTGGCTCAGCGAAACAAGCTGCGTCCGATAGACAACATGTCTGCATCTGGCATTAATGCTGCGGTTGGGCTGCCTGAGAAATTGCAAGTGGAGGGCGTCGACGAAGCTGTGGCTGTCATTCGTGCTTGGATGATGCATTCGGGGGGCGGTTGTGAGTTGTTGGGCAAAACGTATGATTTGCGAAAGGCCTACAGACAGATTGGGATATCCGAGTCACAACTACATGCAGCATGGATTGCTGTGTGGTGCCCAAAGGAGTCGACTCGAAAGGCGTTTGCTATGAAGTCGATGCCCTTTGGTGCGACGGCATCGGTCCAAGCATTTCTACGATTGTCGGTTGCGCTCAAAACGTTGGGGACAATGTTATTCCATTTTGTTTGGACATCTTATTACGATGACTTCATTGTAATTTGCCGTAAAGGAGATGAAGACAACACTGATAGACTGGTACGACAATTCTTTTCGGTGTTGGGCTGGGAGTTGTCCTCTGATGCGGATAAAGACAAACCTTTTGGTGTCACTTTTGCAGCATTGGGCGTAAAATTTGACTTGTCTGCTTGTGCTGCAGGCAGGCTCCTGGTTTGCAATACTGATAGCTGACGAGAAGAGTTGTCTGCTCGTATTACAGGCATCTTGGAATCTCAACATTTGAGCGTTGTCGAAGCTATGAGTCTGAGGTCGAGGCTTTTGTTTGCAGAATCTCAAATTTTTGGGCGGATGGCCAAACAGTCCCTCAAGACGATAGGTGCTGTTGGCTTGGGGCTGTCGGATATGGAGCCTCTTTCTTCTGAGGTGGTTCAAAGCTTGACGTGGTTGCGTGATCGCATCTTGCAAGGTCCACCTCGAGAGATTGATACTGCTGCTCGGCCAACTTTACATTTGTTTCTTGATGGGGCATGTACACCCAAGGATGAACAAGGCACTTGGTCTGGGACTTCCATTGGGGGAGTGCTATGCGACAATGATGGCAACATTTTGCGTTTCTTTGGCGAAGTGCTTTCAGATGAAATCACGCGATGCTGGAGTGGGGGCAGTCGTGAGCAGTTGGTTTACGAAGCAAAAATCATCCCTTATGCAGTTGCATTGCATGTGTGGAGGATTTATCTTGAGGGGTGTTGTCTTTATGTTTACATTGATAACGAGGCTTCAAGGTTAGCGTGGATTGCAGGCACTGCGGATCGCGAAATTGTTCAAAGAATGATTCATCATGCACTTTGTTTGGAGAGCGATTTGGGGCTCTCATCACGTGGGAAGTTTGACTTCTTGATGTCCCATCATGGTGCGAGAGATGATGTATATCACGATGTGCTGCTACGGCTGTCTCAATGTGGCAGCATGGTAGCTGAGGTGCCATAAGAAATGGTATTGGGGAGTTGGGCTATGGCACAATGCATCTGCCCCAATTTCGTGAAACAATAAAAGTGCGAGTGATGTCATTCTTTTGTTTCATGTTGTGGCCTGTGAATGTTTCCGCTTGTGTGGTACTCTTTGTTAGTTTATATATATAGATGCGTCGTGTCTCGCGTTTATATATATATATATTTATATGATATGTTGTAGCGCATATTGAAATTTATGCGTTATAGTTTGATTGTTATAGTTACTTGGTTCGCGTTCGGCTTGAAGGAGGTTCTGAAGCATAATGCATTGAACATTGAACGCAGTTGAGGCCCCGAATCCCAAAGGAGCAAGTGGCAGGGAATGGTGTTATGTTGAGCCGCAGGTAGAGCTTAGTGCGTTTCTTGCTAGATGTTGACCTTCGATGATGTTAGGTGGCCGGCCAGCCTGGCGAAGACGCTTGGGGATATTGTGGTGTGT
>OMLO01006154.1_pt1 | contig 10084 bp, 6 predicted proteins | sample 1674811 | NCBI WGS metagenome assembly OMLO01 (sample SAMN06265003, study PRJEB25207) | coral metagenome | isolation source: Coral host | place: Mexico:La Bocana,Puerto Morelos, Mexico | collected 2008-11-13
CTTTGAAAGTGTACTTTTGCAAATTGAAAGCATACTTTGGTACTTTGAAAGTGTACTTTTGCACTCGGGATGTACACCTTTGTACTTTGAAAGTATACTTTTGTAATTTGAAAGTATACTTTTGTACTTTGAAAGGGCACTTTTGTACTTTGAAAATATACTTTTGTACTCGGAAAGTATTTTTTTGTACTTTGAGAGTTACTTTTTACTCGGAAAGTGTACTTGTGTACTTTGAAAGCATACTTTTGTACTTTGCCACAACGCTTGCTTCAGGTTGCATTGATAATCAATACATTAAGAGCAAAGAAAAAGTGGTAATTAATATCCACTTCAAAGATGCTTTTTGCTGCTAGGGGATACCACCTACGCTTATTTGTTAGACGAAAAAATCAAGAGAAACAACATCTACATGGATGTGCTGCTGGGGCTTTTTCTCGCAGGGTTTTACAGGCATGGCTCAACTAGAAAAACAAGTTAAAGCCTCGCAAAAATTTCTACTGGGCCTGTTGGGTTTGCCGAATTTTGTATCTGTGCGTGAGGAAATACCCCCAGCGTGTGGCACAGAAAAAGCTGTGGAAATTTAAGACAGCATAATTAGGTAGAATGCTTCTTATATTCTGGTTGACCATCATTTCGGATCAGTCGCAAACGAAAATACACGCTATGTCCGCGGCTGTCCGCCCGGGTCCGCAAGGGTCCGCGGGTGTCCGTGGGGGTCTCATGGACATATATGCGGTTGTCTGCGCTTCGATATCTTTAGTAGGTTTTACATATACATTCCAAATGCTGCCCCTGCCACGAAAAGTGACACTGGAACATCACCAAACGCAGCGCCTGCCACGAGAAGTGAAACTCCAACATCACCAAATGCTTCGCCTGCCACGCAAAAATGGCTCTCATGATTGATCCTGCTCACATGTGAAACATCATTTACATCGCGCGGAGCAACAGCACTCACCTCCAACACCCCCAAATACTGCGCCTGCCACGCAAAATGCCACGCATGATTGATTCCCGTCACATATATATGAAACGCCATTTGCAAATGCTGCGCCTGCCAGGAAAAACGACTCGCATGACTGATCCTACTACCACAACATGAAGTGTTACTTTACTGAGCTGTTGCTTGACTGAGCTGTTACTTGACTGAGCTGTTACTTGACTGATCCGTTACTTTACTGAGCTGTTACTTGACAGGGCTGTTACTTGACTGATCTGTTACTTTACTGATCCGTTACTTTACTGAGCTGTTACTTGACTGAGCTGTTACTTTGCTGAGCTGTTACTTTACTGAGCTGTTACTTCACTTAGCTGTTACTTGACTGAACTGTTACTTTACTGAAGTATTACTTTACGAAGCTGTTACTTTACTTAGCTGTTACTTTACTGAACTGTTACTTTACTGTGAGCTGTTACTCTACTTAGCTCTTACTTTACTGAACTTTTACTTTAGTGTGAGCTTTTGCTTTACTGAACTGTTTCTTTACTGAATTGCTACTTTACTGGTTTTTTTGCATGTTAACATCTCCGTAACTCGGAAGTTTCTCCCCCAAACTTCCTTGATGAATACATTACATATATTATTCATATTCATCCATACAGTACGTACAACTACCTTCGCTTTCCTGAAAGGTCACTTTGGGAGAATTCCCTCCCAGAGTCGATCAAGAGTTGAGAATTAAACGAATTTCCCATAATTGTTACGCGAGCATTAACTTTGACACTTTGAATAGTCCCGAGAGAAGAGAGCAATACTTGGAAATCGCAAAAGAAAAATGTTTCAAACGATGGGTCTTGCGGGAGAAATCTGTTGAATATGTTGCCGTTCCTGTTCTATAGTGTTCGCAGTTCATGAAAACTAGCAGAAGCTCAATGACTTTACGCTAACACCCTCAAGACACTCTTTCCATGACCTTTGAGCAAAGTCTTTCATCCCATCCGTTGGATGTCGAAAGAGATACATGCTTCCCAGAGGGGCCCCCACCGTTTGAAAACCACCACTCCCCAGACCTTTTCAAAGAAGGACGGCAGCACAACATCACGCTCGACAGGGTCGTGAGGATTACAGCAACCAAGAATGGTTTGAGGAGTACATCCTGCGCAATGTCCAGCAAAAGCCTTGCACTGATTCAAAAAACTGAAAAGAAAGACTGGAAAGCTTGTTTCTGGCCAGCAGAATACTCACTCTCGATAGCAGTAGAAACCTTCACACAACAGGACCGCGGTGATTGTGAAAACTTCAAACTTTCAATGGGGAACGCGATGCCAAAGTAAGCTGCTCCTGGAACAAGGTCCACGCAATACTCTCCAGCCATGTGGCCGCATCCTCCTGCTTTGTGGCACTCGTTAATGAGTTAGGCCGAGATCAAATCTCCTACAGCGCGTCCATTATCCATGTAGCCATAATATCCTCATGTAGTCTCGCATTATCTGCACTTTGTTCCATGTTCAACTTGTCAACTGACATAAGGATTTGGCCGCAAAATGTCACAAGCACAAAACGATATTAAGAAATTAAGACAGTCAAAAATGCTGGAGGTACAGTATGTAGAAAGTCTCCACAGAACGAAGCGCTGACACCCACTGCACCTGTCTGACATTGGCCAAGAATAGAAAAGTGTAGATTTGGCAGGCGATGGTGTACAAGAAGGAGATCAGCCAGAATGCGCGAGTCCTTCCAACTGGCACATCTGCCCAAGGTGAAAGGCGTCAAAGGGGTTGAAGCCTCATGCTCATTAATTATGTCTCATCCAGAACAATTCCCAGGCTCTTCCCATTCAATCCCATTTCCACCTACGCTAGCTGTCCTGAAACTCCACCAGAAACGTTTCCACGATTTACTCGTCTCTGTCCATTCGGTTCTGCGAACCACACGTTTGCTTTGCCACATGAAGAGGATGAAAATGATTCCGTCGCTTAAAAAAGCCGTTACCTCACACGACGACGGCGGGGTGCGAGGAGAACTTCAAACATTGTTATGAGAACGTTTTTCCAGCAAGAAATGTGACTCTGTGATCAAAGGCACGAAGCCCACTGTGACAGATTGCACCAGGCGCTCGAACCCGTCCTCAGATTCGGCGGCGACTTCAACAAAGGAAACGAGTGGACGGGAGCTTCATATCAGTGCAGAACACTAGCGAAAAAAATCGAAAAGAACATCAAAAGGCCCCTCCAGTCCCTGCAGTCCCTGGATTCACACCCCACACAACCACAACCACAACCAACACCAACAATACTACCAACAACATCAACACAAACAGCAGCGCCAGCACCAACACGAGCACCAACACGAGCACCAGCAACACGACCATCACCAACACCACCAACACGACCATCACCAGCACAACCAACACGACCATCACCAGCAGCATATCAACAAAACTTATTCTCTTCCCTAGCCAAACATACAAGCCACATCGACCCAATTTACAATGCAAAACTAGAAATGTCTGCATGAACGTTCGCCAATTAAAACTTTAGGCAAAAAAATGTCTTTCGCCATTTCAGGAAAAAGCCGCGACTGTTCATTACATACTCAAAGGCTTACGCAAATGAAACCCCTTTCATGGACCGTTTGCTCAACTCTAACTCTAACATATATAATGTTTTTCCCCACCAAGGAAGCCCCTGATCATCCCACAAATGTCTTTGACCAAGCATCGGAGGGCGGACTGCACTTCGGGTCGGAGTCAGGTGTGGGGGCAGAGCTGGCAAAAAATAGCGCGCCCATGGCCTCTGCACTAATCACCTGGCAGGTGAAGCACAACAAATTCAAAAAAGTGAACAGTTCCAACATGATCTCACGTACAAGTAGCGCTATATAATCATACAATCTGCACACATCATATAGCATAACATATAATACGTTACTTATATATAGATATATACTGATAGTTTTTCGTCTCCAAGATGAGACTTGAAGATCAGGAAGGCACTTGCCAGCTCCCCCATCACTGATCGCTCCGTGAAGCAAAACTAAGTGAAAACAACGGCACCGCATCCATGTTAGGTCAAAACACAGCCCCGTCAACATTGATGCCCAATCAACAAAACAAGAAAGCCCAGTAGCGAAGCCCCCATATCACCACACCAGAGTTGGACACGGCAGCAGACTCTATTTCACGGTATTTGTACCATTTCTTCGTCAAAGACGGTCGAAAAATTGAAATACACGAGAAGGAGTATCAAAAAAGGACCTGTTGGCCATGGTGGTAATCTCTGTGCGCATCCCGAACAGGGCCAATTCCAGTTACCTGCTACGTCCAACAAGTCATATTGGAAACCCACCCACCTTCATCGCAATCAGCGCGACGCGAACCGAGTATGGAATCAAAACACCTTAGATGTGGGCAAAACTCTTTGGATCTTTGTAAGCATCAAAGCACAGAGCAAGGGACTCAATTGGAGTCAATGACGATCGAAACACTATGTGCTACCTAGAGGCTCATCTGTCGGACTTTCAGCCAGTTGTGCACGGCTGGCAAGAGCAAAGCTAAGCGACAAAGAAACCCACGATCCAGGAAACTGGCTGCCGCCCCTGCGAGGTTGGAGCACCCTTCAGTAGGTTTGTAGGTTTGATATGGTCTGATATCAATTGCACGTCAGACTGAAGGAACATGGAACCAACTGCTGCGATGCCTTCCCCATTCTGCCGCACATTGCCATGCAAGGCGCTCACCTGTGCCAACTCATACGCAGAAGCGGACATGGGATAGAGCTCTTCAGAAACCAGCCATGAAAGGCATCAATTTGTTCTAGAAATTTCTAGAAAAAAACTAATGAGAACTAGCTCGGAAAGAAAAGGCTGTAGGTCAATGCGCCAATCTCCTTCATACATCTGAAGTGTGACCCCTGACAGCTGCGTTGGTTGCTGGTTGTGCAACAACCTTTGACTGAAAGTCAAAACCAAAAAATGAAAGAGACAAAAAACCTGTCATATTGAATTGTCAATATGCACTGAACGAGGTTGGACCCAAAATATCAAGATAATGGGAAGCATCGTTGTTCATCTGTTGTGTCACAGGGTGAATATGTATATGAAATTCGTGTGAACACGACATCCAGCTTTGAACAAAGCGTTTCATCCAATGGAGGTATCTCGGCCCGAGTGGCCCTATCGTGTGGGGGATTTCACACGTGGCGGAAAAAGGAATTGTCCGCTGATGTTTTGACTGATCGGCCATTGTGATTTGCAGTGGTAGCGGAGCCAGGGAAAGACCAGGCTTCCGTGAGTTTTGAGTTTTGTGCCATGGAGCATCCGCTGCCTCCGTCATCACAGGAAGGTGATGATGCAGACGGAGCTGGAGTCAGTGAACCGGTGAATCCTCGCCATGTAGCCAGGTCTATGCGAGGTACACCGAGTCAACAGTCCTATGATCGTCATGAAAACCATCATCTTGGTGGTGACAGTGATGGCTTCGACAGTGAAGAGTTTAGAGAATGGATGAGACAGAGAGGCCAACGACGACGTCCAGATCGTCGCCGCTCTGATGACAGTGATGGCTCCCGAGATGATCGGGAAGGTAGATCAAACTCCGGACCGGCTCCGGAGTGGGACGGAGAGAGTTGTACCTTTCAAGGTTTTGCAATCAAAGCAAGGTTGTGGCTCGCGACAACACGAGCAAAACCCCGCACGAGAGGGCCGCTGCTCCTTCAGCGTCTCTCGAAAGTGCCCTTTGAGAGCATGAAACATCTTGCTCGAGACTCGGCCTGGATGGCCAGTAGCACCAATGGTGAGGAATTGATCCGTTTGATGGATCAAGCAGAATACTTTGGAGAAGACCGTGATGAAGATCTCTTGAGTGCCCTTTCCAAGATCACCTACCACATCCGCCGGGAGAAGAATGAACAACACAGATCATTCTTCAATCGGTGGGAGGTGTCGATGAGGAAAGTCAATGAACATCATGTATCCCTTCCTGAGAAGTATGTGGGATTCCTTCTCATCAACGCCTTGTGCCTCGCAGACAGCGACATCAAGGCCATGTTGAATTACACGAGAGGTTCCATTTCACCAGCTGACATCAAAGACTGGATCCGGAAACATGAAACCAAACTGCAAGCAGCCCATGTCGGTGCTGATGCAAAGAAGAGTGGTTCTGGAACTGGTGTGAAGGCGAACCTCTACGTCTCGGAGGAGGCGAGTGATCCCGAGGAAGAAGAGATCAACATGATGGAAGAAGCACTTCGTTCTCTACAAGATCGTGAAGATGGAGATGAACCTCACGGAGATGAAGAGATCCATGCCATTGAAGAACACGAAGCCGCTGAGATACTCAGCACTTTGATCCAGAAGAAAAGAAGCTTTGCACAAACACTCCGTGCGAAAAAGACGAAGGAGTTGGGCCGCGGATACCACTCAGGTCAGAGTGGCAAGGGCAGCGGAAAGTCCTCTTCGTTTACTTCGACTGGAACTGGCAAGCATCCTTTCAAGACTGGACAGTTCAAATTGACGATTGAAGAACTGAAAAAGGTGACGAGGTGCGGGATCTGCAAAAAGCTAGGTCACTGGCATCGTGAATGCCCTGATGCTAACAAGGACCAGCACCTCTTAGAGACCGATGAGGCCACCTTTTGTGGCTTTTTGATTCCTGATGCAGATGAGCCCAATGCGAGTTTTGTAGATAGTAGCAGCTTCCCAATTGAGGAAGAGCCCAAGCCAGATGCAGCCGTAGGATCTGACGATGCTGTGTCAGCCACGTCTCCGTATAATGACCGAAGTAGGGGTTTTGAGGACTGGGAAGTTTTTCTTGGTGAGAAACCTGATAACATGATGGTTCCTCCCCCCAACCACCATAGGGGATCTTTCACCAACACTTTTGATGATGAAACCTGTGCCACGATTGATACCGGTTGTCAGAGAATGGCCATCGGACTGGAGACCCTCAAGAAGATGTCTGAACACATCCCCGACAATCTCCAGATTCAGCTCCACAAACAGGAGCATCGTTTTCGATCGGTTCATGGTAAATCCTCTACTTCACATGTCGCTTCGATTCCGAGTTGCTTAGGATATAAGGGTAGCCTTTTAAGACCTGCTGTTTTTGAGAATGAAGGTAGTCGAAATGCACCATTTTTGATATCACTGCCGTTTCTCATGTTTTGTAAAGCCACTTTACATCTTGATCCTGATGTCGGACTGAAGATTCATCTGAAGAAGTTTGGATTCACGGTTCCATGTCACTTAGGTCCCACGGGTGCTCTTAGGGTACCATTATGTCATTTTTCTCAACTTCAACTGAACACACTGGAGAAAGCCCAAGAAGAATTGAGAAAGACCAATCAAGAGTTTGAGGTATTTAGGACTGACATGGACCAACAGCAAGTGACCGGCTCAGAATCTCAGCCCCCGAAATCGCCAGCAACTTCCGAAGTTTCTGACCAACATGGAGCCAGAGAGGAAGCGCACTCGAGCCATCAATCCAGAGGGTCAAGCTCTGGGAGCGTGGAATCGTTTGGTGGCCAAGCTGATGTTTGCCATTCATCGAGTCAGCCTTTTAGCAGTCCATCTACTGCAACCGCTGGCGAAGGCCACCAACTTCAGCAGGCCAGAGATTTCAACTGGGGTGTTGACACCAAGATCGGAGACAACCATCGCGAGTTTCGAGATGATCGAGATGGCATCCTCCAGTCAGAACTTCATGTCAGCAACAACTCCCAGTCGGGGTCAAGAGATGGTGACAGAACAAGTGGCCAGGATGGTGGGACCACCGATCCAACATGGAGAGACAACGGTCCTGTTCATATGCCAGAAACAAGGACCAAACTACCACAAGCTGTTTTGGAGGTGCCCACGTCGCAGGGGAGCACAATGTCAGACCTTCATGTGGTGTGCGGTGCAACCTTACATCACGGAAGTCCCAGCCATCTCAGCACCGAGATCTCCAACGGTGCCCAACATCAAGAACAAGATGGAACCACTCGGAAGCCCTTCCGAAAACAGCTATGCTCGAGCTACATGTCTTCATCGAAAAACATCGAAGGCAGGCACCAATGCATTCCGAAAACTGGAACGCTGTGTGGACTGCGGAAAGGTGTTAGTGGACGAGAAGACCAACCTGGGACTACAAAAGACAGTGTGCCAAATCTGCCATCAGACAGGTCACCAAGCCCAAGATTGCACTCAGAACAAAGAGGCCATGTTCAAGGAATTCTTGGACTGGAAGAAGCGAAACCAACAGGAACCATCATAGAGACCTCAGGTGAAGATGCTGACACCAAGTACCATAGCAAGGGGTTGAAGAGACTTCTCCGTCAGGCTGATGCAGCACTGAGGGAAGCTGAGCTTTTGTGGAATGATATAACAACCCATCTGAGTGAAAGCACTCAGGAGGAAGATCCCAAGTGTCACGAGCATCTTTTTCTTAATTCGGTCCATCAGCGGAAGACCGGCAAGAGCATTTCTGGTAGAGAACTCCGACGATATGCCAATCTTCTAGGAGTCACAAAGAGAGAGGCTAAAGTGGTAGCTGAAGTTTATAACCCCAATAGATTTGGACCTCATGTTTCCCCTCATCAACTTAGGAAGGGTTCTGCTTTTGACATCGAATTAGGACATGACCTGTTGAAACTTTCAAGTCGAAACGAGGTTCGGAAGTATCTAAACGAAACGAAACCGGGTCTTGTTGTTGCGTCGCCGCCCTGCACCATGATGAGTATCATGCAGAACATGAATCAAAAGCATCTTGAAGATCCTGAAAAGTATAAACAATATATCAGGCGTCTCATTGAAGCTCGCATGTTGTGGAATTTTGGGGTTGAGGTTTGCAAAACTGTCATGGCCTATGGAGGAACTTTTGTCCTGGAACAACCCTGGACATCCAAGGCTTGGAAAGAAACCAGCACGCAAGGACTCTTGGCGAATCCTTCTACGATCCTCGTCAAGAACGACCAGTGCCAATTCGGATTAGTCTCGGAAAACGGAAACCCACACTTGAAACCAACGGGATGGTTGACCAATAATACCACCATTGGGGAATTTCTTCAAGGGAAGTGTGACCGTACCCATGTTCATGAACCAATCCTTGGTAGCAGTAGACAAGGTGCTAAGTCTAAGCTGGCTCAAATCTACCCCAAACCTTTGGTTGATGCGATTTTGAGTGGATACCGGAAATCATTAAACCATGAGGGTCTTTCAGGGTTTCATGACATTCGCTTCACCAGCTGTTCCGAGCTTTTAGATGAATGCTACATGACGGATATGCGGATATACTACATGTATAACGAGGATATTCCGTATAATACTGATACTCATGATCATAGCCACCACAATAGTATCGAGCATGCGGTGATGACGAACGAAAAGGATGACGACGAGGATGAAGACGATGATGACACGAAAAGGGAACAAGCGGAAGTCAAGGTACGTAAGTATCTTCCTGGTGAAAGACCTAACCAAATGGAAGCACTTGTGCGTAGAGCGCATCGGGGTCTAGGCCACATAGGGAATGAACGTTTAGCAAGAATTTTGAAAGGAGCTCGAGCTTCTCCAGAGGCGATCGAGTATGCAAGGCGACTGGAGTGTGAAGTGTGTCAGAGACACGCGAAAGTTCATCCCCCTAGGGCTGCTGCACCCCCAAAAGAACTTAGGCCAAACCAAACTGTGGGCGTTGATACGGTTTATCTTCCTGGCATTGAACCTAACGGTAAGTTGAAGATGGCTTTGAACATAATTGATTGGTGTACTCGTTTTCAACTTGTCATTCCCCTTCATGACCACACTCCCTTCTCCGCTAGGAAAGCATGGTATCAGTGGGTTAGGATTTTTGGGGTACCTGAGAAAATTTGTTCCGATCTTGGAAAGGAGTTCCGTGGTGTTTTTCAAACCATGGGAGACCAGGAAGCCATCATCATTGATCCTGGTTCCCTTGAGGCTCCCACACAACGTTCAATCACTGAACGAGCAGGAAAGTCGTTCAAGGAGATCCTATCGAAAACAATCATGGAGCATGTCTGCACCACTTGGGAAGAGTGGTATGAAGCGGTGGACATAGTGAATGCGACGATCAACAGGCTCACCAACAAAAGTGGCTTCTCACCAGTTCAGAGAATGCTGGGATACTCTCCGAGAATCCCTGGAAGTAAT
>OMLO01006155.1_pt1 | contig 10083 bp, 6 predicted proteins | sample 1674811 | NCBI WGS metagenome assembly OMLO01 (sample SAMN06265003, study PRJEB25207) | coral metagenome | isolation source: Coral host | place: Mexico:La Bocana,Puerto Morelos, Mexico | collected 2008-11-13
ACTTGACAGTAAACGTGATACATGGGTGGAGCAGGCTGCTGCGGTTTCGGCTGAGGTTGAGGTTTGGATGGAGGTTGAGATTGGGGTTGAGATGGAGGTTGCGGCTGCGGCTGAGGCTGCGGTTGCGGCTGAGGTTGAGATTGGGGTTGAGATGGAGGTTGCGGCTGCGGCTGAGGTTGCGGCTGAGGTTGAGATTGGGGTTGAGATGGAGGATGCGGCTGCGGCTTTGGTTGAGGTTGAGGTTGAGGTTGAGGTTGCGGCTTCGGTTGCTGCTGTGGCTTTGGCTGTAGTTGCGGCTGAAGTTGTGGTTTTGGTTGCTGTTTACATCCCTGTTGGTTTGTTCCCGTCGCCGCTGTTCGGTTGTCACGGCAACACCCATACAAAGTAACTTGACAGTTGGGTGGGGTAGGTTGAGTGGTAGCTGCAGGTGTTGATGATGATGAGGGAGTGGTTTGAGTGGTTTGAGGTAGTGCGCTCGTGGCATTTGCTATTAGAATTAACAGAAAATGACAAGTTAAAGAACTTTCCATCTTATATATATTCCTCGCTATTCTATAGGTAATTGAACTCTAAGCAGTGTAGGTCATTCTATAATATTCATGACAGTTTAGTTTACCTTGAATTAATTAATTATCTAGTGTAAAATCAATTTTCAAATAATCGATAAGGTCGACAGTAAATCACAAGGTCAAACATGACAAGCAAACAAAAATGCATATCTATACCTCTGCAATTTGGAGTCAGTTTGTTGACTCTCGTCCCAGGCATCTCGCTGCCATTTGTTTTGTTCACACACCAGCAGTCCGTTTTTCCACTGGCTGGGTAGCTGTAGCATTGCACCTCTTTATAGAGCCCAGATGGCTCGCACTCGGGTACAAATATATCAGCGGCGCCGGACATTTTTGCTTTCTTCTGATCTTTTAAGCAGGGAGAAAGTTCCTGTGGCTTAACAGAGGAAGCTATAGGTACAGGATGCTGGTTTTTCTGTGGTGGACAGCCTTCCATATCCGGGCCCTTAGCAAAAGTCACATTGTCATGGCAACAGCCATAAGGACCCAGGTTACAGCTCGGTACATTTATGGCGTTTGCGTGAACTAAACCTGGAACAGAATGATGAGAGATGATGGCGATGAACACTGTGATGAATATAATCTCGTAAAAGAGTTGTCAAGAAGCTAAGCTACTTGCAAATAGTCTTTTAAATTGATTGTTCGAGGGAAAATTTGACTTATCGCAGAGCTAATCGGTTTACTAAATCTACATTCGACGCAAAACGCTAAAATGATCTTTGTGAAGAACTGCAGTGTAGCGACATTCGTGCAATACGTTTGCGGTGAAGCTGCACACTCTCTCACACTAAAGATAAAACAATGTTGAAGAAGCCATGGTCATACAATTTTCCTAGCTGTTTGCAACAAAAGAAAACTACATTGTAGGTCTGTAGGCCCGCAATATGTGCGGAATATACCATTTTACAGTTTAGTGACCAGGCCTTTGACTGACAGCGAGGCTGCAGGTCACTTTGTTTGATAAAGATCTCGCTGTTGTAAAAATCAAGTTCATGATAATGTCTTTGCATTTAAATAAGAAAAGCAGAGAGGTTTGTATCAAAGAAAGGTCATCCCTAGCATTCATAGGCCAGGACGTAACTAAGCACACAACTGTAAAATGGCCTATTGGAGAAATTTTTCTGTTTACACTCACCACATTCTGGGGCGGTGCCATTGTCCATTCTCGTTCCTTTGATTTCCTGGCCCGACGAATCCACACACCAGCATTGTTTACCGTAAACATCGTGTTCAAAACATTGAAGAGGAACAAACATTCCTTCCGGGTCGCACAAAGGAACAAAGATGTCGGTGATGAATGGAGAAAGAGCGATGTCTCTTTCTTTTTGACACTGCGTTTTTAGATTTTCTGCAATTTTAGATCAAGGGTATCACTTGGAGATAATGATAGCGTTATCCTTGCTGTATTTTTTTCATTGTATACGATGTTAGAGAAACTGATTTACTTCACTTCAAAAATGAGTGAGAGCTTTCTTTAGTTTTCTAGATTGTATGCAGTTTACCATTTAATGTGCAATCTTCCTTATATACATTTTAGACGGACTCTCGAAGATTAGCTTTGCTATTTCGGGGTCATTCCAATGTAGATATATATATAGTCTAACGTGTCTTTGAATTAAAGAGTTAAAGAGCCATCTTCTCACAAACCTACCTGTTTTAGTGCCGTTTCTTATTATCTGTATTTCAACTTCCATCGTTTTTGGTTTTTGAGGTGGGGATTCTTGTTGTGGTTGCACTGGCTCATCATGATGTTGTGGTGTCAGCGGTGTTTCAGGCTCTTTTGGTTTTAACTCATCATCGTGATGTTTTTCCTCGTCTCTGACAACAGCAGTACAGTTGGGTGTCTGTCCATCTGACATCCGGGTTCCTTTAATTTCCTGGCCGTCCCTGGTAACGCACCAGCATTGCTTAGCAAATCCTTCGTGCTCGAAGCACTGCATTTCCGAGTAGCTGCCATCTTGTTTGCATTCAGGGACAAATGCATCATCCATCGTGTTTGCCATCTGGCGCTCGAGTTGACATGAAGTTTCTGCAAGAGTTTTCAGGTAACAAATGTAACAAATTCACAGCTTATTTCTAAAAAGTATGTTCTGAAACCGTTACGGTTTTTGAACTGTTTGTTATTAAGGCTAAAAACATGAGGACCAAAAATGACACAAGAATGCAAACATACGAGGCAATCATACGAGACCCCGTCGACAATACGCTCAAGAAAATTATGGGATTTCCCCGCCCAATTGTTTTTCAAACAGAAATCCTAAATGACCGGTTTTTGTAATGATATGCGAAACTCCCATCTACATTTACTTTCAACACACTTAATTTTTTGATTTTTTAATTTTTTTTTGCTGCGTTTTAAATTCCTCCGGCTTAGTGTGAACTGATTCAGATTCAGATTTTTTATTAATTGACACTTCACTGTCACGCACTATTACATGAGCATTTGATGCGTTTTCAGGGTGAAACCTCTGTTTTCAAATTCCTGCGGCTTAATGTGGACGGGGCCTGAATTTTCTAATAAAGTTACTTGAATAATACGCGTAACAGCTTTCACGTTACTCACTGTTTTCGTTGTTTTCCTCAGCAGGCGCGGGAGCGGGAGCCGGGTAAGGCGAATAGGGAGCAGGAGATGGATACGGATATGGTGCATAGGCTGGATAAGGAGCTGGATATGGCGCATAAGCTGGTGTCGGGTATGGTGACGGATAGGGTGCCGGGTATGGTGATGGATAAGGTGCTGGATAAGGCCCCGGAAAAGGCGCATAAGCTGGATATGGTGCCGGGGCTGAGGAGGGCGTCTGAGCTGGCGCCAGCGCCTGCTCTGTGTACGTGTATCCCGCTGACTGCTGATCAGTAAGCTGTGTGTCATTTGATAGATAGCTAGACGCGTTTTTCGTGTTATCCCATTGCGATATGCTGTAGTTAGATGAACCGTTATACAAATTCGTTTGGTTCTGTGCATCTTGCTGCGTAGAATAAGCGTTTTCTTTGAGCACATTGCTATCATTTGAATAAGCACTGAGTGTAGATTGCGCTCCATACTGAGATTGGTTTCCTGCCAATGTAGACACATCAGTAGCGTTGTAAGAAATTGATGCATTATCTTGCTGGGTTGAATAATATTGTGGCGTGTAAGCTGTATTGTTCGCAGTTGTGTTATTATCAGCTGATTGCCGAGTGCCATAATAATAATTATTTGTATCAGCGCTTGTTCTGTCATAATTATCCTGACCATAACCTGCTGTTGCTAGTTGCTCTTGTCCATTGAACCCTAAGTTATCTGTCCCGTAAGTTAGGCTGGTGTTCGTATTCTCGGGATTAGATGGCTCGGGATAGCTATAATAAGAGTTCGTATCGTACACGGCTGATCTTTCCATCCTTTTGTTTTCTTCTTTCTGTGGATGCGGGATGTACGAGTATTCTGCTGGATTAACGTCTATTGTGAGCGTTCGATCCTCTGCAAATAAAAAAAAATATTTACCAGAATCACGAAACCATCTTAACCGGATAAGCTTGGTCAATAACCCGTAAATATTATTAAACGTATTTTTAAATACGTTTATTATAATTTAATACTATTTAAATAGTTAATTGTGAATTGTTTAAAGGCTTTTTTGCACTAAAAAAGGATCTTATAATCCATCAATGATTATATTTGGCAAATATTTTCGCTCGCGCGCGATTGTATTGGATATTTGTCCTTAGACATTATCTGTTCCTCAAAGCTCACTGTTCGCTTCTTGGAACAGATACTGTCCGCGGACAAATATCAGAGCATATTTCCGCGTCAAATAGAGTCTTTTTTTTTATATAAGTGAGTTTCATCTTGTTTTCACTTCACTTACCAGGCTTGCGACTGTACTCTTTAACATTGTCAAACAAAACCACTTCGTCTCGTTTGATGTGTTTGTGGGATTCTCTCTTCCCCTTGTTTGATTCAGGGCTGTACCCTAAACAGACAGTGAAGAGACAAAGACAATTAGAAACCACACAAAATTTTGAGCTATAGGTATGTATAGTTTGCCATTGGATCAAGAGGTTCATACAAAAGAATCGATTGGCGCGTCATTATTCTCTGGTTCGGAATGAACCAGTCGAGAGTAATAACCTGAAAAAACTGGGAGCTAACCGTTAGCTCCAAGAATAGTGCTATCGCCTCGTGGATACACAGGGCTATGTTATGAGGAAATTCAAATAACAGAACACACTTACCTGTCTTATAAACTGAATTACTCCAATGGCCACCGCAAAATGAATCTCTTTTGCTTGTACATTTACTGGAGCACATGTCTTGTGGAAGTTCTCCGTATCTTCCATAAGTGTTTCCACAGAAGCAAAGATAAGAAAATTGAAGTCCCGCGTATTTAAATTCTAAATCCTTGCACTTTTCGACGCACGTTCTTGCATTCAATTCCCGCGCATGGACCCGTTGTGGGAGATCCCGAGGAACGCCATCTTGAAAACATCCCACGTGGCGTAACTCTGTCACGAAGAAAACGAACTAAAATTTAATGTGCGTCAAACTCAACTATAACCGGAATACAATTGTTTAAGGCAGAGGAATTATAGAATATGATCGATTTTATATGGCGTCACTTTCAATTTACTTACCTTTTGTCCTAGCCATCCATGGCAGAATTGCGCAGAGTAGCAGGACCCAAATGAGGCCCATTATCTTCTACTCTGTGCTGTCTTCGTTGTGGAACACCTTTATCTACAGATGAAGTGAAATGCAGAAAAATATTAGTGTTAGCTTGACTGATATCAAATCTTTTGCAAGGCATGCAGCCTTTGCCAAAAGACATTGGGTCTAGCCATTACGTTTAAACGTGTTTTAAATTCATCTCAGCCCAGCTGCTCGAAGGGTGGATAACGCTATTCAGTGGATAAATCGCTATCCAGGGGATAACAAACCACGCTGTCTGCGGGATAATGATTCATCCGGTGGATAGCGCTCTATACACCTTTTGCACAGCCCGAGCCTGATGTGTAGCTTAAAAAAATGTTTATTAACGTGGTGTGAAAGCCCTATTCCAATAAATTTTCGAAACATCAATGGATGTGATGAGATAAGTTTTCAAAGATTTGTGATCGTGAGTAAGGTCCGGATCAGATCACATGCATTCCATTCTAAGACGTTTCGCTCAATTTGTCCATTCATGTTTGAATAGTGTCAACTGAAGCGATTCAAACAAGAACAGAGAAATCAGTCTTCCACGAATAAACACAATCGTCTAGAGGCTTTCACATCGGCTCTTAGATCTAATCCCGGAATTGAAAGCTAGACAACTATTAAATTAAGGTTTTAATTGCAGGTATACTGCTCTTTTCTGGGGCTTCTTCAGGACTACTTGCCGAGTGAATTTCAATTATAATAAGTCACGAAAGATAATTTCTTATCTGAGATGTTTTGCATAAAACGACAGCTTAAACCGCTACACGAAGCACAAAACAGCTAGTAGTAAATGTATTGCCTTGGCGAAATTCAGTGCGTTCCAATTTCTGATTATTTGAATTTAATTGTCTTAAATACAGGTGGGATCAAGACAAATGCTATACACTAACTTAGTTGACTTATCCAGGGTCTTGCGTCTATAAGAGGCCTTGCAAAACATGCCCCATTGGTGAAGACGCACTTGCAGTCAACTTGTCAAATGCTTTAACTGGCCTGAAGCACAGAACGATTAACTATTTCTGCGCAATCATTTGGAGCTGGAACGTACCTCCTAACAATGACCGCAAGCGTTGATTTTTCCAACGTTCTCAGTTGATTAACCAAGTGCTTGTAATGGAAATTTCCGTTCCATACAAGCCGCGCGGAAGTCTTGTTTTCCAAGAAACGCTTCTAGAATCTCAAATCCTGAATCTCGTCGTTTTTACGACATTTTATAATTAGAATTGCGAAGAAACATAAAGGCTAATCGCACGACGCTTTACAATGATCATAAACTCTTTACGAATTAATGACATGCAAGGGAACACACATGACTGGTTCTATATTCTTGGTGATACCTGTTCTTAAATAAACTTCTTCTTTTCCTCTTTAGCTTGTAGAAATGATACTGATTTAAATCTAACAGACATTACGAATCGCGATGAAGTTTTTTCTAGCTATCTCAGCTGCTTTGAGTTGCACAAAGTTTAGCACCTTGCAAAGTTGATCTATGTGAAACAATTTCAAATTTTTTTGTTAAAAAAAACTTACGTAATTTCACTCAGAGGTAAAACATCTTTGAGAGCATTTGAAAGGCGCAATCTAAAGTTTAGTTCGTCATCTCAGTAACGAATGCAAAAATAAAATATTGCTACCACTGCTTTAATTTTCCTAGCAAAACATGCTAGTTGTCAAATATAGAAAATAACTTTAAGCGCCGGGATTCAAAAATAATAGTTGAATATTCTTTTGATCGCGCGAATTTAGGTATACAAAAGAACTCGCCAAAGTCAATTAAAATATGTGAAAATTATTAAAGTTAAAAATAAATCTTAAACCACATTACCTTACCTAAAGTAAAGAGTTTATTTGTCATGATCTCTGCTACCTCAAATAAAATGGCGGACTGAACGACAGGTGGAAGAGAAAGTAATAATGTCGACGAAGGGGTAGTAGCGACAGACATTTTAGCTTTTCTTGCTCCACATGAAGTTCTTTAACTGTTGTTACTCTTAATGATAATCAGTAATCGATGATCTACGTTGGGCTAATGATTTCAATTTAATTGCTTTCCAAGAGTTGACTGTCTTCGTCATAACTGGTTATTTATACTTCCTGAGATATCTTCAACTGGAGAATTGTTGACATATGTTAGTTGTAATCGGAAGTTTATTTCTTTCGCTCCGAACGATACAATTTTTTTTCCTTTTTTGAAGTTCTTTAGAATTTCAGAGAGCGTTGATTGCGGGAATTTACGATCGGTTCTCGGTGTAGAGTCAATCTTTTTGCTTCTGACGAGTAGACAATAGATAACAATTATAAACAGTGAACTTTTGACTTACCTTCCTTGCTCACAGAAACACGAGTATCGACCTAATAAAATCAGATATTTTCGTAGCGCTTCTTTTCCTCTGATTTCGCTAATCACGTCATTTGAAATCAGCTATATTTCCCCTGGTTTGCTCCTCAACGAGGACTTCGCGTCCCTTAGCAATTTTTTTTCTCGTAACAAAAGAAATTCAATATTTATGATTTCTCGGACGAGCGTACTGACCATTTTTACGCAGTAGCGTATGAAACATTTATTTGACCGACCAGTGAAAACTTTACAACCATGTAAGAAAGACCTGCTAAACCGACATTGTATAGGCGATAGTGTAAACAATAGGAAGATAGCTAGTAATCTGCAATCAATAGAGCTCTCTATCCCATTGACATATTGTGTTTTTTTAAGTCATAAATCAATCTCAGATTAATAAAAACTAACGGACCGTTGTGCCGCTTCCTTCATACGGCTAAAAAAAAAAAAAAAAAAAAAAAAAAAAAAAAAAACAAAGAAAAGCACAACATATTAGGCAAAAAAAAAAAAAAAAAAAAAAAAAGAAAAGTAAATATCCTGGAATGTAAAAGTCAGCACTAACTATTTTTTTCACAGTTTTTATTATGGTTCAAATTTTCCGTTTGAGAAATATTACGTCAAACATAATCACAAGCCGTGAAACCCCACAATTTCTCAATGCTGGAAGACAACGCAGCCATATCAATTTTGTCTTCCATTTCCTGCCCTTTCCAAACTTATCTGCTAATCATTAACTCAGAACATGGAAGCTGTTAAAACGCATTTTACCCATTTAATTAGACACAAGCGCTAAGCACATTTAGTTGCGTGTGACGGTTGAACAAATTTGTTTGCAGTTTGAATGAGGTTAACGTTCTTATTGTTGAACCTGACAAGGTAGACATTCGATTTGGTTGCACTAAGATTGTCGCGCAAACCAACCGTAGAATTAGTACAATAAAAATCAAGCACCGTGAAAAGCAAATAAAATAAATTACCGTATCATTTGTGAAAGAAGAAAGTGTGAGATAAATTTTCTTAGTTTCTGGTTTGCCTCTTTGACTCAAAGGACCCATAGGTCGATGAGTGGATATATACAATTTACCCGATCATTTTTGGACCTTCAGATTGCCTCTTATTATTGCTCTCGCTACCCTCTACTAACCCTTTTTCAGGTACTACCACAATGTACTAGTCTACCATTTTTTTAAAGTTTGCATTCCGGTGCCAATCTTAAACTTTTCCTTCGTGGGCGAAAGTGTCAAGAGATATTGGTTGAGTCTTGCTATATCAGTAAATACTGGTCAAAAATGTCAATTTGTTGCAGAAAATTTAAAGCTTGTATAACACATATAGGGGTCAGATGACTATTGCAATATTTGAAAATCCTAGTTTAATAATGATATAATAGATAACAATCATCTAAAAATCTTCTTTCAAAGTCAATTTTACGAGTAATTTGTAGACAATGACAAATTAACATTGTATGAATGGCACAAAAGATATTTAGCCGTTTGGAATGGAGTGACATTTTATGTAACCTGGGCACAAGTTTCTTGTTATGTCTAGCGGTCGGAGCGCTGACGAATTTGCTAACGAATATTTTTGTCCAATCAACAATTAGTGCAGTACGTTGTGACATTTTGTATCCAAACAACTTCTTAACCAGTTTCGCCCCCAGAGCCCCCCTTTTTTCTTTAAGCGAGAGGATCTAGGGGCGAGGTAAGCCTTGCTAACAGGTTTTCATGTGACGTCGTCATTTTCCAAAATAAAAAAAAATAAAATTATCCATCCTTCTAAAGTTTTAGTTCATCAGATGAAAATACTTCCTCAATACGCAATATAGAGCACGTTTGAATTTCCAAGATTGCGCTAGACTGCATGCTGTAAATTTAGAATCTTTCAATATGTTACTAAAAATAGCACAAAATGCAATCTGTTCATTTCATAAAAAAATATCACCAGTCCGAGTTGGTTTTTGTATCAGTCGAGGCGTGAACTCGAGTTCTGTTTTCAGGCTACAATCTCGTCGGCATTGAATGTTCACAAATAACGTGATATAGTGACTGCTGATATAGTGATATAGTGACTCCCTAGTAATTTCTTCACCTTCGAAAAAAATTGTTCATTCTATCTTTTCTCGTTTTATCTTTTCTCAATTTGGGATTTCTTTTGGAAAGCATCATGACTAACGCAGATTTGAAAAGATAGCCCCGATCGTATCTTATTCTGTTTCAAGGGTGATGGTTGTTCCCTTTTCTCTTATATCAAGCTATAGAGAATTGAAGTAGAAACATTTCCAAAATATTGACCATTTATTAAACATTAGTACAGTCGATGAGAGAAACTGATCCGAGTGGAATCCAAAGAAATCGAACAATATATTGTCCAGTGATAGACCTAAATGACTTCAAGTTCTTCTCCTTTTAGTGGTCATTCTTCGCTGCTTTGTGGTCCTACAAAATATAGATGGCAACAAGTATTCAGAATGTCGTTAATATATATTAAAGAAATAAGTTTAG
>OMLO01006156.1_pt1 | contig 10081 bp, 4 predicted proteins | sample 1674811 | NCBI WGS metagenome assembly OMLO01 (sample SAMN06265003, study PRJEB25207) | coral metagenome | isolation source: Coral host | place: Mexico:La Bocana,Puerto Morelos, Mexico | collected 2008-11-13
ATTACATTTGTGGTTAAAAGTTATTACATTTATGGTTAGTATTACATTTATGGTTAATTTTTATTACATTTATGGTTTTTATTACATTTATGGGTGATACAACCCTCTTTCGGGTGAATTAGCGCTTGTACGTAATGGGTCGAAAAATACAGTACGACCCTGATCAATAGCCAGGCACGTCACCTTCAAAATGGAGATTTTTCCCAATCTGAAGAGAGGTTAAGTTTCTGAACCACAAGCTTAAGACCTTAAGACATACTGTTCGATTATAAATAGTTCATTTCATTATTTCTTTTAATGACCAAAACACATGATAACCACGGGGGTAGTTTTAGCTTTCTTTGGTCAGGGTTTCGTTTCAAAATAACAATGGCTGCTCCTGCGAGTTATAATATTTAGCACTCGTTTTGTTTTCTAAGCGTCAAAACTTTCGTAATTTGCAAATTTAATTTGTTCCAAGTTTACTTTTAACTGAGGAAACTAGTCTCAACGGTCTAGAAAACATGAAATCATCTTTTGCAATAAAGGGAAATGAGCAAGTTAATTTTTAGACCATAACTGAAAAGGGAAAATTCATTTGATGTCGAGACCATATAATAACCCTGAATCTGTCTGCCATCTTCGTGAGAATCAAGCTAGCTAGCCCTTCGACTAGCCTGTTCTTTGCACCACACAATTTTTTTTTTTACAGGGGATTATTGAAAGTTTGTTTATTGAACATTGGTACAGTTTGAAGAGACATGGACATTTTCAAGTCACGTAGCTTTTGCCAGAGGGAATTAATTATACGACATTGAATAATAGGTTTTGCGGAAGCTATCAAAAACGTTTCCTTTTATGGTTTATCCTTGCAGATCTTGTAAATAGTATTATTGTTTGGCTATCTCCGGCCAACTCGTCAGAATTATATCAATTAATCGAGGAACTTTTAGAAAAGAATTGACTGCGTAGAATATTTTCAAAGACATTTCAAATACTAAGTACCAAACTGTTAGTAGATCTATGATTGCCAACGAAAAGAGAAGAATGTTGTGTATTTTTTTCAACATGACGGGCTTTCTTACCATTATGAGACAGAACAGAGAGCTCAGCAAAAAACACAACACTGGTATTGTTCCGAACATCACCTGCCTTACTGAAGCCGGTATCGGCATCGCCCTATCTTCCCGCGAAATGTTTGCAAACCGCGAAAATCTATCGCCACTCATCCTCGAAAATCAATACTAGAAGAAGCTTATCAATCACCTAAGTCGGAGTGATGCTTTTCTGACGAAAATTAAAGCATACCCTCCTTTTAAAATCACGTATTAGCATATAAATTGAAAAATCATTTTACAATAGGGAAAATAATTTAAGTTAGAAGTCAGTGACTTATACCTGTGAAAATTAATTGTTTAACAAAGCATTGCAGTTGCTGGTTTTTCTGTCATGTCATCAAGAACAAAGCTGGCAACTATTCAATAAATTAAGTATAAAAGTCAAGAATCTGAGATATCATAGAAGATTGATATCTCAACAAACATACCAAGATTTAGGTCTGAGCCATTTTTCATATAAATAAGTAAATAAATAAATCAAATAAATATACATTTATATAGCGCCATTTTCCACTAATTGTCCATGGCGCTTTAAAGTTAAAATCCCAAGTTTAAAATCCTAAAATCAAAATCAGTAATCCATTAAAAAACTAAAATCCTAAATCCTAAAAGTTAAAATCCCAAGAATTAAATACGCTATACAATACAATTAGACTATAAAGTAAAACTACAAATCAAATGCACGCTTATAAAGATAACTCTTAAGATTAGCCTTAAATACTGCCTCTGATTATGAAATTCTGATCTGGAGTGGTAGTTTGTTCCAGAGTCTTGGTGCCGCCACGGAAAAAGCCCGGCTTTCACCATATGTTTTAAGATTTGCTCTAGGCTCATCAAGCAACCTGTTGTTTGAAGATCTTAGTGTGCGACCAGAAATGTTAAATCGCAGTAGGTCTCTAATGTAATCAAGGGCCAGTCCATTCAGAGCTTTGTAAGTGAACAACAATATTTTGAAAATAATCCTACAATGAACTGGCAACCAATGTAAGCTCCTAGTATTGGTGTCATGTGTTCCTGCCTTCTGGTCAAGGTAACAAGGCGAGTTCTGCTGAGTTCTGTACAAGCTGAAGTCTGTTAATCAGATACTTTGGTAGACCGTACAGTAGCGCATTACAATAGTCCAAACGCGATGTTATGTAAGCGTGAACAATAGTCTCAGTAGTACTCTGGGATAGATATCGCCTACTTTTAGCTATACTACGAATGCGGAAAAATGCGCTCTTGCAGGTTATTTTAACGTGTTCTTTGAAATCCAAACATTGATCGAATGCAACCCCTAAATTCCTGGCCTGTTTTCTAGACTTGATTACCTCATATAACTGCGATCGATATTCGGAAAATTTTTTTCATCAAACATAAGAATCGTAACTATTCAGTGACTAAGTTAAGAATCTCAATCTAGCTGATTGACATATAAACAACCGGTTGGGTCTATGCAGCTTTCCATTCGCGCGTTATTCAGAGAGGTGTTTCACCCAAATTTATAGAGCTTTGTATGGAGACGGCCACATCAGTGTCCCTGCAGCCTTGCTCGCCGCTTTTCTTTCGGTCGTCTACAACTACCAAGACTAGTGTCCCTGGGATCGGTGGGGGACATCAATATAACAACCGTTAAGTGACAGAAACATCTGTCATTGATACCAATTCTTCATCTAAAACTGTTCTAGGACTGTTCAGTTAACAAAAAAATTCAATTTTAATCAAAATTCAAAGGTGCTCCTTTATCAAACGAAAAACCCTCTAAAGCTAAAACTTTGTAAAACACAAGTTCTTAGGATATCTTAAATCTGATAAAATTTAAGAAACCTCACAACGATAGGTAATTTCTTTATTTCGGATTTGATGACGTCACATGAAATTCGTCAATATTCAGGTTTCACGTTTGTCTCTGTTGGTAAGAATAGAAGGTCAAAGAAAGACTCAAAATCCTAATAAGTATTTTTATTTTGGTTACGTTTTTCTCAACCAGAGTGTAAAAACAGTATTAGTATTGTATAGCCCAGAGTTACCCTGTGGTAGCCGGGTCCACAATAGGGTTTTCAGATCCCGATTTCCAGCCAGTTTTCCCCTTTATACCGCCATCCCACACTATTTTGCTTGGAAATGCCGATACTTTTCAAAGGCGTTTCTGCGTTAATTATTAATCTGTTAAATTAAAAATTAACACAAAAACGTTTTTTATAAATAAATATCGAATAACTAAAGATTTACATTTATTTCATTAGGTAGCAGATAATTAAACAGTACCGTTTCTTTTAACATAAAACAGTAAAAACGAACGATAAAATCCGACGTTTCGGAGTAGTCATGATCGACTCCATTATCAAGGAAAATGTTTGTGATCATGCAAATTACAGCGTTTAAAGCAATTTTTGGCGCGAAGAATTGACATACCAGGGCGCGATGATTATAAAAATACTTTCGCACGAATGGAGTCCGATTGTACGTTAAGATTTGGCTTTAAGGCTCTTATAAAAAGCATTTCGTACACTAAGCAGTCAAATTTGTTTCTGCATTTCTTAAGCACTTCGAAATGTTTTAGCAGGTCCTGAGGTATCGTCCCGTGCATGTTCTTGTAGTGTTTGGCAATGGCAGAAGATTGTTGTTTGTTTGTTGTTTACACGATTATGTAAATGTACGAACCAGGATCTGAGGCAGGATTCGAGCCAAGATTCGAGCCAGGATTCGAGCCAGGATTCGAGCCAAGATTCGAGCCAGGATTCGAGCCACGATTCGAGCAAGGATTCGAGCCAGGATTCGAGCCACGATCTGAGCCAGGATTCGAGCAAGGATTCGAGCCAGGATTCGAGCTAGAAACCGAGCCGGGATTCGAGCTTCGATGAGCTTTCTCCGCTATTTTGAACGTGACATGTCACATAACCTGGTTTCTTCGTTTGTGTTTCCGCTTTTGTAAGGTAAAGTAAGGTGGACTTCGTCGCTGTGAATAAATGCCTGCCGGTCAAGGTTTTAAAATCAATAAATGACGGGCAGTCTGATATTTTTGTCAGATTTTAAGGAATCGAAGGGACCCATCCAATCCAAGCTATCATATGTCGATTAATAACCGCCAAGCGATGCAGAAGAGCTGTAGAGATCGCAGGTCTAACGGGTGGTTGACGCTCGGCGGCTAAGAGAGTGAGGTCACGGTCACGGTTTTCAAAGCAGTACGACAGTTTTGACAAATTTAGGAAATCGAACCATTCGAAAGAAATCGAATTCATTTTACTGAACGAATAGATATTTAAGAAACAACAGTAAGCAAGGAAGGATAGAAGCTACAGCGTACAGTTAAGCACGAAGCGAGAGTCGATCGTCACGCTTGATAGGTGAGATGTCACGACATTGGTGTCACGATCTTACTGCAATCCTGCATATTCTGATACTTATAATAGAGAAAAAATTTTTTGGATCGCTTGAAACTTCTCAGTTCACATATTGTAAGATAGCTTGTACATGATCGGTTCGCTCGATTCCCTAAACTCGGACTGCCGGTCATTTAGTAATTTGAAAACCGTGACTGCGATTTGTACAGCTTTTGTGGATCGCTTGGCAGTTGTAAATCGACATATCATAGTTTGAATTCGATGGGTTCCTTCGATTCCTTAAATCTGAGCAAAATATAGGACTGCCGGTCATTTAGTGATTTGAAAATCGTGACCGGCAGTCGACCTGAAAATTCTTCACGTGTCTCGCTCTTAGCCGTACATTACCTCTACTATCTTAGCCGAGGAATCCTGGCTCGAATCCTGACTCGAATCCTGACTCGAATCCTGGCTCGAATCCTGGCTCGGATCCTGGCTTTATGCTTAGTTTGTCTCATCGGCCGTAAGATGGCTTCCACCAAACCGGCCAAAAAATGACCAAACCGGCCGAAGCGATGGGAGGAGAGTATATTCCTATGATTTTAAGCCTCCAATGAATTAGTGGTTTTGAAAAACATCTCAAATGTGATCTGAAATAGGTACTGAATTTGGTTTCTTGCCTGTGAGTACCAAAGCTTACCAAAATGAAAGCACACTGAGCTTGTGCTAATATATTGCGTTGGTTAAAATTATTTCATTTCTTTATTTGTTCTCTTCAACACAGAGGGGGCGTTTAGAACAAACTCTACTTTCATTTACTTCAAGATACAATATTTCTAGTCTCTCTTTTGGTGATAGGTTTCTCATGGGACGATACAAAATTGGAAGTGCTTGATCCTCCTTAAAGAATTCTGTTTCTCTGCAAGTTTAATAAGAGACACCATATTGTTATATTTTAACAATTTCTGATTCACTCAGGGAGAAAAAGAGGTACATATTTCACCTCGTGTTCTCATCTTCACTTGTGTTTTCTTGTTCTTCGTCGGATTGACCTTGTAAGTCCCGCAGCCGGAAATAAACAACACTTTAAATCTATGTTCTCGATTCCTGCAGATTCATAAGCGAACAGGTGCTGCTGTTACTGCTGTTTTTACCTCTTCTCCGCTACTGTGGGTTTCAGCGTCGCTGAGGATAAAGAAGAGAGGGGAAACATTTCAAAACAAATTGTACAGTAACTCAGCTTATACATGTTCTCAGTCAACGTTCGTGTGATAATCAAAATAATGTATCAAATACCTCTGTTTCCTGAACACCCATCTCTGAATATATAAAAGCAATTAATTATAATTATTAAGAGACACATTTATGGTACTATTAACACTTACCGAGGGGTGTAGTTCCTCGTGTTTGACCATGTGAAAGACGCCAACTACTTTATGTAACAACCCCTGACGAGTATATGGGTTATTAATTATTTTAGTGCCAGCGCTTTTCCAGTTAGCACCCTGCAAAAAAGACCTGCCGGTGAAATGACGGATACTTAATGAGCTACAAATTGAAAGTATTGACCATCGTTATATAGCTGGAGTAAAGTTGCATTTATGCTGCCATCGTTGGACTGATAGTCAAGTGGCAATGGCTACAGGTAAATCTAAAAAATCTCACCACTGCCCCCTCCTGTTCTACAATCAGGCACCTGTTTAGGTGCTGCACCATTTCCTAAAACTATTTTAATATTTGTCCAATTTAGATTCAACAAACATTGCTAAAGAGTTTGCTACAGGATACTTGCTTGGAGAGCTACTGAACAAACATGGCTTGCAAGAAGATTTTTCTCTCTTCTCCCATCCCAGAACACGTAAGTGTTCTGATCTGCGACAAGACCTTTTAACAGACATGATGTTTAAATATTTACAGTCATGCCCAGTATCATAATAAATCATGTTAAGATAAATTATTAATAAATCCCAGAAATGAAGATCACTCTTCAAACACACTGTAATTAAATCCTTTTCCTCCAACTCCTTGGGAAAAATAGTTCTCTTACTAACCATGTCTAAGGTCCATACTATAATTTATGGACTTGGTTTTTCTTTTCTTTGATTTATGGCTCAAGCACATAAATTGAGAGGGAGGAGGATCCATAGCTTAATACAGTAAGGACTTAAAAGACAAGGGTAGTAAGATGTTAATATTATATTTCTGCGGTGTATATGGCAGGTTTTGGGAAACAATATTGTAGTCACACAGATTGGCTTCAAATAATTGATGCATGTTGAAAGCAAAGTGAGGCAAAATTAAAATAATGTTGTTAAGTGCATACAGGTTCTGGAAAACCTGGAAAGTCATGGAATTATATTGTGGCATTTTCCAGAACTGGAAAGTCCTGGAAAAAGGCTACTGGTCCTAGAACGTTCTGGAAATCTCTTTAACTCATGTAAAAAAGATGAAGTGTATGGCAGACAGTAAAGAGAATTAACACTGCAATCTTGGGGGTTAGAGGGTAAATGTGAATTTTAGAGTCCTGGAAAAATCAATCTAAGTCCTGATAAAGTAGTGGAAATTTGGAAAAAAAAAAACAGAAAGAAGTTTACTTTATGAACAGTTACTGATTCTTGAAAACCATAAATTACAGATGTTCATGTCAACACATAACTGTATCAGCTATATTTTCTGTGATATCATTCTATAAAACATACATTCTACCTTGCTAGTGAGAAAACCAAGTTAGCCTATAAGCTTCATTGGTTTTATTGGCTGGTTCCTCACCATTTATTTATCTTTTCTACTGTTAATTAGTCTATAAAAGTAATGGAAAATTAATGTACAATACAATACAGTTAATAGTAGTACACCAGTTCTACACATACGGTAGTATTCCTTATGCCTGGTTTTAGTCACATTTGTTTGGTGTAATAGCAACACAGTGAAAATGCAATTCTCTACATGTATTTAGTGTTATATATTAATAATTTCTCTTTTTAAGTACTTCTGATTCTGAACCTCACAATTTCACATGGCAGAGCCGACCTTGAAGGTGCTTGAAGTGCCTTACGATACCTATGTGGTAAGTGTTGTTTAACATGACTATGAGATGTTAACTTAAGTGTATTAATTTTATGTTTCCTCAACTGTAGTGCCATTATATAAACTTTTGTGAAAAAGAAACAGAAAGTGTCAGTCATATTTCCACTATTCCATGTAAAAGACACTGACTCATACAACTTGACACTGTTAAATCTTTGAACTGATGGCTCACTAGATAACAGACTGCTGTGCTTAACCAAGCGCATGGTGAATAACAGCTCTGGTTTATTGACATGAACATAGTCACTAATAATGCCAAATGAATTTAAAGTTCAGTACACTACCAACTGTAGCTTCATGAATGTAATTGTCCACAAAATTGTCTCTGGCTTAACATTTTATTAAGTCTCGTTTTTTTCCCAAATTCTGGATTTACTGTTCTATTCACCACCCCTAATATTCTTGTCTGCACCTAAAATTTGGCTTAGCTTACCAGCCATATAATCAGCTTTTACATATATATGTATTTCATGTACAGTAAGCTAGCATTGCACTATAGTTTGAGTTAAAAGAAGTGGAAGCATTTTTCTACTTTTGTAGGCACGGGCTGTTATGAATGAGAATCACAGTGTGATTGCAAGACTAATGTACCAACTCTTCATAGTACTCAGAAAAAAAGCAGAAAGTACTTTAGGTTAGTACAGTGTAAAGTTGTGGTACATACATGTAATTTATTATCATGATGCTCTGTCAACAGTGTGCTAATCCTTAAGTCTGAAGGATAAAGTCTACTTGTAACTTTGTTGTCCAGTGATTATTATTTATATCCTGCAGTTTATTTATTGCAAACAATATACTAAATACACTGAAAAAGAAATAATTTTAATTGTCTAGATCAATCAACTTGCTGTAATGATTGCAACTTAAGTTGTTAAAAGAGAGGTGCCTGGTTGTTAAGAATATATACCCTAACTGACCTTTTATTCTACGTGTAACAACTTTCCACTACTTTGTACATGTTGTTCCATAAAAAATAAATTTTACATCATACTAAGTATAATTTTTTACATGACACCTTTTGTTTAGAAAATGGGACTGACTGGTGTTGCCATGGAAACCATGAGACCAAGTGGTCCAGTAAAGCTAGAGAGCATTGAAAATGGCATTTATAAAGAGGTTGGTTTGACTGTCACATGTATTCAAGTTCAGGGTAAAAAAAACTAATTCCAGCTTGCTCTTGCTCTCATAATGTTTGCCCTGGGAAAGTCTTAGATGTTTCCTCTTTCAGTGATTTAGTTGGTGCACAACTTGTGTGATTTCTTGCCCAAAGGCAAATGAAAATGTAAAGAAAAATCTACTTGTTCCCGAAGTGAGGAGAGCACTTTTATCAAGCCCTGGTATTTGCCAGCGCAGAATAGTGAGGGAGCCAAGGCAGAGATGGGGTTCTGAGTTTCCTAAACCTCCAGGGCTGAAAATAACAGCCACAAGGTAGCCAAACAAGATGACCAGCCAAACGTTTTAGCTTGGACATACCTTGCATCTGGCAGGTCAAATTATAGCATGAAATTTCTCCTTAATAGAATATTAGCAGTAGGCCCCTCCCCCTCAAGCAATAAGTAGCCATCTCCTTTTTTAGTAAATGCATACAAACACTGCTGTCAAATAAAGTGCAACTCTGACTACATAAGCTCATCTTTGGCAACTGATTGAATTCACGCATTCAATACATTGTGCCGATATTAGCTGTACGTTGCTTTATGTCCTGTCATGGGGAATTAGTCCATTGCCGGCAGTGCAAAAGCTTAACTCACGGATGAACATAATGATCATGGAGTGGGGTGAAACAGATGTGTGTTTACTGTTAGAATTATTACTGGTAATAAAAGTGGTCTTCTTGTCAAAACAGTCCATGGTTTCTTTTGTACTGTGGATAGAATTACACAATTTGTTATTGCTTTATACAACCTCAACTCGTGCCGAAGCACATCCAGGATTTTTCTTGCTTAAGGGAATGATTTGGTTTGCATAACTTTTGCACACGCACTGTACATGTACTATAATTCATTTTCTTGACTGATCTGAGCATGTATATCTCTACACTAAAACAGTTATTAAAACTAAACATTACCGTTGCTTGGTTGTAAGCCCATGTAAAAATGCACAGTTCAGTGACTGTAAATACACTGTACTACACACACACATTAAAAATAATTACCGGTAGCAGTTTCAGGTTTATAACTAAACAAATAAAGTATTCATTATAATTTATGCAGATTGCTTAGAATTAGAAATTATTGTTGTTTTGATTTATAACCTCACCCTAGGTACACCTTGATTACATGGATAATTTTTTGGAAAACTATTGTGAAGCGAGCTCCTAGGTTGACTTTGTTTTAATTACAACGATGAAACAGTTCTACAGGATGAAACACAGTACAGCTAAGCTAAATGACAAGAACAAAAAGCTAAACACAACAGAAGATAACAGACTTACGATAATAAGTACAATCCGTAAGTAATCCATCCATGTAAAACGAGATCGAATGAATCGAATGTCAAAACAACATGGCCGACTCTCTACTGGTCAGCAGTCCTACCGAGCCATCAGCATATGGCCAGCGGTAGTTCCTTCAACCCCCCCCCCCCCCCCCCCCC
>OMLO01006157.1_pt1 | contig 10081 bp, 6 predicted proteins | sample 1674811 | NCBI WGS metagenome assembly OMLO01 (sample SAMN06265003, study PRJEB25207) | coral metagenome | isolation source: Coral host | place: Mexico:La Bocana,Puerto Morelos, Mexico | collected 2008-11-13
TTAAGAAATGGCCTTGCCATTTTCATAACCACATCGTAGCCAAGGCCATGTAGACGAGCTTGATTACCTTCCTGCCCAAGGTAAACAGCAAAGTTGGTGATGTAGCCATTTTGGGAATCGGCGGCCATCCAAACTTTTATGCCGTATTTCGTTGGCTTTGCAGGCATATATTGACGGAATGACAGCCGGCCTTTAAAAGCAATCATCGCCTCATCCACAGACAGGTTTTTGGAGGGCTCGTATGCGTTTTGAATGTTATCCAAAGCGATGGAAAGGATTGGGCAAATCTTGAACAGCCGATCATAATTTGCGTTGCCACGCGGCGGCTCCGTTTCAGAGTTGGCAAAGTGTAAATACTGGCTCAGTTCTTCGAAGCGGTTTTTCGTCATTACACTCTGGATACCTGTATTACCAATGAAAGCATCTGTTGACCAGTACATGGCAATTCGAGGAAGGTTGTTGATGCCCATAATAATGCAAAGGCTGAAGTAAGCCTTCAGTTCACGATTTGTCAAGTCCTTCCACTTTTCGAAACACGGCGTGTTTGATAGCTTTTGGTGAGCATATCGATTCGTCTCCGTCATGATTGTATCAATAACCGAGTCTCCAAACAGTTGACTGAAGAAGTCATTTGGTGATGGGTCGTCAGGAACGTTGAATTTCATTCCTTGTTGGCCGCTAAACTCATCAATATCAAAATCCTCGAGTTGATCTGACCACTCGATCGTGTCACTCGCATCTGAGTCGTTGTCACTTTCGCCCTCCTCCACATCACTCTCTAGTTCCTGAACATCAATATCAGATCCATCAGAATCTGCTGTATTACTTTCTTCGTCTGAACTACCAAATATATCGTGAAATTGTTCAGGGCTTATAATCAAAGGTTCCGCCATTTTTCTTGCACGCCGAAGCAGTGAACAAATTTTGGCCGCTCCGCACTCCACACAGGAACACAAATCATATGCGCAGTTGGGTGGATTTGATTGGTCAATATCTCTTTTAACAAAAGGAGAACAATACAGGACAATAAAACTATCTCTAGGGACAGGTCGGACAAGCAAAAATAGTCACATTCTCTTGGCTGCTTTAGGAACTCAAAGCCATTTCCGGTTGGCCGCTTTTGGCCGCTTCAGTAGTGAGAGGGTTAACAGTCTTAATAAATCAAATCATTTTGCTTTCCTGTGAATTTCAAAAGAATTCTTGTTTGAACTCTTTACCGCTTTTGAAACGATAATTTCCTGCCGAACGAGTGATAAAAGGTCACGAAATTGATTTTGCCATCAGTGCTTTTGTGGGAGAGAGAGAAGAGAGGGGTGGGGGGTGGGGGGAGAATTAACACAAATCACAAATGTATCCAGGCACGATGTGAAAAGAAAAACAAAGAAAATTTATTGATCTAGCTCTCACAAAACAGAAATGAGCTTATACTAGTACATTACCTAAATCACATCACCTGAAAATATATTTGACAGTACTAAACACGCACGTTGTCTAGATAACTTTCATTCTTTGTTATTGTTATCGTTATTGTTAATAACCGAATTATTGAAGTTATGTTACTTGTTCACACTTAATAAAATCATTAGTTTGACCTAAATTCACAAAAAAACTTGTACATAAAAGGAAATTAAAGAAAATAATTTACGGTAAAAATACAATGATACAGTCGAACACAATTGGTTTTGTTTCATTTCTCCGTTGTTTGTTTCAACCAAAAGACAATGAAATCTGCACAAAATTGTTGAGCCTGGGAAAAATATTTAAGTTATTTCCTAATGATTATTTTTATCATTATACAAGGTGAAACCTTGCCACAACCCTGCCAGTTACTAGGTTTTAAACAAAACGAACGAAATTACTATTTGGTTTTTTATTCACTGGTCTTCGATTAGCCTGTTACATCTTCCTATAGCTTTTTGCACGCGAAGAACCTAAATGCTCACAAAAAAGCACAGAAGAGCTCTAAAAAATTTGAGATGAATTTCCCAGAAAAAAATTGCTTTCTATGTGCCTATTTAGGTGTGTCTATGTCTGTGTGTATTGCATGTTAGGCTCGCAAGGTATTGTGGCTAAATGTACAGCCACCATAATTTTCTTTACAGTGGAATGGTCAAAGAATGAATAAGAATTAAAACAATATGGGCTGAGTTTACTAACCAAGAACGTAGTCAGTGGAGGGTTCCGGGGGTTTAAAGCCTTTCCCTTTCCTCAATCTAGGTGGTGCGCGGAACTTTATTTTTTCCTTCATAGCAAATTTAAGAAACCGTTTTAAGGCAAACGTAGCACCCGTTTGCCATGACAAAATGCTTGCCTCACTGTTCACACGTGCATTCCTGGCAAAGCGATTTCAGTCTGTCGATGTATGGCTTTTTGCGTCTAACTGAGACATCTGAGGTGTCGATGCCAAACGAAGTGCAAATGTCCTTTAACACTGTGATAGAAAAGGCATTTAGTTTCTCCTGGTATGCCAGTTCACACAGATTATAAGCGTCATAAACAATTGGGTGTTAAGCGCAGTCTCACTCACAGCCTGATTCACCATACCTTCCAGACAGGCCTCATGAGCCGCAATCTCGATATCAGCTTGTTCCTCATCATCGGCAAGAACTTTCTTTGAGGCAAGACGCGAAAAGAAGCCTGCTACTTGTTTTGCGGTCAGGAAGTTGTCCCTTGAAAACAATTGTTTACCGCTCGAATCCTTAGCAAACATCATTGATCGTGCAACAGCTGCAGGTTTTGCCTTATTTCCGGTCTCCTCTCCAAGTTTAAACTTTGCAGTTAGATACGACTTCTGGTCTGGGCTGAACCTAGTCCTTCGTGACCCACTTGACTTGAGTGCCCAGCCCATTGTTTGCTTGCTGGTTTGATCTGCCCTCGTGGTGACTGTGCTGACTACTGGCACCAGCATGGCTTGCCCCTCCAGTTGTTGCGCATATTCTTGGGCAGCTTTGTCAAAGAGCGACTCATTTTCTAGTGCGCGCTTGTGTGTGCCGCAGTCCAAGTGTTGCATCATGGACGAGTGCCTCAAGAATGTCTGTCTACATCCCTCCTCTGGGCACATACACAGAGCCTCGCGCCATGTTGAGTGCTCTTCGTCAGTTACTGCCTTATCGTCGTCGGAAGCGCGGATGACACATGGTTGTGCGGTATTTGCCTGCCTCTTCGCAGTAGAGGAGAATGAGTTGGGATACTCTTGGAGAACTACTATGGATGGTAGCCCATCGGGTAACGGGGTCACGGATTTCTGCGGTATCAGTCTTCCTGGACCCACGCCATATGCTTTCCACACACGAATTCCCTCTTCGGAAATCTCTAAATTCGAGAGCAGGCTGACACCATCGATTTTCTGTGTACCCATTGGGGGGGCTTGTGATGGAGTCACAGAGGGTTACACTCAGTGATGGTCACTCATCTGTTCTGGGGTTTCAATATCGTGTCCTGTGTTTAGGTAAATATGCATATGTGATTTTATAGAGGCCGCCTTGCGATCACAGGATCCCTTTCCACCCTGGGGATCGGAGAAATCAAGCCTTTTGATCGTTACACCCAACTCTGCTCCTAATGTGCTTGCGCAGGCTATGGTGGCCCCGCAGTGATAGCAGCCAGCATTATCTTGGCGGTAGTTGACGGTCTTCAGGTCTGGCATGGTGCTTTTCAACTGCTTAATGACATCCGCCATCACTGCGAGGACCGCACAGCTGTCCTGATCACAGGTCTGGAAGATATGGACAAAGGATAGCATTTGAAACTGGTCGCTAACCTTTTTGAAGGCTACGCTGATATGCCAAGAAATGCTGCGTTTGCCAAACCAATCAGTTTGACTCTCGTGGTATTTCCTTGGCAAATACTTCATGGCCCAGTCCTGGACAACGAACACTGATGACTCGTCAAGGGACTGGAGGACATCGACCCTTGCAGCATCTTGGTTTATTGAATGAAGTATGTGGGCCTTCCACGCTAAGATGTTTGCTTTAGCTTGCTTAACCATGAATGCAAGCTCTTCATTGACATTGGGTAACAAGTTATCTGCTTGGGCGGTAAGCGCTGACTCTAACTCGCAGAGGGTTGATGTCAATTCGTCACAGCGGTCACAGGAGTCCTCGTGGTCATGGTCGCATTGAGCCTGGAAGGCCGGCTCCTTTGGGTCACTCAGAGCAAAAACTCTACAATGATCGGCCACGGTAGAGCTTTGAGACACATGCACCTATAACAAAAATATATATAGTCGGCTGTTGACCTGGCTGCTATGTTTATAATTTTTTGCATGGGAGAGCTGAAGATCCCTACAAATTATGTATACGACAAAAGTAAACAATCGCGCAACTATGAAAAGCGTCAAGACAAAATTAATGAAAATTCTCCTGGCTAGACTTGCGATCTTCGAGAGTATTTGTGATCCATGGGGTTATCAAACACCATTTAAGGCAAGGCTTGCTTTCATATCGGGCTAAAATTTCAGCGAGATGAGGCTGCGTCAAGTTTTTTGACTAGATTTTTGAACAGTGCAATTCTTTGCAAAAGCAAAAATCGAGGGGGCTGAGTGGTATCCCTCTTGAACTTTAAAGGGTGAAAAACAATGGTAAATCAATATGATGAAGCCTGCGTAGCTTGGCGGTTGGGGTGAAACGGGTACAAACAAGCGGGAAGAGTTGTGAAGCCGCGAGAGGCCTTGCGGTTTAGTCCCTTGTTTGCGCGCGTTTCGCCCCAATAAAACCACCAAGCTACGCAGGCTAAATGTGATGGGGATATTTAATGACCTACCTTATAATCACTCTTGAGGTAGCGCTTTCCAGTTCGCATGCGATTCTGCAGATCCTTAGCCCAGTCCATGCCTTGCTCAGCGTCCCCAAGTCTTTCTACGATGTCAGCTAAGTCGTTGAATGCCTGCGCACCTTCCGAGCTCATGTACTCAAGGCCTTGTAGTGATTTTCGGGTGGAGGCTGGACAGACTGCAAGAATACGCAGAAGTGTTTTTCGACTGAGGGGCTTGAAACTAGTCTCGTCGCAGTAGGCCTGGTACTGTCTTACCACCCTCTCGGGAATCATCATTCTGATTACGTTTGGAACCTTGATGGTCTGCTTGTTGCTTAGTGTAATGGATCTTTCTCCAAATGGCAGATCCTGTACCATGTGCGAGCTTGTTATGAAGGTGATGAAATGTTCTATCTGCGAGAAAGCGACGTCTGTCCTTTATGCTATTACGGATTGTACTGGAGCGCCTCTTCCATAGCTCAAGCAGTGTCGTTTGGCTTCTGCGAAGCGATATTTTGTCAGACCAGGGATATACTTTAGGAGTTTTTTGTAGCGTACCTTGTCTGCCATGATGGAAAGAATTTGGTGGCGCGTCTCCAAGCGACTGGCAGCCTGGTAACACTCGGCAAGTGCCTCCATGTGCGTCACGTCAATAGTGCCGTCTTCAGAATCTTCATCAGTAGAGAGCTGGCAACGCAGCACGTCTGAGGAACAAAGTGCTCGGAACAAGGGGCCGGTCTCATATGGGGTCATATCTTGTACCACAGCTGCAACAGCTTGTCCAGCCTTTCGTGTATAGTAGCGCTTGGTTCGTCCGCTTGCTTTTTCCCAAGAGTTCTTTAGCTGAGACCTAACAGGGCTAATATCTCTGGATACCAAGTATGTATTTAGGGCGTCTACATGCCTATTTTGAGGGCTTCGCATACTGAAACTGACGTCGCTGGAGGTGTCTTCACACGAAGGAAGGTAAAAACTCCCTCCTGGCGTAGTAGGAGTGCTGTGTACTGGAAAATCCTTCTCCTATAAAAGAAAACACTATTTTAAAGTATATTCTCGTCTCTGTTCTCTATTTTTTTTTCAGTGTACTATGAGCCCTGCCGAGCAATAACTTGCCCTATATAGCATATTTCGTAATGTTGTGAAAACGCCACTTGTATGATAAAAAACTGCATTTCTCGTACAAAGCTATGAGCCAGAAAAACATAATGCATGATTATAAGAAAAAATACTAATCAGTGTCAACAGTATAAGGTCCCTTTATGATTGAAGTGACCAATTATATAGAAGTACAGTACTTTCATTAACGGCCAGAAAAGATGCGCAAGTCATCTTACCAAAGTAATGTTTCCAATGCCCTCGCTGATGTCCTCAATGCTCTGAGTTCCTGGCACTTCTATTGATGTCGGCTCAGTGATGTCAATAACGGGCCTGCAGTCGCGGCATATACCTATGCAATGATACAATCATTTACAACAGATACAGCCATACACCAGTCACAAGCAACTTTTTGATCGTTGCTATGACTACATGATTTCAAGGCAGTAAAACCCTGTAGACACAGGAAGTTTCCTTTCTAGAGACGTGTTACCGGTCTAAACCGAGCTTAGGCAAACATTTTGTAATTCGTCAGGTTATGCGTCTCTGGTATTCTAGTGTAAAAGAAGTTACAAAATGTAGTTTTGTAATGCCTTAAAAGAGGTACTACGAAAATTAACTCGTCTGGACGGTTAACAGGTCTCCAGTACAAAAACTGCCATTATGACTCGTTGACTTAAACTGGAAAGTCACAGTAGACACTGTATTTTTTAGAAGTGTCGTTATTGCAATCTCGTTTCTATAATCCAAGAAAAGAAGCTAGCTTGAAAACAAAATGGGTATTTCTGTAAACACTGCCACAGCATTTTACCTTTAAACTAACCCAAACAAACAGAAGAATGAAAAAGTGTACTTACCAGACCCAACTGGAAGAAAGACGCCGGTGTGTTGCAATATCGCTTTGGACTCCGACTTGCCTATTCCTCGGTCCGCTTTTCTCGTTTTCTCCATTGCAGCATGCTTAGAGAGCCCTGGTGGTACTCGGCATCGATTAGCCCCTCTACGCCAACCAATTCCCAAAGAAGAGCGATGGGCAGGACAAATAGTCCACGTCGAAATGTCACGCGGAAGCGAAAATACTGATGCACACGCTAAAATAAGCTCAACTTTGGAGTGAACATCACGGATTTCAACACTGCGAGTGTGCCCTGAAATATCTCTTTCACATGAGGATACAGGAACGACAACTGCTCGTTCGTCTCGTTTGTCAGAGGCGCAAACGCCTCCAACTAGTTTTTGAAAGGAACAAATGACCTCCATTTACAGCTTCAGCTGTGGGAACTAGGGAACTGTAAGTAAACCTAATTACAGCCTAATTAGTTTACAGCTCTGTAATTATATTGTTTCTATAACGTTTTGTTTCTTAAAGAAAGTCAATTTTGTACATTTACTTTATAGGCCGATTAAGCAACCTTTGTGATTTTACTTACTACTGTAATGTTGCAAAAAAAATGTACGCGTCAAATTTTCAGCAGGTTTGTCACTTTTGCAAATAGCATGTTTTTGAAGCGCGCCAGGAACCAGAACCTTTGAAGTTTTCACCCCTCTAGGTTTGTGGAGTTTTGGTTTGTAAAAAAGCTGTGAATTTTACGATGAAAGTGATTTTTACGGTCACAGCCATGCATGGATATAAAAGTTGGAAAAATCTTGAAATTCGTTTAACGCACCGTGATAAAATATGAAAATGAATTTCAAATCTGAGAAAAGTTTGTTGCTTCATTTTTTTACAGTAAGTGGCATGTAGTCTCCTTCGATTGGAAGCTTGTTTTTCGCGGAATGTCCGATTAGCAAATTCTCAGTGGAGAAATGAATGTGTGTTGAATAGTCTACCTCATGGTTTTGGATAACATCAGTAGGTTCAATTTTATTAATTGCATGAAAATATATTTTTCATTCAAAGCCCAGTGGAGAAACACAACACTATCAGTCTTCAGAGTATTGTTTGTGAATGGCTGTAAACAAACATCAGAAAACGCATTATAGAGGAAAAAATGATTTTTAAAATCCAGGAATCATAGACTGGAAACCTAGATATCTTTTCACAAACCTTCAGTTTTAAATTTAAAAACTCTGTCATCTGTGGCATCTGTGACGCCTGCTTTGAAATGTCTGGGAGATACGATTAAAAAAAAAACAAAAAACAGAGAAAGCGCAAACAGGTATCCCGCTAGTTTGCGACTATAGTCGCCTATTATCCCGGAGATTCTTTATCACCCACAATCTTGTACAATTTACTTCCATTAAACCAGTATTCAACTTGTAGCTTGTATCAAACTAGTTTAAAGGTTTGAATTTATGACCGGCGAAATAAAAAAAAACTGTAAAAAATTGACGCGCGTGATCTTTAAATATATTGTTTACGGTTCACAGTAAAATTCATAACTTCCTTTTCGTATAAAGAATCAGACATGTACACTCCCAACCTTTAAAACGGAGTTCTAAGAATGTTTAAGACACGATAATCTTTAGATCGATTTTGTGAACAAAAATTCCGTGACTTGCAGGGAATTTTAGCCGTTGCGTGACCGGCAGACAAATTTATTCAAAATCGGACAACGGTTCAGTCGGAGGCTGACATTGCTATATGTAGACTGTTGGGAAAACTGCATTGGAAATTTTTTTCTCCTTGCTTGAGCAAGGTATTACCGCTAAATATATTGTAATGATTCCACTGGCATTTACAGCAAGCGATGTGAATTCGAATAGTAGCGTTGTATGCATGTCAACAAGCTGAGGAGACAAAATGTTATCGACTTCACGTGTTAAGATGGCTATTGTATAGGATCCTGAATATGCCTATAATTCGATGTTCAGATAATATCTTATTCAAGGTAAGCTGAAATAACATCTCTGCTGTAGTTTTCATCGAAGCAACGAGAAAAACAAGAATAAATTTCGAAGTTTTTACCTATTTGTTTGGGGCATACGCGTATTGCATATATTGTTTGCAGTTGTTGACATGTTTGAACGTTGTGATTTCAAGGATTTTAAGAGCACTAGCACTCGGCGCTGATAAAAAGCCCGGAAAAAAAATTACACCTCAATTAAGTACAGCGTTTCCTCTTTCTAGAAGTTTAAGTTTCAAGTGATTCGGTGCTTTACCGGGCAAAGAAAATATTTTTTGAAAAACTGCACCAAATTGAGAATTTTGCGCAAGCAAATTTTAATGATTTTCAACAGCTTACTGTAACCTTGAAAAAAACGCTACAGCTCTACAACTGGACTCAAATAACTTGTAAACACTTCAAAACCAATTTTCTAAGCATAAAAAGGGATTTCCTTTAATGCGAACAAAACAGAATGATGTTTACTAGAAGGTGTGAGACATGTTTTTATCGGGTGCTTCAAGGCACATGGGGAGGAAACAGTTTTTTTTTTTTTGTTTTTTTTTTCGGGTCTAAAAGAATATTTGAAAAAAAAAAATCCCACCACGTTTCTAGGACTATCATAGGCTATCTCTGGACAAAGTATGAAAAAAATTGATTTTTCAGCATGTGCCACTACCCGCACGGTCTCAGTGGACATTCGCTCTTAATTGCGTTAAGGGTCAGTATATTGAATTTTCTTCAGGGCCCACACAGAACCTGGTCATTAGGAGGAAAACGTTCAACACCAGTGACTCACTGATCATAGATGCTGAAATTCAAAAATTCCTCTCAAAAGGTGTCATTGCACCCACTCAACATGAATTTGGGGAATATATTTCCCCCATTTTTGTGGCAAATAAAAAAGATGGCTCATATAGAATGATCTTAAATTTGAAAAGCTTTAACCAGCATATTGAATATCTACATTTCAAAATGGACTCGGTCTGGACCGCAATTAGGCTCATGACCCCTAGTTGTTACATGGCGTCTATTGATTTAAAAGAAGCTTATTACTCTGTCCCTATTGCTGAGTCACACCAAAAGTACCTTAAATTTGAATGGAAAAACATGTTATACCAGTTTATGTGTTTTCCCAATGGGCTGGCTTGTTGTCCCAGAAAGTTTACCAAGCTAATGAAACCAGTATTTGCCACCCTGTGACAGCTTGGTCATCTGTCTTCAGGTTATATAGATGACTATTGGTTAATGGGGTCAGTCTGGAATGACCGTGCTAAAAATGTTGTTGACACTGTCAAACTATTGGATTCTCTGGGATTTGTGGTACATCCAGAAAAGTCAGTGTTCATTCCAACTCAAAAGCTGGTTTTTTTAGGATTTGTTCTAGATTCAGTTTCCATGCTAGTTTA
>OMLO01006159.1_pt1 | contig 10081 bp, 12 predicted proteins | sample 1674811 | NCBI WGS metagenome assembly OMLO01 (sample SAMN06265003, study PRJEB25207) | coral metagenome | isolation source: Coral host | place: Mexico:La Bocana,Puerto Morelos, Mexico | collected 2008-11-13
ACATTGATTGAGGATTCAGTTGAGTTCAACATGTCCATGAAAAGACTGGCGGAAGTTCGGAAGGTGAAGAGTCAGTCCATGGATCACATGCTCAGCAAATTGTTGACTCTATATCTGCAGCAATCCAACCAATGCTTTCAGGGGCAGAATCACATGAACATTGTCACTGATGGATCCTGCCATTCTTGCAAAGACATGCTTCTTAGCATTTGTTATTCACTGAATATGGATGCTTGCTGTCATATGGTGGGCCAGGTGATCTATCCATCCAAGGTGGTTGCTGCGAATGAAGATATAGATGTTTCCCTTGAAATTGAAAGGATTCTTGCCAGAAGGGAACAAGAAAGGCTCAGCTCCTACAAATTGCTGCAGGCATTGAGCCACCAAATTCATTTGCTCTCAAATGGCAGGCTTTGCTTGGACTCCTTCCGCAGCCCTGATGATCTTGCGCTTCCTTTGTGTCGCTTGAATGCTGGTGGGCACAGATCATTTGATTCAGAGGGAAATGTGTCAATTTGCTTGTCACGCCATGATGAGCCGAAGCAGTTCTCTCTTGGGTCATATTGTGATATGCCTATCCTGACTGTCATGCAAGATCAAGGTCCATGTGGAATGGCAGCTGCAAGCTTTCTGAAATCCGAGCGAATGAATGTGATGATGGTTCACATGAGTTGGGATAAGATCCACCGTCTTATCAATGATATGAAGCACGCTGGTGAACACACATCATCATCTGAATTGCTACAGTCACAAGCGGCAAGTACGTATGTTTTCTCTGTCAATTACAAACCTTTTTCCTCCGGGTCGTTCTTCGAGGAGAAGAAGGCTGCAATGGAAGGGTTCTTTGGCAGTGTATCACTTGATCCTCATCTGAACTAGACTAATTGTTTGGAAATTTACCTTTCGTATCAATTTGATTAATAGGTTGTTTTCATTTTGAGAATTGGTCACTGTTTTTTTCCCCACTGCTTTGCCATTTACAAAAGAAGGATTCCGAGCTTGCTCGCAAATATCTTGATCGGATCGCATGTGACTTTGGCATTCCAATTCGGTCAGATGATGACGAACAATTGGTGTGGAGCCAGGTGAGACATATGAGGAGCTGGTGCGTGAAGGAGAGCTTTCCCAAGTCTGGGAGATGGTTCTCATGGATGGAGTCTGCACATGCCATGCTGAGGGAGTGGTGGGCAAGTCGCATGATCCTGGAGTGGTATTTGGGGATGGACGTGCCAGATCCTGATTCAGTGGTCATGGGCAAGTTCAAAGACCTCCGGGCTGGCAAGGGAGGCTTGAAGCTTGTTCATATGGTCTTGTCACATGCCATCTGGGAGAATTGTCACATCCTCTTGGCATGCAATCGCCCTCTGTGGGATTGGTATACTGTTCAGGTGACAGAGCTGAAGACGGCTTTTGATGCAGTTGACTATGCAATGCACATGTCAACTGAGTGGAGTCACGATGAGCAGTTTGTCAAAATGGCCAAGACCTTGACAAATGACCACCCAGCACTTGAAGTCTTTCGCATGCTCGCCGAATGGTCAAATGATGTGAGTCGGATGTCCAGAAAAATCTTTGACTACATCGTTAGTCTCATGGGCATGAGAGCATCTTCCTTATCGAAGCATACTGCACCACCACATCGGTATTCACAAGCTTTATTGGGGCGTCATTCTCGTGGAAACGCATTCCGTGAAACACTTCAGGTGATGAAGTCTGATTGGGCAATTCTCACTGCTTGTGAAACATCAGCTTCAATCCCTCAAGAGTTGACGGAAGATCTGCTAGTTACAATGGATGGACCAACTCGTCTCATGATGCTTTTGTGCGAGTCAGTTCAATTTGCGAGCATGCCGGACCAAGCTCACAGTATTTTGCAGACAATGGTTCAAACGCTGCCAGACTCCAAAATCATTGAAGACCTTCATCAAAAGGTGAGGCTGGCCCAGAAGATGAGAGCGTCCCATGAAAAGATGAGGGTTCAGAGCATTCAACATTTGATCAACACCTCCCCAGTGCTAAGCTCACGTGGATTAAACCACCCAGTCGCATTGACCAAGGAGTTTTTTCTGAACAACATTCGGGGTACAAAGAGAGACTTCCAATGCAGGACGAAATCATATGGAAGGAGGCACAAACTACCCCAGTCGTATGGTCAGATGTTGGACTCTAAGAAAACTTGGCAGTCAGTGACTCCTGTGAGTTTGTCGAGATCTTCAGCTGCATGGGCCTGGGTGAGGGAATTCAAGGAGAAGCAGTTGAAGAATGCTGGTCGCCAACTAAAGGACGGGTCTGTGCTGTACAAAAAAATCCCAGTGGTGGTTTGAAATGTTGCCTGTGTTAAGTTGTCATGTGAGTTGCCTACTGACACTCTGACTCTCCTTTGAATGCAGCAGGATGGCAACCTCAACTTCGTCAGTCAATCAGGATTCGTCTTGAGAAACATTCTGTCCAATGATGACTGCTTTCTGATTTTGAGCAATCAGACTTGGGCTGTCTTGGTTTGGCCAGTTCAAGTGCGTGACTCTGAAGAATCTGGCTTTCGGTTTGGTCACATGACTTTAGATGCTACGTCTGGCGTTCAGTGGAGGTTCATTTACAATCCCAATGACTTTGAGATTGTCCCCTTTACGACGGAATGGGATTATGATCGTGGTGTTCATATGCAGATCAGTGGCGCGTCCCAGCCTTTGATGGAAAGGATGATTCTGACAAGGTCTTCGTCATTTACGTTTCAGAATTTGAAAGCTTTGGGGTTGTATTTGAATCTTCCTGTGTCTCATTTGAGATCGCGATCAGATGTCCTATCAGAAATTGCCAACTTCTTGGGCTTAGACTCAGATGAGTATGTGAAGGCGGTTCTGGAAAATGACACCAAGAAGTCCGCTGACATCTCAGATGAATCTGCAGAGCTGATTGAGTGTCTTTTGGAAAACATGGACCTAAATGAGAGGCGAGACTTTGGTTTCTTGCGGGAGAAAACTGAAAACCGAGAGTCGGTGAAGAAAGGTAAACGGTGGATGAGTTGGTACAAAGAAAAACTTGATGAGATTGAAGTTTCTTGGACGTCACATCAGCTTTTAGTCGTTTTTACTAGAGTATTCGAATTGAATGCTTTCACTTGACCTTGAACTTGTCACATTTGATTCCCTGAGTCACTGAGGCTCGCAAGTCCAAGCGACAAGCCGCAAAGGACAAAAAGACTGCAGCAAAAGCAAAGGCCCAGGCCAAACGCAAGGCCAAGGCCAAGGCTAAGAGAAGAAGTCGGGGTCGTCAACAGGATGAATCACCTGATTCTGATGAACCTCCTGAGCCTCCACCAGTTCCACCACCACCTGAGCCTGCACGTGATTCTGGTGAACCTCCTGAGCCTCCACGTGATTCTGGTGAACCTCCTGAGCCTCCACGTGATTCTGGTGAACCTCCTGAGCCTCCACCAGTTCCAGCACTACCTGAGCCTGCACATGAGTCTGATGATCTTCTTCAGCCTCCTGAACCTGCTGCACCTGCTATCGTCCCACCAGCACCGCCTTTCCTGCTTCATGAGTCACATGGTGATGATGATGTTCCTATGGAGGCGGCTGCTGCCTCTTCCTCTTCTGGGTTGGGGTTGCCTCATCAGTATCCTTCGGAACGGGCTGAAAGGGTAAACAGAACCCCAAATGAGATCATGCAGTTGATTACGCCAAACAAGGACTTCATGATCAACATCAAGCCTGACTGGCGATTTGATAGCTCTTGCAAGCTGCAACTATCAGCTGGTCAAATGAAAAGGCTTTATCCGCCTTACAGTCAGAAGACGTTTTCCAGGTCATGGACCAATGTTGCCACTCGTCATGTAACATGGGAAGATGCATTGGCAGAGGTGCATGAGTTCACATGGCGAAAGTGGAAGTTGGTGAGTGATGTGTCTCCATTGACTCTGGAAACTGGAGAGCAGCGTCCTGGAGATGTTCCAAAAAACGTCTTGGATCTTTTGAGGCCAAAAATTGACAATATGGATCCACCAATCCATTATCCCAAGAAGTCCAAATGATGAGTCTTTGGCTTCATATGGGTTGTCAACTGTTGACTCATGCGTATTCAACTGACTTTGTGTCAAGTTGAATCAGGCAGAATTGCTGATGAAGTCACTTGAGTCAGCTAAAATTGCCGATCAAATCATGAGTCTTTTGAAATGCTTTTGAAGTCACTTGAGTCAGCTAAAATTGCTGATGAATCTTTGGCGCTCTAGAAAAAAATTGCAGCTGCCCTAGATTATGCAGCCGCAACTCGTCAACATTGCTGCTGAGTATCCATTGATATATTTATGTTGATTAGGCTCTTTTTCAAATGAGTTAAGATTCTGCGAATTACACAGCACGAATTTTGGATTGATTGATTTCATGTTTCGTCGGCCCTTGCTCATCAAGCTGGCACAAACAGTGATCATATGATAAACCACATGACTGCATGATCCAACTAAAATTGTTACTACAGCCAACGTCAGGACATCGAAACATTTTAAGCTATTGAAGTTTGTGTCTGCAATTTTGCCATGATGATGATGCTTCCATTTCTCGCTGCATCTTGTGCGTTGCCTGGTCCTGGTAGTGGTGCAAGCCATCACTATCATGTGAAGTCCGACAAGCTGAAGAAGAAAGGTAAAAACAAGCAGCAGCAGAATGTTGAGTCTTCACCGGTGTCAAATGGTCAACATGGTCCTACCCACACTCAGGTGTCTAAGCCCTCACCAATGCTGTTCAGACTGAACACAATCGAAGTCGAGGTTGAGACCAAGTTTCGTCGATTTTCTCACCTGACTATGACTGACTTTGCATCATTTGCTGAATTTCGGAGGTGGGGAAGAAAAGTGCAATCTCAATGTACAACAATTATGTGTTTTGAAAGTTCAAGTGGATGCGTGTTTTTTCCTAAAGTAGATTTTCCTCTGCAGGTGTGGCTCTATTGATCGCATCACGGCGATCGCTCGTCACATTCGCAACTTTTTGGCAGATGATGAATTCTTACGCGGCAATTATGCTTCGACTATGTGGATGACTCTTCTGAGTCAGTGTTACCCAGAATACAGTCACATGGCGTTGGAGGACATTCTGCTGATGATTTGCGCCAGGGCAGTCAGCAACCAAGAGTCAAATGACTCTTCCTCCTTACTTCGCTTTAATGAGTTTGCTGCTGGAGCTGGGAACCTGTCGAAGGCATTGCTGCGAAGAGGGCTTCATGGAGGTTCATGGGACATTTTGTTCGATGAGTCACATGATTGCCTGAAGCCGGAAGGATTCAAGTTGTGGCTGCTCGCACTTTCGTCTATGTCACGTGACTCTTTGTGTTGGTTTGGGACCAAGTGCTCATCTTGGGTGATTCTTTGCCTGAGTCAAAGTGATCGTCGTGTGGAGAACGATTGGTGGGGAGACCAGGATAGGGACTTTGTGATTGAAGGCAATGCTCTTATGACGGTGACTTCGATACTTTTCTTCTTGGGGTTTCTACTTGGTCACATTGTCATATTGGAGCAGCCGAGATCTTCTTCGATGCCCTTAGTCCCTCTGATGGCTTCTGTCCTGGCATATACCAAGTGTTTGAGGTGCGATACATACTTGGGCTCATTTGGATCAAGAACTGAGAAAGCCATCCAGCTTTGGTCAAACAAATCACTCGAGCCTTTGCGACGTGACAAACCAACACTTGAAGCAAACTGCTTGTGTGAGCGTGATGATTCTGGAGGCTTCACAGGCAAAAAGGATGAACTGAAAGAAAGTGAAGTTTATCCAGTTCTCTTTGGGGAAGCTGTAGCTGATTTTTTTGTTGGATCAACTGCAGCTGTCAGCTGATCAAGTGGCAAGTTCATTCATGTGACACCTTTGTCATTTGGACTTGTTCTATTGTCTTTCAAACTTGGGTTTGGAATTTCGTGTGTGTTCTTCAACACAGAATTGCACTTATGGATTTGCCAGGGGTTGGCAGGAATGGAAAAACACATGTGTGCGACCGTGCAGTGTGAGTTGTTTGTCAATTGCTGGATTGTGCAAATAAGTGAAGCCTACAGGGATGAATGAATCCATGGCTGATAATATACGTCAATAAATCTTTTGGTTCAGGGACAATTGTCATTCATCATGTGACTGGAGAATTTGTTCAATAATTTGCACCATTCAATGATGTCTTGTGTGACGCAGGTGATGATGCAAATGGCTTTGTTGCATCCTCAGTTATTTGGGCTGGCTTTGCACTCACTCGTAAGTAATGACTCTGAGGTTTTGAAAGAAGTCATGTTTTGAAAGATGTTTTGAAAGAAGTCATGCTTTGAAAGAAGTTTTGAAAACATTGTATGAAAAAACATCATGGTCCAAGGTCCTTTGGATGATGAAGACTTGTCATATGACCATTGGAAATGCAAACTATTTCAAATGACTATTTAATGAAGACTCATCATATGACCATGGGGTGCTGTTTCAAATGAGTCATATTACTTTTTTGAATTCACCAAGACCAAGTCCTGTGCAGAAGGAACGATGTCACACATGAGAATTCATGCCACAAAGATTACTCATATGAGTCATGTGATTCATATGATGACTTGAGGTTTGCCAGAAATGTCATATGACATCGTGGGTTTCATTTTTTCTTTAAGAATCGATGCCTTACCGGCACACGAGAACAAACTCTTAAAAAAAACAAAAAAACAAATAACAACAAATAAAAACAAATAAAAACAATTTAAAACAATTTAAAACATTTTATGTCAAAATCTGCTTTCAACATGCAAAAAAAGGCAAAAATATGCATAATTGAGAACCTCTTTTGCTCAAGAGGTCCTAGAAACCCTACTGATCTAAACCCTACCGATCTGATAGCTAACTGTATTTTGCTGAGAAATGTGGCAGGCCTACGACTTGACTTGCCAGCGGCAAAACAAAGCAATGACAAGAGATCCCAGGAGATCATCGTAAAAAGCGAGCCTACTCCGTGCATGATAAAGCAAAGCAACTTGAGCCAAGTCCTCCGGAACGGCGGACAAACCTTCCGCTAGGATAGTTGTGCCGTCTGGGCCCAATATATGCCCGGCGTGTGGAGGACAACTGCCGTTGGCGGGAGGCTGTGTCTCCGCGTCAGTGTGCACAGGTGGAATGCGTGACAATAGCCACTAGACCCCCTTGGCACTCTTTTCGACAAGGTCCTGCGGAGCGATCCGCTTCAGGACCCGTGTCGCTCACACAGGACTAAGTCAGTTTGGACAACAAATGGATTGAAATGGAAAATAGCTCGAGTTGATGAGACAAGACTCAAGAGAGTTGCGACGTGTTAGACAACATTTGACCCGTCTTGAAACACGGACCAAGGAGTTCAATTGAAATGCAAGTGTTATTATATTTCATAAAATAATAAAACATAATGAGAGTAAATAATACTATATAGTATATTCTTATTAAGTAATAGTATTGAATTTCATTATTATATTTTTTAATTAAGAATTATAATATTTTAATTGAGACCCGAAAGATGGTGAACTATACATGAACATGGTGAAGTCAGTGTGTCAGCGCCCTCTCGGCGAAGCGCACGTTGCCGTCCTCCTGGAAGGTTGCCAACATTACGTTGTTTCTATTATTTGGGAATGGTTTGGCGTGATGATATGTTGGCTTCTCACTCCAAACTTTTGATGCAAGCGAATCCAGGGATTGTCTTAAACTCAGATAGGTTTGAAACGCCATGAACATTCATGAACTTGAAGGGCGCTGTGGATCGAGTGTCCATGCACAATCACGACGATCACAAGAACGAGTGGAAACAGATTTCCCGCAAATACTTGGGCATGCAGTTGTGCGTATCACGTTCTCTCGACTGATGGTGAAAACATGCTGGGGTCAACCCTTGCGGCACATGCATCCTACCAACAACATACCTAGCAGGCTTTAGCATCAAAACTGCCACTGTCTCCCCACATCTCTCACCAAACATGTTGGGGTCAACCTTGCGGTAAATGCATCCTGACAATAACATACGTAGTTCCATAATTGAAGGCGACAACCCTTGTGATAATACCATCTACAAGTCATGGCCACAGTTCAACCGCCATAGAACAGCCATAATACAAAAGACAAGGAAAAAACTCAGTGCCCCAGCCATACTGTGGCAAAGTTGCAGCCAGGTTCGCACCTGCACATCCGTTCAGACATATAAACCAAACCCCTAAAATGCTGCCGGGGAAGCGAACTGGCTCCAAATGACCTTGAGCTTTGACCGACAGGACCGGGCTTCCTTTGTCTCAAAGGACTCACACTTGGGTATATACTGTTTGCGGAAATGTGGCTTATGTGCGCAACGCATATGCTTCTTGGGTCTTCCTTGCTACTGCCCCTGCAAGGTTTCCCACGGCGCATACTGCGCATGATCCGCAAGGTGTGGAAAGTTTCAATGAGCGGACACCCAACCACTGGTCCCATCCTTTATGGCCAGAGCCTGGGGGACTGGCGGGCGCTGCCCACTGGCCAAGCGAAAAAAGTCAATAGGGAGATCGTGTAGAAAGAGCCTCCGGCGGGCGGGAAACGGCTTTTTCTGCCTCTACAAAGTATCGGTAGCATGTCGACCGTCCAGCTCCAAATTCGCAGGGGCAGATGCGACCTTCTGGGAAATGTACTTGTGCACGTCCTAAGAAGGGCAACCCTATACTTGGAGTCTTAAGTGAAAAGGAGGCTTACCCGTTTTTTTTCAATCCTTGTGCTAATTACCCTGGACTTCTAAGAGTCACTTCCAAGCGCATAGGACAAAAGGCTTCACTGATGGGTCCTCAATGAGCTTCTCGCTCAGCTGTGTGGTCAGACTGTGGGCCGGTCGTTGGATAAAGATCCATCCTTAATTTGGCGATTTTTTTACAACCAAAGAGATTTTTTTCTGGGTCACCCAAAATAAATTGGAAGGAAAATAAAAGAGACCGTTGATCCGTTTGAAAGAAGTCTGGCTTTGAACTTGAGCCGAAAACGGAAAATGCCTTCACCGTCAAACACCTGAAAAACAGGAGGAATGATATAATCTATAATAATACACAAGTATATATGACATTCTCAGGCTCCCCTTCCCCCCCAATAGAGAATTTGAAAATAGTTGCAACTAAAAGCAACAGAAGATAATCCACCCAACTCTATGTGTAGTTTTCATGTAGGGAGTTTCAGGTACATCCCATGGTCAGCACCGAGGGGAGCATCCTGGCGGCTTATGCGGACTCTTGTGATCTTCCCAAAGGATTCTTCATAACTTCTTCCTGCTAATGGACAAAGTCCTGCAATTTGTCTCATTATCCATCCCGAATCCCAAACTGTACTTTTTGTGCAGGATTCCGTCCATGACCTGTATTACAAACCTTCAACAAAGAAGGTCCACTACTACTTACTACTTATTGTATTGCCATGTAGACCAAATGTTGGAACCCTACAAGGGTGAACATCAATGCCAACATGAGAAGTTGGGAAACGTCACTGTGAACCGAAGTCTTCAAAAAAAAACCTAGATATGTAAGAAACATCCTAACTTGAAATTTCGGAAAATCGTGACAGTATCCTTCACTAACCCTAGACTAACCTCTATTTTGTTTTTTGCTTAAGGGGTGTGTCTTCTCCAACATAAAAACCCAGCCTTTCAGGTGACATCACCTGCCCATCCCATCCCCCAAAAATCACTTCCAAGTCCTCTGGGCTTATGAAAAAGTCCCAACCACGGTGTCTGCAAGTGAAGGTGGAGGGTAGGCACTTTCAAAATTGCTAGGTAACAATGACATCAGTCAAGGACCAACACAATTACGGGATATTTACCTATATTTGGTTGACTTTTATAGAAAATGTAGATATACCCTACATGGATCCTAATAGTCTATGGGATTGTGATAGAAACAAAACTCTGGGGAAAACAAGTGTTTGATCCAAGGTGGTAGGCAAATGTGTTGGAAGGTCATTGGGGGAAGACACCATCGACCGATTTGTTGGGCATTGAAACAACCCCAAACGCATCCTGAACCGACCATTGCTACCGCTTATTCAAATCCCACAGTGGTCCAAACTAGGTGGTTTTGGGACATGGATGCGGTCAATCA
>OMLO01006160.1_pt1 | contig 10080 bp, 3 predicted proteins | sample 1674811 | NCBI WGS metagenome assembly OMLO01 (sample SAMN06265003, study PRJEB25207) | coral metagenome | isolation source: Coral host | place: Mexico:La Bocana,Puerto Morelos, Mexico | collected 2008-11-13
CCTTCATAAACACAAGTTGCTTTTTTCGTGATTTTCCAGCCTTTTTAGTAGGGGAACCCCCTATTAGTTGTAGTCAAAAAAACCTTTCTTTTTTCCTTCATAAACACATATTCCCCTTCATAAACACAAGCTGCTTTTTTCGTGATTTTCCAGCCTTTTTCGTATGGTATCCCCCTGTCAGTTTAGCCAAAAACCTTACTTTTCCCCTTCATAAACACATATTTCCCTTCATAAACACAAGTTGCGTTTTTCGTGATTTTCCAGCCTTTTTCGTAGGGTACCCCCTATCAGTTTTACTCACAAACCTTGTACTTTTTCCCTTCATGTGCATATATTCCGCTTCATAAATATAAGTTGCCTAAATATAAGTTGCCTTTTCGTGATTTTCCAGCCTTTTTCGTAACGGGCCGCCTATCAGTTTTTGTCAAAAACCCTTTTCTTTTTCCCTTCGTGGACACATATTCACCTTCATAAACACAAGTTGCGTCTTTCGTAAGTTTCCAGTCTTTTTCGTTGTGTCCGTAGGGATTTTGCATTGCAAGGGTGCTGTTTTAGTACTAAGACTTATTGTGTCCGTAGGGATTTTGCATTGCAAGGGTGTTGTTTCAAGTACGGAGGCTTATTGTGTCCCTAGGGGTTTAGCATTGCAAGGGTGCTGTTTTCACGTACTAAGACTTATTGTATCCGTAGGAATTTTTCATTGCAAGGGCGCTGTTTTAAGTACTAAGACTAGTAAGACTTATTGTGTCTGTAGGGATTCTGCATTGCAAGGGTGTTGTTTCAAGTACGGGGGCTTTCTGTGTCCGTAGGGATTTAGCATTGCAAGGGTGCTGTTTTTTTTTAAGGCGCGAGGGTCCCACAGGGTAGTTAGATTTTTACTCGTAATTTTCCACGTTGGTCGCATTAGCCATGGAAAGGGGTCGAGAAGGACGAGAAGGAAGAGAAAAGAGTAGAACACCCAAAGAGGAACGCAGAGACAAAGATAAGACAAAGAAGGCAGAGAAGGAAAAAGACGTCACAAAGAAGGACAAAAAAGATTCCCAACAGGAACGAAGAGAAGAAGAAGGACAATCACTAGAAAGAAAACGTTTGGATTTCTCAACAGCAACGGCATCAACGGCATCAAATGTCGAAACAGTACCCATGCCACAAGACAAGCAAGATCAACAACTTGCAATTGCCCCAGAGAAAGACCCAAAAAGGCACAAAAAGGCAAGATTCAGTGACTCAGAAGATGAGAGTCAGGAGAGCAAAAAGACAGCAACATCAACCACCTCGAAAACTAAAGTCAAAAGTGAGACGCCATCCATGGCACTCACGACACAACGCTTGCAGGAAATGACCGTTAGCACTCCAGTTAGAGGAGATGGAACCAAAACACCTTTGAGGATACCACCAAATGAAGTACAAAAGCATAGAAAACAGAGCTCCCAATCAGACATGACATCAGAAGAAGATATGGAGGATATAGAAGGCGAAACGCCGGCTACTTTAGAGGAGATGGGACATATGATTCAGCATGTAAGAAAGAAGATGAAACAACACCAAGATGACCTAACTGGAAAAATGCACAAACTCTCAGAAGAGATGAAGGAGATCAACTACGATGTAGAATCCCATGCTCGCATCAATGCACACTTGCTACATGGCAAACTCCAGGAAGATGCAAGACAAGCATCTTTGGTTCTTTCCATTGAGGGCTTCCCCAGAGACGCCACAGAAAGTGATAGGAAGGCATTCACAGATTGGGTACTACAACAAGCCAACTCAAAAGACCGGACATCAACTACCAGCCTTTGGAACACTAGAGGTGAACTTAGCACCTTCATCAATATTCAATTTTCATCAGGGTATCATCGCAATCAAGTATTTCAATGGTTCCTGGAGCAGTTTATCTACAAGAAAAAGAAACTATACTGGTGGGCTATGTCTATGGGTAAGGAAACAAACCATGAAATCAGGATCCGGAAAGCACTATCAGAGGATGCCAGGCTTCGTGGGAGATTCGTCAAGGCCGCCATGGAAGCAATCAACGAGGGCAACAGGAACGAAGTAGAATTTTACCCTGCATGGAATGAAAATGCAGTACGAGAAAAATTCGGACATGACTACCTGGTTTGGTTGCACTTTTCTTATGCCTCGGCTACATGTGAAGTATTTGTGGATGAACCTTTCTTTGAAGTCGTAGCAGAACACTTTGAAACAAAATTGACAGAGATTTCGAGGAACACCAAAGGAGGGAAAGGAAACGGAAAGAACACAGAGAGAAACAGAGACTACAAGAAGGGCAGTGGCAAAGGACTATATGCTTCCATGGATTTCACCTTCGACTCCAAAATACCTTTTTGGTGCAAATTCATCCAAGTCCACAATTGGAGGACCAACATCCAGGTGCAGCAGGCCCTGAAGGATGAAGAGGTAGCAAAAGAACGACAGGATCAGTTGGAGGGGTAGCGACCTAGGAAGACACAAATCAGAGAAATATGAAAACCAAAAATCTCAGTGTGAAGACGGGAAATCTCAGTGTGAAGACCGGAAATCTCAGTGTGAAAATCGCGAATCTCAATGTGAAGCTCGGGAATCTCAATGTGAAGCTCGGGAATCTCAGTGTGAAGACAGGGAATCTCAATGTGAAGCGTTGAGCTCTCAATGTGAACGTAGGAAATCTCAGTGTGAAGATCGTATTTCTCAGTGTGAAGACCTAACTCCCCAGCATGCAAAAAGAACGCGAGTGTATCGGACACAGGGTTTTAAGGCTTTTGACAATAAGCGGGATAGGTCGGATAGGTCACCACATGCTTTAAAAAATCTTAACCCCAGAAGCAACCCCATGCGCACCAACCTTTCGTATCATAAAGCCCCCGTCAAGAGGAGAGCCGGGTTGATTGCGCGGCAGTTTCCCTGCCTGCAGCGTCATCAGAGTGTGGACCCGCACCATGCTGCCCCCCGTAAAAATTATTTTGGGAATAGAAAAAATACACGACGTGGGAAAAGGAGTCAAGAAACCAAAATATCCCGATTCAACAGTTGGTCTGATATTAGAAAAACCAACAGGCGTATTTGGAGACAAGTTAAAAGTTCGGGCAGCGAGGCGTTGATGAAATTGATTGCAGCATCGGCGCCTGGTGACGCAATTCAAGAAGCTAACCTGCTGTATGATTCAGTCAAAACCAAAACTAGGGCAAGAAGCAAAAATACACCCAAGGAAGATAGAAATAAAAAATTCAATTACAATTTGTATTTAAAAGGCTACATGAAACAATGCGCAAAACAACATACCTCATTAATTCGGTATTGGACAAAACAGCAAGAGAAATGCAAACAACGCAAGCAAGAAAGAAAAATCAAACGTGACATCGCTTTAAGGAAAAAGAATCCTTCATCACAGTTAGTGCAAAGCAAGCCAGCAAAGGAAACACAAAACACTACTGATGATTCATCAAATGCTCCTAACAAGATGTGTTATGCTCAGACATTAGTTGTAGCAACTCTAAACTGCAGAGGTCTCATGGAAGCAGGCAAAAGGGAACAGCTTATGTATATCATGCAAAAGCACAAAATTGATTTGGTAGCTCTGCAGGAAACTAAAGTCAGCAACAGTTCCGAAGAGATTAAAACTTTGCCAGGCACCAACGACAAGTACATCTTCAGATTCAGCTCTAAAGCCAACAACACGCAGCAACTACAACGACAACCACATGCTAAAGCAGCGGCCCACAAAGCTGCAGCAAAGTCAGGAAGGACAAGCCGACTCGTAGAACATCACGGGGTTGGCTTCGTAATAGGGCCCAATATTTCCAAAGCTGTTAAAGATTGCACCCCCTACACCAGTCGTTTAATGGAACTTGTTCTTCATAACCATGGACCCGACATTCACATCATCAATCACTACGCCCCCCATAGTGGTAGAACGCAAGAGGAAAAGACACACCACTGGGATATGCTCCAAGATTTAGTTCTAAATAAACCACAAAATCTTCCGACATACGTGTTAGGTGACAGTAATGCACGGCTGCACGGATATACATGTGATCTTGAGCAACGTTGCATTGGCAGTGTTTACACGCTCCCAGAAGAACAACGTGATAATCGCCAGTACCTCATTGATTTCTGTGCAATAACGGATTCCTTAGTGATGGACACGATGTTCCTCAAACCAGATTGCCAAAAATGCACATTCAAAGAATCCACAACAAATGGTTTCAGCGCACCATGGACACCCAACAGATTTGCACAACTTGACTTTGTGATAGCCCCCCGAGCTTTTAGAAACAGCGTTCTGGATGTTACTGCTAGAACTGACATAGCATTCAACAGTGACCACGCCTTGGTAACCGCAAAAATTCGTATCAAGTTAAAACAACAAACCCCTTCCGGAAGGGGTGGTATAACACGGTACCATCCACCGAACAATACCCAAATGGAACATTATAATCTTCGAATCCGACAGCATTTCTATTTACAATCAGACGTAGCAACCCAGTCACACAACACAGGCAATTTCGTCACATCAATGAAGCAAGCCGCAGAAATTGCCTTCTACAGGAAGCACCACAGTCAAACTCATAGTTATATCAGCCAGCGTACTTGGCAAATGATCGAAGATCGACAAAGGGCTAGGGAAAACAATCAGATGGAAGAAGAGAAAAGGCTAAATAGGGAAATCGCGAAAAATGCCAGAAAAGACAAACAACAATGGAAAATTCAGAAACTAAGCAACCTTACTGACCCCAAGGAATGTTGGAAACAAATAAAGTATGAAAAATCTGATTTTACACCCAATTTTTACAGCATAAAGGACATCAGAGGGAATCACGTCCCAACCTCAGAAAAAGCCAACGCAATTGCTGAATACTTACATTCAAAACAATGGGGGCCTAGAGGTAACTCTATGCCGCTTGACTTAGGCAAAGGCAAGATCATACATCAAAATATTGGTGCAAATGCTAATGATTTCCATACATCAGAAGTTCAGGAAGCAATCAACAAGTTGAAAGCAAACAAGGCCCCAGGTCCAGACGGAGTAATCACTGAACTTTTCAAATATTTGGATACTGACAACATCGCAACACTCACCAAGTGCTTAAATATTTTTTGGCAGACCAAGGAAGTACCAAAGGATTTCACGAATGCTTATATTGCCAGCATTTTTAAGAAAGGGGACCACGAGAACCCAGAAAACTATAGGCCCATTTCTTTGTTAAATACAACGTACAAAATCTTTGCTTATATCCTAAAAGTGAGGCTAGCAGAAGCGCTTGAGCAGCATTTGCACCCGACCCAATTTGGGTTTAGAAAAGGTAGATCAACAGTCGATCCTTTGTTCTGCTTCCGACGGATTACAGATGTCGTTGAACAGGGAAATGACCCATTAGTTCTGATTTTCCTCGATTGGGAGAAAGCCTTCGATAAGATTAATCATCAAAAAATGTTCCAATCATTGAGGCGGCTCAACATTCCAGATCCTCTAATAGCAGCAATTGAATCTTTGTATAAACACCCGCTTTTCCAAGTAACGCATCGTGATAGAAATAGTGACTGGTTACCTCAAAGAACTGGAATCAGACAGGGATGTCCCCTCAGCCCATATCTTTTCCATCTCACAATGCACGTCATGTTTGAAGATGTGAAGAGAAGATCCTGTGACCCGAGACACAAAAAGAAATTCCAAGGCATTAACTTCCAAGAACTACTTTACGCTGATGACACATTGGTCCTGGCCAAAAGTTTCAAAACTGCAAATGAATACCTTCATTTAATTGAAGAAGAATCAACATATCTAGACCTAAGTCTAAACCACTCCAAATGCTGTTATATTGCTTACAACTGTCAAGGCGAAGTTCGTTTTTGCAACGGTGACCATATGGCAGCAACCAATGAAGCAAAATATTTAGGTGCTTATATCACACAGACTATTAACCCAAAACATGAAATCCGTAAGCGTATCTCCGCGGCAATGGCTATTCTCAAAAAACTAGACATCTTTTGGTTGAAGACTCGATGCAGTAAAAAATGGAAGCTCTTAGTTTATAATGCGGTTATCACAAGCAAAGTACTCTACGGATTGGAGACCCTTGAACCGACTGAATCCGCCAGTAAATTGCTCAACACTTTTCAGTTAAGAGGTCTTAGAAAAATTCTCCGGCTGCATACAACTTACATACAGCGCCAAAACACCAATGAGTATGTATACCAACGCGCCAATGAAATAGTCAATGGAGCGATTGATGGACCAACTAGAAAAATCAAGCCTTTGACCGAAATCCTGGAAGAACGTAAATTGCGACTGTTGGGTCATGTCTTACGTAGAGATCGGCAACACCCACTTCACCAAACTACATTCTCAACAACTTCTGCTGTGCCCAGAGAAACTAATTACAGAAGGGTGGGGCGCCCAAGACAATTTTGGACGACCAACAACATGGAGAAGGCATGGGAAATCATCAAGAGAGAAGATACTTTACAACCACAACTGCTTTTTGATAAATCAAACCGTGCTATGCGAGAAAGAATTATAGAGCAAGCTCAACAATACGGACCACCTTTCAGCAAACCGAAACATGTTATTTCTCAGTAAGGTCTGTCCAACTCAGTGTGAAAAACTCTCAGTGTGAAAAACCACTCTCAGTGTGACAATGTGTACGAGCCACGAGCCACTTCAATGGCATTCACCGATGCATCCAGCAATACCACACAAAAACAAACAAAATATGAATCAACAAACCATTCAACAGTGAGGCCCTAGGCGAACTAAGTTAGCTAGGAAGCGGGGTAGCGCCAACGACCTGAGGCAATGACCTAGCTGCAGGTTATGGCAAAAAAAAAATGAGTTGCTACGCCTGGAGGCCGCCAGAACCGCCCTTGAAAAGCAGCTTGAGGAAGACTTGAAGAAGGCGTGGCTGATGAGTTTTTTTTCGGATGTTTTTAAAGTTTTTGTTCTTTGTATGTGTTTGATTTTGTTGAATCTGATCTCTTGAAATTGTAGGAAATCTTTTTTTCACAGCAGCCGAGTACTCTTAGCAAGACTGAAATTTCTGCTTGCTGCGCGATTTGCAGAAATTGAGCAATCTCGCCTAGGTTCAAGCTGAGTTGAAGAATAAGAGCATGACAGCAGCGGAGGAGGTGAAATTGCTACAGGCGATGGTGGACATGGTGGGACTGCAGAATATTTATGGAAAGCTTTTGATTGAATCTTATTTTCTATGCAGAGGGTAATTTCTTCTTTGAAATGATGGTAACTGATGTGATTGAAATGGTTGGAACTTTTTTTTTGGGTTTTCTGATTTTTGGAGGCAGAGAAGAACAAACTTGAGGGCCAGATGTCACAATTCCGACAAGAGGTTGGACGATGCCACTTGAATGTGTTGCACATGGTTGCAACCACTTTGCAAATGTTTCATGTTCGATTCTTGTTCCCATATGCCCATGTTTTTGCAATGCTTTCTAGCAGAGTGTAAGTAAAACAGGGTGATCGACATTGAGAGAAGGTAAAACATTTGGTCTGATTGAGGCAGATGAAAAAGTGAAGAACTTGAATGCAGCGTTGCAGTCAGAGAAGGCTCTAAAACTTTCACTTTTTTTGTTGCGTGTGGCATGCTAAGATTGCCAGCATGATGCATATATATCAGCCATGCCATGATGGTATGATATGCTTGCAAATGTATGAGTTGCTACGCCTGCAGGCCGCCAGAACCGCCCGTGAAAAGCAGCTTGAGGAAGACTTGAAGAAGGCGTGGCTTAAGTTTTGGTTCTTTGTATGTGTTTGATTTTGTTGAATCTGATCTCTTGAAATTGTAGGAAATCTTTTTTTCACAGCAGCCGAGTACTCTTAGCAAGACTGAAATTTCTGCTTGCTGCACGATTTCAACAAAACCTTGCGACATCTCGCCTAGGTTCAAGCTGACTTGAAGAATAAGAGCATGACAGCAGCGGAGGAGGTGAAGTTCCTGAAGGCTGGCAGCAGAGATTGAAATGTTTCGATGATGGAAAGGAAACCCACCAGAATGGTTTCCGCCACTTTCTTTTCAACAAAAAATATGGTGTGAAAAAGGTGGATTCCGAAAAACAGAATGCCAAACAAAGTTGCCCAGAATTTTTCGATGAAACTTCACTTCTCATGGATTTTCTATTCCGAACATTACAAGTACAAATTCCCATCAAAAACATCATTATACCTATAGGAAACGCCCCTAAAGATTAACGGCTGCGGACCCAAAAAATCAACCAATTGAACACGAAAAATTAGCGGCTGCACCAAACCTCCACTGGAAGAGTTCCATGTGAATTTTCCGGGATGTACAAAAAATATTGCACATTATACAAGAAACTACTACCCTCCTGGGAACTAACATATCCCCACCCAGGGTATACGTGAAGATGATTTTCCTTTTCCCCAGGTGGGATATGTTAGTTCCCTGGAGGGTACAAATTATTATTGCAAATTATACTACTACAAATTACTATTCCAAATTACCACTACAATTTACTAATGCAAATTATACTATCTCAAATCACCTTTTGCAAATTATATTGTGATTCCCCTTACTTTCAGAGACTTCCTGGGTCCTCCTTCTCCTTACCTCCAAAATGAGTCGTGACCCAACGGTGTTCTCTGCAAAAGGCCAAACGTAAAGAGCTTGAGAAGGACCTCAGTTTGCTGCGAAAGGAGGCGATGTGAACGGCTGCGAATTCATCCGAAAAAAAAACACCATCCCTTAGGGTTCAAACAAAAATCACACTTTTGGAAGGTGCCTCTTGTACATGTCTTGGTGGTGGTTTCAAATATTTGCATATATTTTCGATTTTCACCCATACCTGGGGATGATGATCCAATTTGACTAATACTTTTCAGATGGGTTGGTTCAATCACCAACTAGTATGTTTTGATGGTTTCTTTTTCTCGGACTTTTTGAATATTCAGAAAAAAACACCCAGGGTGAAGAATTTGCCACGAAAAAATTCCCGAGCAAATTTGATGAAGTCAAATGGAAGTGGGCAATTTCTATCGTTTTTTTTGAGGAATCTTGTACTGGTAATTTTGGATTTTTTTAGATGGGAGATAGACGCATTGATAAGGGCCAGTGCAATTGAATGAGTTCTGTGTTGAGTTCACGTGACATCAATTTCCGCTCATGATGGTAGTTTCGTGGAATACAGCCTGGCTTTAGGATTCTTGCCATTGGTTAGTTCGCAATATGGAATGATTTAGCAAACAGTTTTTCCTGAACTCCGGATATCCAAATTATTGCTGGTGTAGCTGTGCACTTTGAAATTTTTTATTTCGACATCGCAAGCTTTTTCGAGGCCACTACACCCTAGAACTTTGATTGGTTGGACATGAAATCTAATGCTTTTGGGAAGGTTGGGTGTATACTTATACTTCATTTGAATTTTGACGTGTGCAATTTCGAGTATCCAGCTGTTCTATTTCAGGGTTGTAGAGTACCCAAGTAGTCCATTTTTTCAGGACAACAGATGTACCCTTCGGACACCATGCTTGCATGATAATGGTTGGGGTGCTCCCCCCAGCAACAGTGTCCCACCGGGATTGTTCCATTGGAAATCTGAGTTCACCAAACACTTCTTGTACCTTTCTTTCAACCAAAAGTGAGGGAATGATGGTGGTTAGTAGTCAATCCCTTGATTTGATGCCTTCTTTCTTGGGGTTTTAGCGTTTTTTCATTTAAGGGGGGGGTTGTAAGGAAATCCTTACCATCTTGGCAGGCAGCAGGTGAGGTGAAGCGCATGAACTTAACCTTGGAGTTGGAGAAGGCGGGCGAAGTTTAACAGCAACAGCCGGCCATAATATGATCAGGGCCTATGATTCACCATTGGTTTCCCTTATGAAACCATTGGTTTTTCCCTTTCACCCCGTTTTTTTTTTTTAACCCCATGAAAACTAATGGTGAATTAGGGGTGGTTTGAGGCCCGGTGGTTTTTGGATTCTACCCACTTATGAAAGGGATTGTTACTGAAGGGTACCCTTGGAATCCTTGCAACCCCAAACCAACACTTAGCCATTAGCTGACATGACACAAGATACCAGGTACTAGGTTCGCTACAATTTCTGGTAAGGGGGTT
>OMLO01006161.1_pt1 | contig 10079 bp, 1 predicted proteins | sample 1674811 | NCBI WGS metagenome assembly OMLO01 (sample SAMN06265003, study PRJEB25207) | coral metagenome | isolation source: Coral host | place: Mexico:La Bocana,Puerto Morelos, Mexico | collected 2008-11-13
AGAACCAGTGCTACCTCCTCCACCATCAGCGGATCAGACAAAGCTTTTGGAGCAACTTCGTGGTTTGAGGCAGAGCATGGGCTCTCTGCCAGACGAACTGGAGCAGAAGTTACGCGATCTGGAAGCGGCAAATGGGGCGTCCGAAGCCAAGCTCAGCCATGGTCACCTCAACAAGATGGTGAAGGTCGAGAAGCAAGTGTCAGGCCTATCGGACAAGATCCGCAAGCTCGATCAGGACTGGCAGACTTTCGTGAGCCAAGTGGACGAGAGGTTTCGCAAGCACAAGGGGATGTTCTTGGAAACCCGAGCACAGTTGGTTTTGGCGCGAAAGCAGAAGATCGAAGAGCTTGCAGCCATCAAGGAGGAGATCACTCGGGCTTCACAATCTCTTCTGAGCACGGCCAGTCCCGCAGAAGTGGAAGTGTTGGATGTCGAGGATCAAGCCTTGATGGAATCACTTCAACAAGCGGCAGTTCCCTTGGCCTTCATGGACGAGTATCCGGATATGGAGATGGAAGAAGAGGATCCAACAGGTCCCCCATCGGAGGGCCGCCCAACTATCGCCCCATTCCGCAGGGGAGGCTCCGTGACATCTCCTTCCAAAGTGGCCAACGTGCACCTGAAGCAAAAGACCGAGAAGTCCGCCAAGACAGACGGCAAAACCGGCTAGATGAAGAAAATACTGGACTAGATATCTCTGTCGATTGCGTGGTGTATGATGTGTTTGCTGGAGATTGGACGTGGGCTCCGGATGTTCCGCCACAACTTGGCATCGAAACATGTGGTATTGTTTCTCGAGTTGGTGGTGGTGAAGAATTGCTAGGCGCAGAACAGTGTGCCCATGCTCTACGACATCAAGCTCTTGGCGGTGTTGATGATGGGACTTTTGGTACAGAAGCTGCCCATGGGGAATGTGTGACAGCTATGGTTCCTCCTTCTTCACCCCGTCAACGGCAAGGACGACATGTTAGATTTAACCCTATCATCGAGATTGTGGAGTTTGAGACGGATTTTGACTTCATGGTAGTCGATGATGTTTTTCCTAGTGGTGGCTTCTTGACGGGTTGCAAGGAGTGTCATTTCGCTTCTGAAGTTGCTCCTGGTACTTCGCTGCCGGTAGTGGATGATGAGGAGCTTGAGGCACCACTAGATGAGATGGAAGATGAAGATGACCCTTATGTCATCCTCCATGGCTTCGAGGTCTTGGAGCTGAGCACTGCTGGTGCAGCTATATCTGACCTGGAGCCTATGAAGGTGATCACCTATGGCATACGTGGCAGGTCGTTGGGGCGTCGTGACACTTGGGTCACATCAGCTGAACTTCCGCGCTTGCGACATGCTATTTGGGAGTTGTGGCAAGACTCCATCCCTCAGTTTGCTGCTTGCTGGGCTTTTGCAGTGAGACCCCAGCCACTACAAGAACTACAAGTTACCAAGGCTTGGATTCTTGTGGTCGAGATTGCCCCTGGTGTGGAGACTCCGCCAGGCTACTGTGCAGCTTTGATGATGACCTGCTCCGGTCAGTATGGTTTGATGGGCAGAGCCTTTCCCAAGTTGGTGCGTGAAGATTTGACAGCTGATGTGCTTCTTCCTCAACACCCTTATTCACAGTACTGCATGCCTCATGGGGTGCGAGTCTGTAGCCTGGCGGTTGAAGGGACTCTCCATTCAGCCCATTCTGACATTCATGTACGACCTGGTGCCCTGAGCAAGCTTTCACTTGGTGATTCCCTTCCAGCATTTGACTCTGTACGACATTGGCACCCTGATGCTGAGGAATTGGTGCTGGTTGCCAAACATGAACATCGCTCTGGGGTGGAATCCTTTCAGTTAGTGGTGCATGCGGCTGATATGTCCCCCAGGGAATTCACGGTTGACATCTCGGCATTTACTACCCCTCATAGCTTGCGACGCATATTGCCTGTGGATGTTTGCAGAGGTCGCCTACATTGGCTGCCTTTGGAAGCCTTGCATCCGACCCTTGGTGTTCGCCCTGGACGTTATCACTTTGTGGTTGGCTCTCCTCTTCCTGAATCATCACGCCCGGTGTTGGTTTTGCTTTGCTTTGCTACTGGTGCCTATATGGAGAGATGGCAACATGAGGTGAGATGGATCCCTTACAGCATGTCGATGGATGATTTCTTGATCCACATGTTACCGGAGATGGATCCAAGCGAGCGTGCAGGTGCCAGTGTTAGCCGTAACCAGGAGCCTATTTCATCCCTCCATGGTGTTTCTGCTGGCTCTGTGGTGGTGATCTACATTGGTCGGTCTATGTCCAGCGAGGGCTTGGATCTCCCAGATGAGGAGGTCAATTTGATGCAGGTATATGCGCAGCCCACAATTGTCAATGCGGCCTCTATGGCCCATGTGGTGCTACGACATGCCAGCCCTTTTTGGTCTGGTTATGATTCTACCAATGACGTCTTCCAAAGGAGAACGGCCTTTTTGTTGGAACATACACTTCCTGTGCATGTCCTTTTCTCTTGGGCAAGACCGCGAGGGCGTTTGTGGAAGGGTGAGTTGGAAGAAGTTGACATCCTGATCCAATACCACCGTGCCCTTGGGGCTGTGGATGTCATTGTGGAACTGGTGGACTTTCGTCACCAGCTTCGATTGCAAAACCCTTCGATCTTCCGCATTTCAGTGCCCTTGACGCGTTGGGCTCTGGATTGGAGTTTGCAACAGAAGTATCTATATGATGATGGAGCCCAAGTTGGTGATCCATGTGTCAATGGGATCCCCTGGCCCTCCCAGGGAGCTGCACAGCGGCAGTTTCAGGATGGCGATGTGCTTACGGTATTTCTCCAGTCTGGAAGTCATATGAATGAGGTATGTGTGGACTCTTCTGACTCCGCCTCTGATGATTACTCTGATTCCGAAGAAGCCCCAGTTGAACTCCAATTGGTTACCCTTTTCCAGTCTGGACATGCAGGAGATGATCAACGTTTTGACATTTTGGTTCCATGGCATGAACCCATCAGTGCATCGCTTCAGTGGTGTGTGGCCAATCCTTTGGTGGGTTGGGCTGCACCGTGTCGTTCTTATCGGAGGATGCCGTGGCAGCATCAGCGGCAGGTTTTTGCACTAGCATGGACTGATTTGATTGAGGCTCACACTGTCCCTGTTCTTTTCATTGAGACTGATGTGGGCAGCTCTGCTCGAGATTGCCATGTGGAATATCTCCCAGTGCAACTACGTTTGGAGGACCTTTTGTTTTGGGCACATCGTACAGGCCCCTTCGAATTAGTGGACCGGTGGCGACATGTACATCCCACTCTGCCCAATGTCCTTACGTTTGGACTTGGAGCCCAAGTATGGCTTCGCTTCTCAGCCCCACCTCCTTTGCAAGTGGCGGCAGGTGTGGTGATGCTGCAGACTGCTCTACACCTGCAGCCTTCCTCGACAACACGTCCCTATGGAAACTGGTTGGACCCTTCGTTTGTTATTCCGGCAGGGACTCCCGACTCTGTATGGAGCCCTACGGTTGTGTGTGTTGATGCGCACTTTTCCGCTACGACCTCTACTACCACTGAAGATGGACCTTCTTCTCTACCATTTCTCTCGGATGGCATTGTTATGGCGAACTACTCTGAGGATAACCCGGATCTCAGCTCTGGTTCTAGCTATGCAATTGTCACAGCCGATTCTGACCGGGAGTTCGCGTTCCTGGACCCATCGCTGGTCTTGCTTTGTGCTGACTCTGATGGGCAAGGATTGACCTATGCTACTCCAATAGATTTGCCTGAGCAACCTTCTTCTCTACAACAGTCTGTCAGAGGTTCTTCCGGAGCCTGCTACACTGAGGATAACGTGGATCTCAGCTCTGGCGGTTCTGGCTGCTCCCTGACAGGGACCAACGAGAACGGCGGCATCATACAGCATTCATCTATTGATCCTAGGTTGGCATCTTTGCATGAGATTCTGGATGCATTGGCCTCACCTTGGCCTGAGTATTCGATTTGTCACAACTATCAAGTCATTCCTGCACTACATCCTGTGGCGGCTATGATTTGCTCTGATCAAGATTGGACACCTCTTTTTGGAAATGAGGTACGATACCACATTTACACGGATGGCTCTGCTTTGTCTCAGCGCCATTCCAAAGCTGCTTGGGCCTTTCACATTGTTTTGGAATCTATGGGCCCGCTTGGTTCACACTTCCATCGAATTGGCTTTACCGGTGCAATGATGGATGACCGTACCCCTGAAGCCCATCCCGACTCTTTGGATGCTGAGGCATTGGCCCTTATTTTTGCTGCTGATTGGCTTTTGTCCCTTCCAGAGGCAGTCAGTTGTGTACTTCATTTTGATGCTTTGGCTGCTGGATGTGGAGCCTGTGGTGTGCAGAATGAGCCATCGTCTGCCCAACATGCACGGCCTCTACAACATCTTGCGCGGGTTGCCATCAGTCTTGCGCAGGCTCGGCATGATGAGGTACGGTGGCATCATATTAAAGCGCATGCTGGTCAACCCGACAATGAAGCGGCGGATAGCGTTGCTTATGCTATTGTGGTAGGTTGGACGTTTATTTGCCATCCTCCTTTCCGCACGAGAGCATTCTTTGAGCATCCCCTTCGAGATTGGGCATGGATGGAATATCGGCCAACCGTTGAATTACCCAACTTGACAACGATCTTGACAGCGCGACCTCAAGACCCATCTGGGGATGATGCAATGTGGACGCCTACGACGACACGTACACAAGCCAAGGTTGCTCAGATTTCCTGGAAGCTTGGTACTGCAAATGTCCGCGCAATGGACTATCATCGATCCCAGTATACGGACAAGCTCCCTTTGTTGCGAGCCCAACTCCAAGATCAGGCTTTTGATGTTTTTGCGTTCCAGGAATGTCGAGGCCGTCAGAACCAATGTGTGGACGATGGAACGTTCATACGTGTATGTTCTGCCGGACACAATGGTCAGGGTGGAGTTGAACTTTGGTTTCTCAAGACAGGCGCCTTTGCTCAAACTGGTTTTGGTCCTCTCTCCATTGATCATCTGGCGGTATGGCATACTTCGTCCACTGTGTTGGGTGTGCATTGTGCGCACCCTGCACTTTTGTGCACCTTTGTTGCAATCTATGGACCTCAAAGCGGTAGATCACCCGACGAAATTCACTTGTGGTGGAAAGATTTGTTGGATCTTCTTCGTCACAGACCGAAAGGAGGACCCTTGGTGTTGCTTGGCGACGCTAACGCCCATGTTGGCTCTGTTGTGTCTGAGGGCATTGGAGATCTAGCGCCGGAAATCGAGGATCATGCAGGCACTTCACTGCGGGAATGCTGTGACGAAATGGGATTGGTGATCCCCACCACATTTCATGCCTTTCACAAAGGAGAGTCTAGCACATACATTGGTCCCAGAGATTCCGCTACCCGGGTTGACTACATTGCTTTGCCTCTTTGTTGGCTTCCTGGCGTAGAGTTTACTGCCTTGTGTCCGGAGTTGGACCTCATGACCAACGGCCCTGACCATGTGGCCGTACAAGTAGTGCTGACGATGTGCGTGCAGCCACACCACACTATGCTTCAAGGACGCACTACGCAGTATGATCGTACTTTGGCACAATCGCCTGAGGGTCAGGAGAAGCTCACTGCTATGGCGCAGGACCTCACTCCACAGCCTTGGACATTAGATGTCAACGACCATTGGAATGCGTTGCGACAAGAAGTACTACATACATGTACTCGCAACTTTCCCAAAAGAAAGCGCCATCAACGGCAACACTATATGAGCACTACGTTGTGGCATCTCGTGGAGGATCGCAAGGAAGTATCCTCTCGTCTTCGTGGACTACAGAGGACGCGGTCTCGTCGATTGCTGGCTGGGCTCTTTGCGATTTGGCGGGGTGATGCAGCTACGTGGCATGCTCTATATACCGAAGATGTTTTGGCTGATCAAGTCTATGCTCGCGACTTGCACCAGTTTGACAGTCTATCCCAGCGCTTTCTTTCGGTTCGCAAGCTTGAGCGCAAAGCTTGGTACTCGCAGTGTGCCCAACATTTACAAGATGGACTTTCCCGCAGTGCGCTTAGCCAGTGGTTTAAGCTCCTCCGGCCGAAACGTGCCATTCGTCACAAGACTCAACCAGCTTCTCGAATGCCAGGAGTTCGCACTGATGATGGTGAGTGGCTTACTCGTGGCAGGGCTTTGAGCGTTATGTGGCAGCGGCATTTTGGTAAAATTGAAAATGCTGAAGATGGATGTCCCCAGGACATCTTGAGACGTTCTACACCTTCTATCAGTGAGATCACAGTCGACATGCTTTTAGCCCAACCAACCCTATTTGACTTGGAACGGTCTATGAGAGGTGCTAACCCCCGCAAGGCGGCAGGACCAGATCAAATTGGCGCCGAAGTTTGGAGGGCCAACGTCAGAGGCAATGCCAAACGATGCTTCGCCCTCTTTTTGAAGAGTGGTCTGCGGCATCAATGGGTGGCTGAGTTTGCTGGAGGTGATCTCATTCCGTTATACAAGAAAGGAGACGCTGCCCGTCCATCGAACTACAGAGCTATTTTGCTGGAGCCTACCCTTGGGCGCATCTTCTCTCGGGCTTGGCGGTCAAGATTGGTGGATGCGCTTCAGATGGTTCAGGCACCTTTGCAGTTTGGCGGCCATGAACAGGTGAGCATTGAGGTTGCTCATTTGGTGGTGCGCAATGCGCAACAAATTTCTCAGGCACGCAAGCGTTCATGCTCTATGATTTTTGCGGACCTGCGGTCAGCTTTCTACACTGTGGCCAAACCGTTCCTCACCGGGGAGAACACCACACCGGAAGCTATGACACAGCTCTTCAACGTCATGGGTCTGCCACAGGATGCACTGGAGGCCTTTGTGGAAGCCATTGAGAATGGAGTCACCATTCCTCCAGCTGATGCTAGTGGCCATTTGGGTGCCACAGTTGCGGCGATGCTTCGTCCTACATGGGCGAAAGTTCCTGGGTCTGATTCTTACATGCTGCCTCGTACTGGCAGTCGGCCTGGCGACCCTTTAGCGGACACGCTATTTGGTTTCCTGATGGCTCGTGCTCTTGGTGCAATTTCTGAGCGCTTTGAGAATGAGGAGCTGACGACGACTTGGGATGGCCAAAGGTGGATTGCACCCAGCGTGACTTGGGTGGACGATGCCATCTTTCATGTTGAGGCTTCAGCTGCGCAGCTCTATTCCAAAACGGTTTGTGCACTTCGCATCATACATGAGGAGATGCTCCGGGTTGGCTTACAATTGAATTATGGCCAGGGCCAGACGGAAGTGATGGCTTGCTACTGGGGGCGGCACTCGACCCAGCATGCCCAACATTTCTACAAAAAGCTTGGTGGCTCCTACTGTGTTTGGAACGAGTTTGATGGGGTGCTTGCAGTCCGTACAGTACCGCACTACAAGCATTTGGGTGGATTCATCACTCGGAACATGTCGTTACATCCAGAGCTACGCATTCGCAAGGCTCAGATGCACCAACAATTACACGGCTTGAAGCGCTGTGCGCTCTCTGACCAAGCATTGCCCCTCTCACAGCGACGCGCTCTGCTACACAGTTTGGGTCTTTCAGTGCTCACGTTACATTCTGGTACTTGGCGTCCTCTCCGCAAGTGTGAGTGGGCAATATGGCACGGTGCCACAACATCTGCATATCAATATTTGCAGCAACGCAAGCCGGATGGTACTGTCTCCCACAAGACAACATTGGAGCTTGCGGTGGATGCGGACTCTCCTTTGCCACATGCTTTACTCTATTTGCGTCGACTTCGAGTACTCACCCAGGTTTGCAGGCATGGTCCCGGCTTGGTGTTGGACAACCTTCACTGTCATCATCTACATTGTGGCTCCCGTTCATGGCTGAGTGGCGCTCAAGAAGCTGTGGAATGGGCTAAGGCCAATGCGGACTCGCGTGATTGGATTTCGGAACTAGATCAGCTGCTTGACCCTGCAGTATGGCCTACCCTGCACTCTCGGTGGGGGGACTTGCGGCGACTTTTTCGCAAGGTTGAACGAGTACATTGTTACCGCAATCGCATGTGCTTGGATCTCAAGCAGCAAAAGGCCCAACATGACGAGCTCCTCATTCAAAATGGTTGGACACCTCCGCCTACGCAGGGTGTTCCCGAGCCTATTGATACCGAGTATGTTTGTGCCAGTTGTGGGTATGTTGCGAGGTCTTTAACGGCCCTTGGAGTACATGAGCACAAAAAACATGGCACCAAAATTGTTGCACGTCGATTCGCTGTTGGCAACCAATGTGAAGTGTGCCACAAATCATTCCACACACGTCCACGTCTTCTTCTACATTTGCAGTATGGCACTACGCGGTGTTTGGTGCACTACCTTCGGCATTGTTTTCCTATGTCGGCAGATGACGCAGACAAGTTGGACAAGGATGACCGCACACATGGTGTGGCTTTGCATCAAAAAGGGTTGACAGATGCCTTCTCTAGCCTGCCCTGTTTTGCGGCAGATGTTTCTGCTCACTACGAAGACTTAGAGCAGGTCACCTCTACAGAGTTGACTCGATGGAGTACCTTGGGATCTCTGCCTACTTGGTTGACTGGTCAGCATGGTACACGGCGTGCGGCTATGCCCATCGAGATGATTGATCCCATTGAAGAGCTCAAGGCATTGGAACAGCAGTGGTGTAATGAGGCCAGCCAGTGGAAGGCGCCTGTGCCTACTATACCACGAGCGCTCTCTGAATGCCCCCTTTACTTCTTGGTCTTTTTCTCGGGACACAGGAGGTATGGTGACTTGGTCTCGTGGATTGAATGGACCTATGAGGGTGTGACGCCAGTGCCAATCGACTTGGCTATCGACTCCTTTTGGGGTGATGCTCGTCGTGGTGGACTATGGGCGGACCTGATCAGGTCTGGTCGTGTTGCAGGTGCCCATTTTGGGCCGCCCTGCGAGACTTACACAGATGCCCGCTGGCTTGAAGTGATCGGTGAAGTCGAGAAGAGACTCCCGAGACCTCTCAGAACTTTGGAGTATGGTTGGGGAGTTCCTGGCTTGTCACTCAAAGAACTGAAGCAGCTGGATACAGGGAGTCATTTGATGTGGCTCTCCATCGGGTACATGATGCTGATCGACACTTTTGGCGGTAGCGCTTCCCTGGAGCATCCAAAGGGCCAGGCACCGGCTCATAGACGCTTCTCGGTTTGGATATCGTCATTGGTTCAGCGGTTGCTACAGGCTCCACAATGGAATCTTACTACGTTTCTGCAGGGTCCGTTGGGGGTGGAGTACGCAAAGCCCACCAGGCTTTTGCATGTCCGTCTCCCTGGGATGTCTCGAGCCCTCTATCGTGGTTACGATCCTACATGGAAACCGACGGAGGTCCTTGGGGGCAAAGCGTCGGATGGTACTTGGGCAACTATGAAGGCTAAGGCCTATCCTGTGCGGATGAATGAGATCCTGGCGCGTGTTCACTGGGACTACATCCGACGCACAGAGCGCAGTGGCTGCAGTGCTGACCCTCCGCTTCTACGACAAGCTCTTGGGGCTTTGACAGCGTTTTGGGATCCGTATCTGCTGACCACAAAAGGTGCCACTATGACCCATGATTACCATGGGTGAATCGTTTCACCTTGTACAGTCTTTTGTTTCATCTCTTGCCAAAACGGTTTTTGAGAGGTGAGTGCAAGCAGGCAGCTTCGTGCTACAGACCACGTGGAAGGAAAAATATATAAAATATGCGCATCCCAAGTCAACTAGTTTATCACTGTTTTTCATTGTTTGCCCACGGCATCTTGCAAGGAGTATCAAAATATGCTGCTGGCATGGGTCAAAGGATTGGATACCAAGGCGGCGTTTTGGAGAAGCATGAGATGAACTGAGATCCCCTTGGATTTTGTTAAGTAGCAATGTTAAATTGTTGGACATTGACTGAACTCCTTTGTTGGAGTGTTCAGGGAAATGCTGGTTTTGCTAGATGCAGCGAGGAAACACTTTGTTAAGTCTGATTGTTTGCTTTTTGTAGTGTGAAAAAAGCAAAAGTGAAAGCCACCAAACAGCCGCACGGACAGGGAACGGGCTTTGTGACAGAGAAGCAGGTTTTGCAGTGTTGCCGCAAAGTAGGCCTGCCAAAT
>OMLO01006163.1_pt1 | contig 10077 bp, 8 predicted proteins | sample 1674811 | NCBI WGS metagenome assembly OMLO01 (sample SAMN06265003, study PRJEB25207) | coral metagenome | isolation source: Coral host | place: Mexico:La Bocana,Puerto Morelos, Mexico | collected 2008-11-13
TGGGACAGCGCACACCCCTTAAACTTGGTGAACTGCCTTCTTTATTTATCGTCTATAATATTACAATTTCTTGACTTCATGGTTTTCGATTTTATTTTTTATTACGTGAGATAAGATATTTTATTATACGTTGATTTCACTATCTCTTTTCTGATTGGCCGAGAGTGTACAGTGCATTGTCGAAATTAGCGCCTGTGACGTCATCTGACTGCTGATTATACAGTAATCATGTCAAGGTCATAGTAATCATATCATGTATGAACGCGGTGCATGATTTCCAAAGGTAACCATGTCAAGTTCGCGAGCTATGTGTTGTTTGCCGTCAGTGAAGAAGCAAAAACATGACTTTCATTACTTTTTTTTTCGTTCAATGTATAATAAAACAATTATCCAATAATTGTTTAATAACTAGAAACTTGTCTAGAACATGGTAAATTCACTTATCCTGGGCGAATTCTAAATCCCGACTTCTAGAGCGCTAGATTTTCCTTAGAGACACTTACTGTTATATTTCACAAAGTAACATGCTCTTTTTTAGGTGGTTCACCAGTTGCAGTCAGCGGTACAACCTATTCAACAGCCTGCCACTCAGCAACAACAACAACAGCAACAAGCACAATCACAACAGCAGCAGCAAACGCTGCAACAAACAACTCAGGCTCAACAGCAGCCTGTACAGAACCCCGAGTCTCAGGAAACGCCACCCAACGTTGCCATCACCATGGCAACATCTAATACCTTAACAACCGCAGCTCTGCAAGGAAACCTGACGGCCGCACAGGCGACACCGCTGAACACCGAGAGCTTGTTCACGACGGACGCATTTCACATTCTTAGTGCTGTGCAGCCGCAAGTAGTCACGCTGCCAGTCTCGCCCCAGTCGACTGTAGCTCAGGCTGTACCTGTGTCGCTAATCCAGACTCCTAACAGACAGCAAGGCCTGTAGTAGATTGAGCTCCAAGGGGGCGAGCTTTTATGGTTGGCAGTGGGATGTTCATGACGTTTGTGAGAGTTTAGAAATGTGGAGGCTTCAGTGAGAAAACAGCCGAGTCCTTTAACTCCCAAGGGCGATCAATATTACGTAATTTCTCTTAAAGATATAAACAAATTGTAAAATAGTGATAAAAATGACGAGAATCAATCAACTTAGACATGACATAATGTTAATTGTGGTTTTAATGATAAAGTGTTAACCACGACATTTTCAGAACTAATATTAGAAGAATTGTATGGTGGTTAGTAAGCAGAGAATTTTGATCTGGACTTAACCTAAAAATCAAGTGTTACCGTCCAGCAATGGTGTTGTACAAAGGGTGAAATTAGTAATTGGTGTCAAATAAACATCGGTATGGTGCTACGCGGAGTAAAATGTAAAGTGAACTTCACTTAATAAAGGGGAATGGCATGGGTTTATATTAAAGAGAGAGAGAACCAAGCAAGTGCGCTATTTTCGTAAAGAATATACGGCTCATGTTAAAATGTTGAATGTTAATAGTGGCCGATGCCTTTACCCAGCTAGTTGTCAAGCATGCTACTTGAACTGAAAGAAATAAACATTGAAATAAACATAGTAGGTTGAAAATCCCAACTGGCGGGAAGCAGACCAGTTGGCTAGTTACAAGCATGACCAAGAAGTTGAACTAGCGTCTACTTAGACACAACTTCCGCTCAGTGGTTCCGGCGCGACTAACCACTCCGTCACGCTGTCCCCACGCTGCTGCCACGATTTTTTAACTCGTGATTGCGCTAACAAGTTATGAGTTCTACCTACCTACAGAATTCTTCTGTAGATGTAAGGGAACGTGCCACCCCATCGGATATGAAATTCCGTATGGGTATTAGGAGCACTTAAATTATACGCAATTATCTCTTTTTCATCTAGAGTTGTAAGTCTTTCGTTATTCACTGCCTGCATTTACTGAAGTTGGTCTTTCCATTAATATTTCCCAACATTAAAATAAATTCCTAAGGACTGCAACAACGCAGAATATGTAATACAAGAGTATAAGAGTTGAGGAGAAAATCGAAGACGAAACACTCAGAAAGAACATTTCTGAGTTCGCTGCTTTAATAATTCCTAAAACCTCTTAATGCATCATGGCAAAAGCCAATCTATAATGTTGGCAAGAAGCACGTGACCTATTTACAGGCCTGGAGGCAGGTGCCCTAGCTGGGCCACACTCGCATGTTCTTACAGAACCGTTTTACACAAACCAAAACTACATTCATAGTGGTAATATAACTCTGCACTTCGTTGTCTTCTTTCTCTGCAAAATTTATTATTATATACCTATGATATGCTTCTGATACAGTATTGGCAATTGTGAAATTTGGTTTGCTCGCAATTAAAAGTGACTTAAATCTCGCGAGTCAAAAAGGTTGTTGCTCTAACTAAATTCACTAAACAAACCTGATAATAGCCTGCATGAAGGCCCTTGTGTCTGGGTTTTGCACTCTATTGCTTCCTTTCCATTTCCGGCTTTTTTGCTTTGGCGCGCAAGCGAGTTTAAAAACGAGGTTGGCGGTTAGAAACTCGACTCGCTGGCGCGCTTTACGTCCCCCTACCCAAACAAGAGAGCCTGCTGGCAGGCTAACCAGATTACAAAAGCGTTCACCCCTCAGAGACTGACGTCAGACTAACGAACTTTAGTGATAACTGTATTCAAAATTTGCATGATTTAATTATCTCTAAAACGTGGGATTTGCTACCATCTACGTAGACAAAGGGTCCAGCCCCACTTCAACTACAAATGAAATCAATAGTAACCAAGAATTCCAATTGTGGTCACAGGAGTCAAGGCCTTTTCTCACTTAACACGTTATCCACTCCCTGTTAACACAAAGAACATCGTGAGACACGTAGCGAACTGAGCAGTTCTGCTGATTCTCCTCGATGTGCCTGTCGTCTATCGGTCTAGTTGGGCACAGGGAGCCCTCACATCCGTTTAGAACATGAATAAAACATGAACCTACCTTCATCGCGCGTGTTTTGTGTTTTGTGGCGGAAATTTTGAATTTTTTTCATCTTTTATTCATGTTCTAAACGGATGTGAGGGCTCCCTGTGGTTGGGTTGTGTTGCCAATCTTTCAACGACACTGTACAGCTGTTATAAGGCTATTCCCATCGTCGACTCTTTTCGTTATACACTCACTCTTATTTCACCGTCTTACTATTTTAAATCGGCGGACACAAAAGAAAACCAACTAAACCATATCTTTCTTAGCTGGCTGCGCGTGTTTTCGTAACCTTTTGGGTAAATTATCTTAAGTTCCTCTTTGCACTTTTCCCTCAATCCTGCCTCTAAATAATATTTACAAGTGGACGGCGAGCTCAAGGTTTCTATCGGTTGATGATACCAAAGTCGATAGAAACCGAAAGCGAACCATCATAACCCACTGACTGGTCTAACCGACAATACAAAAATTCACATTTCGGAAACTTCAAAAACGCAAGAAGTTGATGTGTACTAAGCTCACGGTGCTGTGTGTCGATAATTATTAAAACTGGATCAATGGATAATGCAGTTAAAAAGTTCATTGGCTTAGCCATTATTACACGAGCCATTATACCATGCTCTACAAATGTGGTAAGCATACGCGTAATTGTTTCGGGCGTTTTCATTTTTATTTCACTTTAATCCTATATTTTGAGGTGTTTTTCAATAAAACAATTGTTCCACTCGCGCTTGTTTGATATGAGATGATTATAGCCAAATCAGCGCTACGCGCATCGTTGCTTACCTACCATCTTTTATCCAACGCGCGACCGTGGAATAATTAAAATTACACCACCCTTTTGCATTCAATCACATCGTTAGTATACCTATTCGTCAGTGAGTTATCTTAATATTGTGATATATTCCTGACAGCTTAGAAATTCATCCATGGATTATTAATACTACTACTGTATATAGCTTGGGTCGATCAACGCAACTCTCTTGGGTCCGGCTGCGTTGTTCGCCGGGGTGAGCGCGGGCTCATTTCACAAAACAGTGACCAGTAATCGAGCCCATACTTAGCTTCGTCGAACGTACTTTGAAGCTAACTATATTAAATTTTTCCATATCTTTTGGAATACTTCATATAATCGTACGAATGAAACGTTTGGTGTGGCATTAGATCCTACGTTTTAGTGGTAACTACTTAAGGTCTTGATGGCACAGGAGGGCGACCGGGTATTGGAGGTGGAGGGGCAGGTTTGCCTGGTGCGTTGGGTCTCCTGTGGTGATAGAAAAGGTGAAATTAACATATTAGAGAATATAACTGGAACAGACACACTTATTACAATGCTACCCGTCGCAGATCATATTTAGTACAGGGACATAGTTATAAAACCTGGTAAAGGTCTGAGTTTTTGTTGGCTAGCTCGGGGAATGACCCCGAACAAAACCTGGCAAAACGCAAAAGGCGGTCATGCGTGCTCAAACAACTAACCAATAGAAGCACTGCGATTTTGTAATTCATGCACAGTCTATGAGAACAAAAGAAAAGATGTGCAGGGTAAAGGACCTTTTAACATAAACCTTTTGTTTTCTTGCTTGATGGTTACCGGGTTTCTTAACCATTACCTTCTACTAACTATGATCATCAAGCAAAAAGCGGGGAAAATGACAAAGACAGGGCTCAGTAAGATCGACACCATGTCAGTCAGGTACATGCACCTATCTCCAATTTTCCCAACTTGCTCCAACTGCGAGGAAGATCTCTCTTTATGAAATCTCTAGCCTCCCACGCAGACGTTATTAGGGCTCGAGACGCGTTCCTTCTTCTCGGGAAGAAACAGGTGACAAGCCCTAAGAGCGTCTGCGTGGGAGGTTGAGAACTCCCGTGAAACAATAAACAAAGCCATGGTAAATTAATAGTAATTAAATTAATAGGTTAGTAGGCAAAATGTGCAATATCACAACATACCATTCCTTTACAGTCGAACCCCTGTTAAGCGGCCACCTCTATTAGGGGGTTTACCTCGTTGTAAGAACCTGTGAAGTTTTTCTTTGCTTTGTAGCCATTGTTAGGGTTAGGGTCTATTATGCTGACTTCTTTGTTTTCTTTGTTTTACGTCACTGGTGAGTGCTACAGGTTCCTACACCGAGATGAACCTTACTAGGGGGCCAGCAATCAAAGTCCCAATGATGGCTCTTCTATTGTTACTACCTCTATTAAGCAGCCAACCCATTTAAGCGGTCACAGTTCATTTCCTTGAGAGTGGCCGTTTAACGAGGGTGCAACTGTGGTATCAGTTGTAGTTATAGAGTCCATTTAGAAGTAATCCGAGTCTAACTTAAATTTAGACAGCCCAGAATGTTCAGTTAACCCTCGTGGACCCAGACCAAGCTTACCTTAATCCGCAAGCACATAGTTAGCATGTAAATGGTGTTGATTAACAACAACCACGCGTATGGGAGAGCAGGGCAATCAAAGCAAAAACAATCTGATCTACTTACTTGGGTACCGAAGGCACGCTCTCTGGTCGGGATGGTACGCCCGGGACGGGACGGGACGGACGAGATGGCGGGGCGTTATTTGAGCCGTGAGTTGAGGACGGTCGAGGTGCGGGAGGTTGTCTAGCGCCCCTGTAACCATAAAAGGAGAATCATTAATTTTGTTTGTGTTCATGTCTACTTCATATTCACCCGTAACAAGAAAACTGCCCAGAGGTTTAATATTATAACATTTACTCTGCAGCATGAAACAGAAAACGGATGCGTTATTGATAAAGTTTACTTTAAGTTAACCTTTCCACCTTTGTTTGTTTACTTGTTTGTTTGGGTCCTTGGGTAATTGGTCTGTGTGTCTTTCCATCCATTCGGTCCATCGGTCTATCCGTTCATTCGTTCGCTCACCTCTTCGTGAGTTTTTTGGATTGTCCTGTTGAGTTGTTTTCCCAGTAGGTTTGAAGGTTCATTTGTTCGTTTATACCTTAGTTTGTCAGTTAGTTGTTGGGAGAATAACTCGCGTTTTATTACACTGTCTATGGCGTCGAGCGTAGCAGATAAGTGACGTCATAGTAATACCTTGGCGGCTTGTATGAATCAGTCAGGTCCAGGCTTGCTGTGTCAACAGGCGGCGGCAGCGCTGTGGTCACTGTGGACGCGTCTATATCACCAATAATCCGAAGAGCTTCCTTTAAGCTGTGAAACATGCGTAACATCTCCTCTCGGCGAGCAACCTCAGCATCGCTTTCCTTCATCAAGTCATTCTAAATCATTGACAAAACAGAACACATCTTTAACAAGAACTTGTCATTAGTTAGAACGCGGTTTAACTTTTGTCTGCTTTAAATAACATCAAATGCCAAGAAATATTTATATTTTATATATTATATATTTTAATTCACAAAGGTTTCCCATGACTGTGAAAATTAACTAACTACTTAACAATTAACATCTAAATGTAAAGTACATCTAAATACTCAATAGTGAATCGATATTCTTATTGAATATACACGAGAGTCTTCAAATAAGTGAGTAAAGAACAGGATTTTAGCACGTGCACATAAAACGCAACATTGCATATCAAAAGTATGCTCTGTCTACAACAGAGAAATAGTGGTTTTCCAGCCTTTTGATTGGCTACATGATAAAGAGAAAAGATTTTTTTTCAGTATTGGAAGATTATCTTTCAGCTGCTTATTACACTTGCCCTCGTGTTTCTCTTACCTGATTTCCACTCGAATATAGATGTGCTAACAATTCCTGACCAATGAATTCCTTCACCTTAATGTGTAAAGTAACAAAGAATGTTTAAGTTGGAAAACAAGCAGCACTTCTTTAATCTATTGAACAAACGTAAGTTCGTAAGTTTGATGAGCACGTGTGCACCTCACTACTCCGCGATCGTCATCAAAGCTGTGTCCTACACAGCTCTAAGAACACGTTCTTAGATAACTCGCTCTAATTTGTGTCTACCAAACACTTTCCAAAAATGCCACAGCTCAGTCTCGTCCTCAGACAGCGGTCTGTTCGGCCGGATTCCTGATGTTGACCAGAAGTATCACGGCCGCTGGGAACAAAATTAAAACCGGAAAGCTTTGCTTTACAGGGAACGAAATTGCGCAACCAATTTAGAACACAAATGCTCGAGGCACCTTCATGCCTAGTTTAAATCCAATATCAGTTGACACGTTCAGTCAGCGTTCACTTTCAACGTGGCCAGTTACCACAAGGTTTGCTCTGAGAGCTTAAATAGGTTAAATTAATTTGAAGTGGTTCTTGCCACCTGAAAAAAAGGTACATACAAAAACGCAAGCTTACATTGTTTATCACAAAGAACATAACAGTTTTAGGAACGAGATCTCGAACTGTCTTGCTGACGATCTTTAAGTAAGAATCAGCCAAGTTTCTTATGGTTTCCACTTGACGCTCCATCTGCGGATCAAGGGTTCCTATTTCACCTTGCTGTGGAAAAGACAAAAAAATGACGAAGCATATTGTAACACTGCATTAAATAGACGTGACGTTGCGTTTCGAGTTAAAGAAAAATACTCTCAGCTAGTGCTGTAACACGCGGGAAAATTGTACACAGAAAGATGACACAAGTCGTTACAAACTATATCTTCACAATCTTGAAATACGTTTACTGACATACCGTCATCCACATCTATAGGTAGCGGGCAAACAGGCTCTCGGCGAGGGCGGAGAAAAAATTCTGCGAGCGAAGCGAGGAGACGAGCGCGAAAAAAAAACCAGGAGAGCGAAGCAAAGCGGGTAGAGGAAAGGGAGCCTGTAGACATTCTATTGATGCCGCCGTTCCACGATATCAGAATCTGGTATCATGCTCCGATTGGTTAATTTGCTGATTGTTAACAGTGAATATTTGACAGGTCTTGGTAAGTCTACACACACTCCTGCGGTTTGTGTCATTTCTGCATTGCCCTGCCCAGTTTGTTTTTTTTTTTCGCGCTCGTCGCCGCGTTTTGCTCGCACAATTTTTTTGCCAGTCTTTTCTTTCGGTTTCGTTCGCATCATCGTGAATTTCTCGTTTAACTATTGATCACGTAAGCGCGTTCTTCTTATGTTCCTTACCAGGCTCTTGTCTTCCGATGATTCCCTCTCAGGGTAAACTCCCGCACGTAAAAAAGAAGCTTTCCAGCTGTCTACTGCTTCCTGGTTTTCCCCCGCCAGCTCTAGCGACTTGTAGTCTTTAAATAAGTTTCTAAAGGAATGTAAAAAAGGCACGAAACTGGCAAACACCAAATGCACAATAGCTTCCTACGCAACAAAGCACTTGCATGTACTCTACAAGGGCACTGAGAGCTCTAGAATGTTAAGTTCTCAAGGCAAACGGAGGAGACGTTAAAGAATTTAGTGTTTCAGTCTTTTCCAATCGTGAATTCCTCAAGATCAAGAGTCTGGTTACCCTGCGAGCAGTTAGTTTCTCCATCGTCGAACGGCGTGGGGGAAACTTACTGATCGCAGGGTAGAGTTTCGTCTATTACCGCAAAAAGAACGGACAGGTGTACACGTTTGTACTACTATAACTTTGTTAGCGAGAAACAACCTTGAACGTCTTAGCACTGTTTAATACGAGATTCATCATCCTCACGGCGGGGAAAACAAACTTACTTGACGTAACTTGACTTACTTCTGATCCGGATTGAAGATAGCAAAAGCAGCCTTTCTTGACATGAAGCCTGCCTCCGCGTCACGCAAGCGCACACCGTCCAACCTCAACTGGTACTTCTGCTCCTTTTCCTGAAGACAATCGAAAGTATTTTTGAACTGTCTCATGTAATATACTTACACACTTCTCACGATATCATATCCACTGTGAACTGAACTGGCCCCAAGACAACATAACATTATAACGCAGTCACTCAGTAAATGTTTTAAAAATGTTAACATGTTAGCATTACCATGCTGACATGTAGAATGCAAACAGGCCAACATGCTAGCAAATAGCATGAATGATTATCACAGTTCTACACAAGACTTGAGCAGTTGTAAAATTTAAGCCTGAAAAAAAAAAACCCAGGCCTGAAAGGGACTCAAGGCCATGACAATTGATATACCGGTACAGTGCTCTACCAACTGAGCTATCAAAGCAGATCATAATATACCCGTAGAAGGTGATATGAAAGATCATATATGTAAACTGCGGAGAACTATATGAAGGCATGATTGCTCATCGCAGTTACATGATCACACAGGTCACATGATTACAAGTTGTTTACTTCAAGGTCTCGAGCCCCGGTATATATGCGAATTCGGTAGTAGAGGCTGTTCGTTTAGCTCGTTTTAAGATAAAACTACGATTCAAATTAGTAAAATCTCCAAGGAGTGCCAACGCTCGATGGTAAAACGACGAAAACACAGTAAAATCGGCCACCGATCAATCAATCAATAACCTTTATTTAACCTCGAATTTGAAGTAGCTAAATTACTAATATCTTCGAGAAAATAAAAGGGGAAAAAAGACGTATGTGGTATAATAAAATAAATATATAAAATTACAATATGAAAATAACTGCGATCCTATAAGGCGTCTGGTAAATGGATCGAGAACGAGAAAGGTCAACTCGAAATGGAAAGCTAGGTGTCCGTGGTTACTAGCTACCGAAAAAAAAGACGGTTGTCGAATCACTGCGGGGATTTTATTTAGGGGAGGGGAGTCATCCTTCCGGGCGAATGGATCTTGAGAGTCGCTTGCCCGAAAGGCGAGAACTGATGTAGTTTCCAATAATGTATTTAATATACACTTGGGTGGAGAGAGACACTGTGAGATTAACGTGTCTTGGCCAAGAACACAACACAACGTCCCCCGCCAGGTTCGAACCCAGACTGCTCATTGCAAATGAAAGCGCACCAACAATGAGGCCACCACGCCTCCACAGCATGATATTAACATGTTAGCATGCTAAATCCTTAATACTAATATGAACTCAGCTCCACCAAGGCTTTCAACTGAAAAAAAAATCTCTGTACAAAATACACTGTATATGGTTAATACACTGTATATGGTTAATACACTGTATATGGTTAATACACTGTGTATGGTTAATACACTGTATATGGTTAATACACTGTATATGGTTAATACACTGTATATGGTTAATACACTGTATATGGTTAATACACT
>OMLO01006166.1_pt1 | contig 10075 bp, 2 predicted proteins | sample 1674811 | NCBI WGS metagenome assembly OMLO01 (sample SAMN06265003, study PRJEB25207) | coral metagenome | isolation source: Coral host | place: Mexico:La Bocana,Puerto Morelos, Mexico | collected 2008-11-13
TTCCGCCCGCTCCCGGAACCAATCAGATTGCAGGATTTAGAGAATTCCGCCCGCTCACAAGCCAAGAAAAAAATAAAGTGTTGTCTCTCAGTAAATCAATGAAATGGCCGCAAGTTTTCATTTTCCTGAAATTTGGAAGGAAGGTGTAGATGCAAATAGATTATTTAATTTCTGGATAAAAGAAGATCATTAATGGTGTTTTGACTTAAAAAACATGAAATTATTGAAAAATTAAGTGCATACATGTACATATACAACTGCAAATTTCCAGTGATATTTAATTTTAGTCTGTGCAACTTTCTTAAAGCATGAAGTTAAATAATACATAGAAAAACAATTGGAACTATAATTTACATCTATTTCAATAAGAATTATACTAATACAATTGAATTAATATTTCTATGATGCAATAGTTGACAAGTTGATGAGGATGAATTGCCACATAGAAATCTTGAGCTCATAATCTAATTTTTAAATATAAATATACATTGATGACAAATGATAGGACGATATCATTCGTTGTCAATGTATTTTGATATTACTGATGAGATACATGATTTACAAATTCTTCACTAACTTTGATAACATGATAGCCTTGTTTACCAAGTCATGTCTGTCTTTTGTTGTCACTGCAGTGATCGAAGCTCACGGTACTGTGATGAACCACTGTTGAACATCAGTGTAGCTGGAATTGTCTTCACATTTGTCATGGGAGGTGTGTAAGACATTGAGATACACAGTCATGAACATCTTATGGCCATGTCAGTTTCAATCTCGCCCATGCCCCCCCTCCCTCCCTGGTAATCAAACTTAAATAAGCTAATATTAGCATTCACGGCTATATCACTATAAAATGCTATCCCGTGGTCAGGGCATATGCCATTTTTTCACTGCCCCAGCATGGAGTTTCCTTATGCACCAGCTATTTAGGCTGATGTTCTTTTAAGAGTATGCAGTTGCCATTCCTGAAGATACAAATATGTAGCAAGGTTCTTAGGTTTGAAATGTATGTGTTGTCTCTACCAATGTCTTCTTGCAATGAATTATTGTCCATGTTTTAGTATATCCATAGGTTCTATGCTGTATGAAATATATCAAACACAAGAGACAGTGTTCTTTGGGATATCCAAACACTGACAAGAGAGCTTGAGCACAATGCACAGCAGAATATTTTTGATGAAATTTGAGGTGTTTGGATAGCCAATGAAACAGTGTCTTGAGTGTTTGATGTATCTTCTCAATTGTGAAAAAAATAATTAGTAAACAGAGAAGTAAAATCATCAAAATTTATGCTAAATGAGATGAGATATCCAAACCTCTTTATGATTGTGACTTTCTTTGTTTTTACTTTATGAATTATGAATGAGAACAAGAAGGTAATCTAAACTGATGCCTGCAGTCATGAAACAATAAACAATAACAGAATGCAATAAACAATAAAAGAATTGTATGTTAATCGGTGAAGAGAACTGCTTTTTTGATAACTGTAATACACCTTGTTTGTTCTTTATGTGTATCTTGTGCATTGATTGGTGTTTTTATTTTCAGCATTCACATTTCTATTTGCAATAATGGAACCAGTTCCTTGGCAGCTAAAGATTGCCTTTCATTTTTTTGGGTTTGGCTCTCTTATTCTTGGCATGGTACTATTTGCATCAACTTTGGCATCTACAGTCTGTGTGAGTATTTCTATATGTATGGGTTATTGACCAAGTGTGGGGTCAAGATGGCTGGATATTGCCCAATTTATTTTTTTGCGTGTTTATGGACCGAGACAAAGTCGAGGATCCATAAACATGCAAAAAAAAGAACGAGGCCAATATCCTGCCATCTTGACTGAACAAGCTTGGTCAATAAAGGATTTAGTATATGGGATAAAACACCAAAACATGACAAATTATACTTGCGGGACAAAGCCCGTATCCCGAGTGGGCAAGATAGCTCCATCTTCCCCGCTCAGGTAGCCAATCAGAGCGCGAGATTTGGTTCAACTTGCCCGCTCACAGAGCTAGTCACATAATAAAGCCTGGTTATAGTCAGTGTATTATTATTATTAAATATTATTATTATTATTATTATTATTATTATTATTATTATTATTATTATTATTGATATACTTATGTCTGCTCGATATTGTTGTTTCAGGTTGATTTTACACCTGAGTTGTACATCTTGTCTCTTTCATTTGGAATATTTTCTGTTCTTTCAACTGGTAGGTTTTCATTTCCAAACCAGACTGCATGATTCATTACAGGTATATGGATAGAAATGACTAGGTACAGTGCCATTAAACTGGAAAATGGCTCACAAATAAACTACATACATTACATAAACTTTATTTCAATTCGGATTTCTAGATAGCACTCTTGTGCTAGTATCTCCGAAAAAACTTAACAAAAAACTAAGTACGTAAATATATATATAATAAAAAACTAAATCATTATTATCTAAAAAAGCACAATGATCTTCTATTTGTTTTTAAATTGTCTGACTTTTCGTTTAAACATAGAAAGGGTATCGGCCTTCCAAATAGTGTCCGGTAGTTTGTTCCATATATTGGGGGCCAGATGATGAAAAGAGTGAAGACCAAATGTTGTTGTCCTAACATCTTCTGTACTCTTCTTTGCTTCAATGTAACCATATGTGGTTTGTGTAGTAACTCATCATAGGTACTAGATTGATAATCTAAAACTACTCTGAGCGTCTGCTTATTTAGCTGTTCAAGCTTATCTTTACTACGTGTGCAGCAATGGTGCCAGACATCACTGAAATATTGAAACCCTGGTTGTATGAAAGCATTATATAGTCTTTGCCTCGTCTGTCTGGTAGCAAGATCACATGGCTCAAGTGACTGAGTCACATGTGAGAACTAGTGAGTAACAGATAGCTTCTTGAGTGTGAGGCCTTCAATGTCAGCTTACTTGCAAGCCAAATTATGCATAAAATTTTGTGCAACTTTGAGTTGGTTTAAAATCAGTTTTATTGTATTACCACAGCCCAAATAAAATTACAGAAAAATGCAGTTCTGCCATATATTTTACAACAATTATTAGATATGAATAGAATTGGCACACTAGCTACATTATCTTTTGTTTGAAAATCATACGACTTTAAGGAGGCAATAGCTTTGTATGAAGCATACAAAAGTTGTGTGTTGTTCTAGCAGTGTGTTTGTCTCTGCAGGGTTTCTTCTCATCATGCTTCCCTTTTGGTTGGTAAATTACCTGTGGCCTGATTCTGTCCTCAACCGGCGAGAAAGGCGTGGAATTTGTTATGAACCTGTCAAGTGCTGCACCTGTCTTTGGCATATTTAGAACGTATCTAAGACATATTTAACCTTCCCTTTCATGTCGTTAGTGCCAACGAGTATCATCTTGGCAACTTGTTGTAAAACAAGTTAGTGATAGGTTTACTTGTGCAGTATAGGATTGACAACGATGAGATAGTGAAGTATTACCTTTTTCAAAAATATTGACCCCACCTGGAGATGTTTCCAAAATTTCCCAGGTTCTCCTGAACAACTATCTCTCATGTAAAGGTCGTATCATATCTGTTAATGGCTAATCACGAGGAAAACAGTTTTTTTATGAGAATCGTGATGTTTCCTAAGACAAAGTTAAAAAAAGTTTTTTCAGGGTCGTCTTTTTTTGTTATCATTCTGTGTTAATATTCTCCATCCTTAACCATCATTGTTCCTTTATGGTTTTTTTATCTATTTGGTATTTTTCTACCAAACTTTTATTTTTAGGTTTACTTTGAAGGCAATTTTGTACGTGGCCAAAAAACAACTCAAAACGAAGCTCCTTTAAGGAACATTTTATGATTCTAAGCAAACTGGTTTCCTTAGAGAACAGTCATTGAATGTTCAGAAATACTGCTGCTGGGATACACTTGAATTAAGTCAGTGCCACCCCGCCCTTGCTTCGGATGCGAGCCCCTAGTTGTATAACAGTGTTTGATATCTCTGTTAACTGTGAACATGTATATAGCTATTTATTGTTGACTTTACACGCTGATGAAGCATAGGTTTGCATTTTGGTACAAAACAACTCGGTCTGTAGAGAGTGCATAGAAAACCAGTTTACTCACTAGCCTCCAAATCTTTCATCCGTTACATTACTTCAATCTGTAATTTGAATTCGGTTTCTTGAAAACGTTTCTCCAGAATCTGCTCGCCTGACTGCGTAGGAAGGATGATGCAGTCAATAAGGTGTCAATTAAAAATCCTACAGGTGCAAACGTTTTCCCTCACTTATTGTGTTATATAACTAACAATGACTGGATTTCTTTTGTACCGAGTTTTTGCTGCATTAGTAGATTACTGATTGTACATTTAACTTTTAGTGGTCAGGAGATTGGATGTAGATGTAGTTATCTATAAGTAAGCATCAGGCGTACGCACACACCCCCGTTCACTCATATTTTTTTCATGTTTTTCTTTTAGTCATGTTTTAATGTAAAGACTTTTGTAATTTGTAGTCACGTAGAGAATCAGAAAATAATTGAATACTTAAGGTATCTAGGTTACTCACCTTAGATTACGCTGTAAATATAGATGTATTTTTACAATGAATGATTTGTGCCGTTTAACTCTAGTCCTGTCTTTTGTCCGGCCGACCAGTGATGCTTTTAGGGCTTAAAAAGTGTCTTTTACTATCATTCTCCATTTTCGACATTGAAAACGATGTTTCTTCCTTAGTGCCACAGTATATAAAATTGGGCCAGGTTTAATCTTGCCCGACATTTTCAAGAGAATACTAGAAGACATATTTAATGTACATACTGCAAATAAGATTAGGGCTGTGCATGATGAACATTTTCACCTTTAAAAATGGCGAGTGCCATAATTAGAAACTCAAAGGCTGTTTCGATTGCAAAAATTTATCGCGGATTCGATCGTCTTCGTTGTTGATTTTACAACGGTGTCAAACTTAACACATCTTGAGGTGGGTTGAGGGAACAACAAACGCAATAGGAAATGAATAATATTTTCCTGATATCTCTTATAATGATATTATTATGAATTGGAAGATTAATTACTCTCAATATAATTAAAATGGGATTGGCCAATTAATCGATTCGATTTAATCTATAGTTGTTTAATGCTGAAGCTCAAGCCAACAGGCCTACACCGAAACAAGGTATGAGGAATTCTTTACGGCAATAATAATTATGATTACAATTCGCTTTCATTTCTCGGCGATCAAACGCGTGATTAATAAGAAGACTTTTTAACGACATTTCTCGAAACAGTCTTAAGTATTGCCGACATTCAGGGGCCATAATCCCATTATAGTTCTTGCGGCAAGGCAGTATTTGAATACTTGGGTCATCGTGGGATTTTGACTCTTGGCCATATAAGAGGAAAATTCCGGTCCTTTAACGCAAACAATATTGACATAGACGCCAACATTTGTTTCTGTTCCTTTATCTTATAGAACTGTGGATGAAATCGTAGTATTCTCGGCTTAAGAGTTTTGTAGAAAGAAAAAAAAGAAGGAAAAAATTGAAATTGAGCGGGCCAGTGATAAGCCAGTGATAACTAGTCACTAGTGACTGGAGTCAAGCAGAAACATTACAGGACTGACATGTCATACATGTACTAATGCATCTCCTCAGATAAAGAGTGGAAAAAGTATTGAGAGAATTTCTGTATAACCGGGGCGAGAGAATGCAAATGGCGGCTTGTGTATGGAACAAGTGCGTCGCTAAGCCACACGGAAAACTTAGAGTTATAAAGAGACCAATTCACTTCTCTGAATTATTCAGTTTGAGTAATAATATTCTTTTAATATTCGTATTCTACACGCATGGTGAGTTCAAGGTTTCATTACATCAACGTTTTCATTCTATATCGTAGTTATAATGTTTCAAACGTTTTTACAGAGATTTCCGAGAGAAAAGATAATTCCACGCCTTTCCATCAGCCAACGAATGCGACGAAACTTGTGCTTTAGTTAGTGGAAACATCTGGAATAAATGGAAAAGAAATGAAAAGCTTTTAAAAACTCGCTACAGGCAGAGCAGGTATAAGTAGCTAAACTGCACTCATCATGTGTATACTGCGCAGTCTCAGGACTTGTCTTAATGCACGTTACTTCATCTGCAAGAGCTATTATTGTCTTTGATCTGACTACCGACGCGGAAGTGGGATGTTTTCTTTCTGAAAATGTTCGCTTTAATTTCCGATATTTCGCTAATTTCGGAAATGCCTCTTGTTAATTGAACAGTGGCTGTTGCAGAAGTTAAAGAGCATCATTAATTCAATGCCAGTGAAAAAAAGAAAACACATGTTAGCTTCATTACACATTTTAGTCGGTCTTGAAAACTTTAGAATACGTAAACCTTATAAATAAGTCCAAATACATACTCTCCCATTTCACTATTCTTTTTCTATCGTTGTTTTGTATCAAAAAGTTTAACTGACTTCAAACTGGAAGTTTTGACTAAAAAAACATGATATTACAGTGAACATGAACATGAGGTTAGAACATCCCTTGAACATGAGAACCAGTTCGTTTTTTTGAAACTGCACCCTAAGACTTGAATTGACAAGGCTCTCTCTTCTCGAACTAGTCTACTGTCATTTATTAAAAAGAAGGTAAAAAGCAGAAGATTGATCAAAGCTGGAGACCAAAGCGTTAACAAGTTTGCTGCCGTTAGTCTACAATGAGTTAGCATTATATTATAAAGTAAAGCCTTCAAAGATAGATAAACTTTACACGGCAATATACCTTACCGTACTCGCTCGCTAGTAATATTACGGAACTCACTTATAAGTTACCTGATCTGTTCAGTCCGAAGGGCATTTTCTCCACCTAGCCCAGCGAAAGACTGATGAGCAGTCTGGTTTATAAGTTCGTTTATACAGCTTTCTGCTATGTGATCTTCTAATAACCAATGGCGTGATATTCTCAAGTTCTTGATTAGGGCCATCATCTTGTTTTTCCGACGAGGCTGACAGAATGAATACGACCAAGGAACAAACGACAACCAGTCTGAAGGCGATCATCTTGTCAGAGCTCGTCTATTCTGGAAAACAGTTGCACGTCTCTAGGGTTTAAGTAGGTTATGGTCTTCGCGGCTAAATAAGTAGTGTGACGACAAGCCATTTTAAAAACATCTGCTAAGTGTATTTTGATTTTCAAGCATTTATTGAGAAACGAAAGCTTCTCTATTAAGTTGTCAAAGAACTAAAATGTTTCAAAATGCCTAATTTTTAAAATGGAGCGCTAAAATAAAGGTCAATTATCGACCATATGGTTAAAACTGAGTTTCCTTAAATATATTAAAAGGTTTTACCACTCTTTGTCAAGAGGCAAGCCGGATACTGTCACGTCTGGTGTTTTAAGACTTAGTTTGATTGTCGGATATAAAGCCTTCAGTAAAATTTATAGCCACGTATGTTCATGTTTTTACTAGTTGCTATATTTTTACCCTAGGCAGCAAAATGTTGGTGTAAATGGAATGTGTCCGATTACAAGCTGAAATGATGGCGATATATGAATACAAACTACACATGTTGTACAATATTTTTGCAAAATTTCAGCAATCCCAATTATTCCAGCCTCGCCAACGCCATACTCTTACGACCAAAAGTTATAATTGAAAATGCACCAATTTAAGTGCAGATTATGCATTGATGTGATCTTGTGAAATAACACAGGAAAAAACACCTTGTTCTGGAAAGGGGGCTTAAAATGAAAACGAAAGGACGGTCAAATGAAAGATAAAGAAGCAGGGAATCAATACATGAAATTCGTGTCCAACTTATCTCCCTTCTGGTTTCAGAGTGCACACCCCACGCTCAACCCACGATGATATAAAACTGATATTAAAATTAAATGACCAAACACTTGCAAATTCAATGGGAAATTTTGGCAAGCTTCTAAAAACGTCAAATGAGCACATGCTTTATGTTTGACAAATCATTGTATCTCTTCTTCCTTCCAGCGGAAAAGATGACGGGAATAAAGCAAACACTTTCAATGAATGACCTATTTGTTTTGCTTTTGCTATAATTTTTGCGCTATGTATTTGAAGCGAATGACAGAATACTTAAGTCGCATTGTATAAATTATTTTCGCAGAGCATAGACCTGGGTCAGTTCAGTGGCCTTGAATGAAACGTTTTGATTTCTTAATTATTTGGTCACATAACTTGACGTTTACAAGGAGTGTTTAATTCACATTTAGCGTTTTTTAAGGCTAAATTAATTCCTATGTTAATTCGTGTGACGATGTTAGTCCCAATTTGTTTCATTTCATGTATGAACTGGCGGAAAATTCCAAATGTGTGACGTCATTTGAGAGTAACGCCTTACACACCCTGTAAGCATGATTACCATTGCAAAGGTTCTTTTGGAGAAGCAAGGGGAAGCTCACTAACGAAACTAGTCAGACAATCTCAGATAGTACAGAGTGCACTTTGATACAGTAATCATACAGGTCCTCACCCCTGCCGTTGAGTAATCCTGAAACTCCTCCAGACCTGTATTTTGATTCGTTCTCTTATCCCGTAGCTTCTATTGTTTTCGGTGACATGGCTATTGTGTCATTATTTCTTCTATCTCCCTGCCGTTCTCTCCCTTAGTCAACTACGTAGGCCTTTTTCTCTTTGCATGAGAGAATAAAATTTTAATAAACCCCTAATCTTAGCAGTGCGTATGTTTCATGTCTGTAATCATGTACTTTTAAGGCCCAAAATAATTTACAATTACCGTTTGTCAAGACGGTTTTGAACTTGATTGTGGAGTTTTACGTTGAAATTCGCTCATTTTAAATTCAATAATATGTAGAAGTAGCAAATGTGGAAATTTTGCTTTTCACGCCAACGTTTGTCACTTGATACTTTCGTTTTCCTCGTCAAGGTATCAGAAATATGCAACATGATACCCTTGTTTTCCTGAAAATGTAAGAAAGAGCTGTATTGTTTTTTTACTCGCTGCTGGAGGACCTGGAGATAATTGGAATAATGCTAAATATCTGATAAAATATTGAAGATAAAATATTTGTTTTATTCAAAACGTAAATTTTCGAGTCACGGAATAGTGCGCTCTTATTATTCTGTTGCCACCTTTGCTGTGAACAAGAAAACACGTCAAAGTAATACACAATGCTAACGATAAAAACAAGTAAGGAGTGTCTCACCGAGAAGCATCGAAGGTAGAGACCTTTACTTGACCGAATTATATTCTACATCGTTGAGCAAGTCACGTCAAATAAAAGACTGACGAAATCTACTGGCAGTTTCATTTAACTAGTTTTACATGTAACTAACACGGAAAAGTTTTGACTGAATATGAACTTTTTCTTCTCGTTTTACTCACTTCGTTTTACACTCAATATAAATTATACCTCTTAAACACTTGATCCTACTCTTCTGTATAACCTCCTTATATTCTGCACACAGCTTGTCTATATCCTTTTACGCGTTTATTGTACATACTTATATATATTTTCCTTTTGTACTTTCTTTTAATATTAATATAATTGATATAACGTGTCAATTGTTTGTACGTGTCTGTGACCAACACGAAAGCCTATGCTAGTTTGATCGCAGTTGTGTACTACACTGTGATATAACGGGACGGGAATTTGAGAACATGAGAGAAATGTAGAAAACTCGAGCCGCAGACATCCTCGTCCCTCACCACTATAACAGCAACATTTGATGAAATGGAGGAACCATAACACCCGGTTAAACCATAGTTAAACCGGGCAACAACTCGTTCGTCTTTTAAATCTTCCCTCAAAACATTCTTGTTTCGAAAATCTTACTTTTCATTTATTATATTTTATGAGAAACTGTATTTTAATCAAGTCTTTCATTTATTTTATTTACTAGGAATAGTTACTACTACAGCTGCCCCCGCTGTTAATCAGTTTTTTTAATCATATCCATGACTACAATCAATGCTTTCACTTGATATTTTGGTTCTTCTGTAATTGACTGAAAATCATTTTTGGGCGGGGACTTTTACGAACAAACACTCAATTACCCTCAAGGGCGGCGCGTGTATTCTAAATTACTCTCGTGCTGTACTGACAAATTGTCCCATGCATTTTGGCCTTCT
>OMLO01006167.1_pt1 | contig 10074 bp, 19 predicted proteins | sample 1674811 | NCBI WGS metagenome assembly OMLO01 (sample SAMN06265003, study PRJEB25207) | coral metagenome | isolation source: Coral host | place: Mexico:La Bocana,Puerto Morelos, Mexico | collected 2008-11-13
TGTGGGATATGTGTGGTGTGAGATACGCCAACAATCTTCTGAAGAACCCTGCGACGAAACGTCTTTCGGGAAAAACAATTCTCATAGGCTTCTTGGTTGCGTAACAACTTCAAACAGGTGTTACAGTTTCCATGTGCTTCAACCCAATGCCAACAAATTAACAAATCAACGCCCCAAGGAACTCAAACTCCCACTTGACGCCATGAAATGACCAGGAAATTCTTCTTTGTTCGGAAATCGAGGACCGAAAGGGAAAAAAGTCGGAAACACACCGAAACGATTTGAAAAGTACATTATATATATCATATCATAAATTAAATCAATATATATGAAACCAACTGCATACACATTCGACATGATAGTTGGTCATTGCAACCGAAAGGTGCATAAAACCTCCAACTCTGAACTTTGAGCCTTTGAGCTCCAAAAATTTGCTGCCAGGACTTCTGGCCAAATGATTTTTTTTGGTCTTTAAGGATTTTTCTACGTACCCAAATTTGAAAAACAAATACCACCATAACTCTACAAAGCAACTAATTGTTGTACAATTCCTCTCAACACAAAACCATGAGGTTTTGAAATCTTGGATTTCATCCCCAAAAGAAACAAAAACATCCCCTCACATCGGTTGATTCACAAGGCCTTAGGAATATCCAGGACTTTTGTCAAACGCTCTTCCGTGATGATGCCCCTGCCATTCTCATCGATGGCACGGAAGATGCCTTCCAACCTCAATCGAGGTTGAACCAAGGGGGTTGTAACCTCAAAAACTTGTTTTTTTCGGGCTTTGTGAAATTAGCACATGGAAAAAACAGGATACATATTCATATCTGCTTGGTGGTTTCAACCCCTTTGAAGAATATTAGTCAAAATGGGAATCTTCCCCAAATAGGGGTGAACATAAAAAGTATTTGACACCACCACCTAGATATGAATTAGATGCTGCGTGAATTTACCCAAACTGGATAACACGATCTCATCACTATGACACACACACACAAAGGTAGCGCAAGGCAACCTGCATGCAAACTACAAAGTTTGTGAAGTTCCCCAAGGTTTTTCCCTTGGATTTACAGCATCACCACTTGCCATCATCGTCATCGTCCCCATCAACAAAAACAAAAAAACACCTTCATGTTGGCCTTGCTTTGGAGCACTACCACTTCTTCCAATTGCAAATGTACCTAACATTACTGAAAACAATACATATATGTGTATCTGTATATATACATCACATATCATGTTTGATTGACTGCACAATGAAGACGCATGAACGTAGCAACGGTGCTTTCAAAACATCTTTTTACTTCAAACAACCCGGTGCCCGTGTGGCAGGAGGTTTAAAATCAAAATTCTCACCTGCAACCAGAATAAAACCACCAGTCACGAAATTCACTTGGCGCATCTGACTTGATAAAATGTCATGACGTTGCTTCGATCCCCCATCATCCCATGTTTCTTCAATCAAGCAACTTGTTCATGAACTCTGTCTTCTTCAAGACTTTGTCCACCACCTGCCCGGCAGATTTTTTTTGCATACAGGTTTTTCGTTTCCCTTATTTTGACATTGCAAAAAAGAACGAAACCATAAAAGGCCACATACCAATGCTTCTTTTCGGTTGGAACACATCTTACAATGATGAAACACGTTGTCCGCTCCACTGCGGCAAAACATGTTAGATACATTTTAAAACCCACCAAACAAACATGAACTACAACATGTCAAGACATCTTGTTTCGGCCCAGTCTTGATGCCGTTCAGCTTGGATAGATACTTCTGTGATTTGAAGTTTTGTTCTTTGAGGGCTAATCAACGAAGTGTGTGATCACCATGGCCAACAGCTCCACGCGCAGAACACAATTTCAAACAAGAAAACACAAATTCAAACAATTCCTGGCAATTTGACATGGAACCTTAACAAAGGAAAATCATCTTCCAAGGTGTATATAAGTTCCCTTGCTCCGGGAAAAAATCATCATGAATCATCACCCTCGGATCGCCTGTTGTTGCATATCATTCTGCGCTGCATCCAAAGTATCCTGCGGTAAAAACATGTCATGAAAAACTCACAAATTCCAGGTCATCAAGAGAAGGTGTTTGTCTCTGTGTATGTGTATGCATGTGTTTGTGTGTCACACGTTTACAATCTGTGAACCCAAATTTCATGACCAACAAGGTGTGCGTTTGTGCTAAGTAGTGACATGTTTCAAGAGACGGAGTGCTTGGAATCTCAAATGTTGGTACAAATGGAGAGATTGCAGCACCACGTGTTCTGTAGCATAGAACACTGAAACCACCAAGGGATGGGCAGGACAGGCCAAGAAACATGCAAACCTATCGGTTTGATGCTGGAGTACTTATGCAGAGCCATGACCACTTCACAGCCATCTAAATCATACGTTTGTAAAAACGGAAGACAGAGATCTTTGATGCCGCTCTGTCCAACAAAGCGAGGGAAACATCCACTTGCCATGGATGTGTACGTGCGTGATCATGTCATGTATCAGACCGTTTCCCTCTTTTTGGTTTTGGTTCTACATAGAAACCACATATTTTGCACAATGTCCCATCTATTTTTACCGTTTGGTTTTCGAAGCACTAGGAACGCGCGTTTACAGATTGCACACTTCGTGGGATTCTGACACGAACCACATTTGCTTCATCAAGTGTGTGTGTGTGTGACCATAGGTGGCGGGTAGCCGCCATACTGAAACACAATTGCAAAACGTGTTTCCGTTTCTTGTGACCATGCTACAACTTGGCCTGGTAAGTTTCCATAGAGGGCCGGCAGTTGTGAGGATATGCTCTTGTGGAGAGATGGCTGCGCCCAATGTGGCGCTCCAACAAAATAAACGTCAACAACACATTCACAGGCTGTGCCCAGCCTTCAAAAACACCGCAGAAATGACCCTGATGATGGCAAATACCACCTGGACGGGTACTATAGGGCAAGTCGAACAAGTTGTAGGGCATGGAGACCGCTTGCTGTTGTTCTTGGAATTGCTGCTGTGGTGGTGGTGCTGGTGCCGGTGCTGGTGGTGGCTTGGTTCGCTTGATGCTTTCACATTTCAATCAAAGGAAATCCCAAATCATCAACACCATCATCCAAATCCTTGACTACCGTAAGCACCGCACCATCAACTCTTCACCTGAATGTATATTTTCCTCATGTCGTCATTCGTCTCACGTCTTTCATCACCATCATCTTCACCAACATCATCACGATCCTCATCATCCAAATTATTTTCACCATGATCATCATCGTCATCATCATCATCACCATTGTGTCGGAGTTGGGGGGAAAACTCGGGAAGGGAATTTCATGGTAGCCTGATAGAATGGTTATTGACATTCCCACAGGGGTAAAAGTGGAACCGGGGGATATGATATCATGTATGTGGTATGCACTATGAAGTTCAACATTTTTGAACTCAGACTGACAGTCCGGAAGCAAGCATACACCGAATGCAAACAGACCCCCCCTAACATATTGCTGCCGTCCAAGTTGCCAAAGTGATGTACAACACGAAGAAAATAACGTAAACATGGCTAACCTGCACCGGGCCAAAAAGATGTTTATCAAAACACAAAACCGAAAACACACGCGATGCACTACACGCATGAGCACGTACGCGCACACACGCACACACACGTTCCTGAGCACGTACGCGCGCACACACACACACACAAACACACACACACACACGTGCAAACACACACACTTTAACAAAAACTAAGGCACCAAGTGCCGAAGTCATGAAAGAAGATGTTCCTTTTTAGTTTGAAGCAACAGCTTGAAACAAGAAAACCAAGAAGGACCCCAACCAAACATAGTTTGATCACCATGTCCATGTTGATGTTGCAGGTACACGAAGTTGATCAGACTTCGCTTCCCCTCCAGTGACTAGCTTTGTTAGGCAAGGTCAGCACTGGAGGCCTTGCCCCCCTGCATTTAAAAATAGATGCATCATGTCACATGTCAAAATATAGGATCTCATCGATGTAAATACGTGCTCAATGAAGCTGTCCCTTGCATTTCAAATAGATGCATCATGTCAGAAATATGGGATCCCAACGATGTAAATACGTGCTCAATAAAGCTGTCAAAAGGCTCCTCATGTAAACTACGTAAGAACGAGTACAGGTTTTACTTCTTTTGAGAAGGTACACACACACACACCCAGCCAGGAGGGCTGGGTGTTCAAGGCAACTTTTTGACCAACAGTGTAGCAGGTCCAGGTGTACAATCTTAGCGTGTACTTGGACTTCATGTTGAGGGTTTGGAATCCAGGCTTGTAGCTGGGCTGCCACAACTGTTGCAAAGTGCTGAATAGCGGTCACAAAGGCACTGAGGCCGATTTCTCCCATAGGAGCAAGGTGGATTTCCTTGCCTGAAGCCAATATCCGCAACCAGTACCAGTTTGTTGGTGTTGGTCGAAGGTTGTAGGTGTCATAGGCGTAGGTGAAGTAAGTGTGGGTACCACAGAGGCTGAAGAGCTTGATGTCAAAATAGGATCAAAAGGTGAACTTTGCTTTGGTGTATTCCATGATGCTTTGAGTGTTTGAGCCATGGTTTCCAGCTTCTGAGTAAATGCTGCATCCAGTCTGTCTTCCAAGGCTTTGAAGTCTGGTTGAGGTGCTTGATGTAGAAGTATTTGATGTGGAAGTGCTTGATGTGGGGGTACTTGAAGAACTGGTACTTGGGGAGCTGCTTGTAGAAGAAGTGCTGGTCGTAGAGGTACTTGAAGACCTAGTGCTTGTGGACGATGTACTTAACAAGCTGGTACTTGTCGATGATGTACTAGAACTGCTGGTTGATTTGCTGGAGGCACCCTGGAAAAGGTTGAAGTGTTGCTACTAGTGCTACAACTGCTACTGCTTGTGGATGAAGTAGAAGTACTGGACGTAGAGGCGCTCGAAGTGGAGCTACTTGACGTAGAGGTACTCGCTGTAGGACTACTTGTTGTAGAGGTACTTGAAGAGGATGCACGAATAGAGGATGGGGTTGACGAACTGGTACTTGACGACGAAGTTGTACTACTACTAGTAGATGTACTTGAAGAACTGCTAGAAAGGCATGACAACCAGGGAAAAAGGAGAGAGGAAGAAGGGAGAGACAAAGGGGAAGGAGACCAGAAAACACGAGGCAGGGGAAGAGGGGAGGGGAAGGCAAGAGACAGACAAGAGAAAACAAAAGACAAGACAAAGGGGAAGGAAGGGGAAGGAAGACCTAGTATGTTAGGGAACATTCCATTTTTCACCTGACAGCCAGGAAAAGTTAAGTTTGCAGTCAAACGTACTCAAATCCTAGTGTCACAAGCAAAACAGCAGGCCCTCACGACGGCTTCAAATCCACATAGAAACCAAAATGCCACATCATAGATCCAAATAATGGATGGTATATGCCACTTGGTATAGCTGGAAGTGTGGTAAAGCCATTTCATAGAATGAGGTAGCGAATATCAAAGACCAGTGTGTATAGCTGGGCTGCGTGGTAAAGCCAATTCGTAGTGGAGCACTGGAGACGTCACCGAGGTACCATTTCTGGGTGACAAAGAATCTCAGTCTGGAAAGGCACTTTCCCCAAGATGAGCCACAGATGTATCAAAACTGATGCTTGCCAAAGAAGTGCACTCTTCAAACGCATCCTTACCAGTACTTTTCAATGCTGCGATTCTTTGGAGGGCATTTGTTTGAGTGAGTTTGTAACTACTGGTGAGGGTGCCTTTGAAGATTGCACTTTCAAGCATTCGTTTTGGGTGCGTGTGTGGCTCATACTGGTGAGAGTGCCTTTCAAGACGACGACTCTTTGGAGGGCATTTCTTTGGGTGAATTTGTGACTACTCTTCCCAATATGCGCCACAAATGCTTCCAAACTAATGCACGCCAAAGAGGTGCAACAAAAGCACCTTCACCAGTAGGCCCATTTGCACCAAAGAAATGCCTACAAAGGATCGCAGTCTTGAAAAGTCTCCCCAGTATGAGCCAAACTGGCACCCAACCTAAAGTTCGCCGAAGAGGTGCAGTCTTCAAAGGCACCCTCACTTGTAGTCACAAACTCACCCATAGAAATGCCACCCAAAGAATCGCAGCATTGAAAGGCACTCTCCACAATATGAGCCATAAATGCACCCGAACTAATACTAGTCAAAGAAGTGCAGTTTTCAAAGGTACCTTCACTAGTGTGAGTTACAAACTCACCCAAAGAAATGCCTTCCAAAGAATCGATAGTGAAAGGCACTTTTCCCATATGAGCCACAAATGCACCAAACCTAACACTTGCCAGAAAGGTGCAGTCTCCAAAGGCACCCTCCCCAATGTGAGTCACAAACTCACCCAAAGAAATGCTCAGCAAAGAACTGCTGGTTGAGGTGCTAGATGTGGAAGTACTTGATGTAGAGGTACTCGATGTAGAAGTGCTTGATGTGAAACTGCGTGATGTGGAGGTACTGGAAGAGCTTGTGTTCGTGGAAAGTGTGTGGTGAACTGGTGCTTGTGGAGGATGTGCTGGCACTGCTGGCTGATGTGCTTGTACTTGAACGACTGGTTGAAGTGCTTGATGTAGAAGTACTCGATGTAGAATTGCTTGATGTGGAGGTACTCGAAGAACTGGTGCTTGGGGAGCTGCTTGTAGAGGAAATGCTGATCGTAGAGGTACTTGAAGGCCTAGTGCTTGTGGGCGATGTTCTTAACAAGCTGGTACTTGTCGATGATGTACTAGAACTGCTGGTTGATTTGCTGTAGGTACGCTGGAAAACGTTGAAGTGTTGCTACTGGGGCTACAACTGCTACTGCTTGTGGATGGAGTAAAAGTACTGGACGTAGAGGTGCTCGATGCGGAGCTACTTGACGTGGAAGTACCGGCTGTGGGACTACTTGTTGTAGATGTACTTGAAGAGGATGCGTGAATAGAAGATGGGGTTGACGAACTGGTACTTGACGACGATGTCGTACTACAACTTGTAGATGTACTTGAAGTACTGCAAGAAAGACATGACAACCAGGGGAAAAAAAGAGAGAGAGGAAGAAGGGAGAGGCAAAGGGTAAGGAGACCAGAAAACAAAAGGCAGGGGAAGAGGGGAGGGGAAGGCAGGAGACACGACAGGAGAGAACAAAAGACAAGACGAAGGGGAAGGAAGACCTAGAAGGTTAGGGGGCATTCCATTTTCAACCTGACAGCCAGGAGAAGTTAAGTTTGCAGTCAAACGTACTCAAATCCTATAGCAGAACAGCAGGCTCCCGACGACTTCAAGTCCACATAGAAACCAAACTGCCACTATTCCTCCAGCGGGAGAAGGTGGTGCTGAAGAGTGAGTTGAAGGAGGTTCACAAGGTTGATGACATAGTCCTGGAAGAGTGTCGTACTGATGTGCCACCAAACCATGTGGATCAAAATCACTTCCTGGATGTAGATTTCCCATTGACTGAGGTAGCATAGGGGGAGCGTGAGCCGGTAGATTTGTAGGCACCATAGGAGCTCCAGGAGCGAAGGGCATAGGAGGAGAGCCTTGAAGTGCTGTTGGACCAGTGACCATGGGAGTGTAACTCCCTGTAAAATTTCCCGAAGGCATAGTCGAACTTGAGGTCTGCCACCTTCACCAGTGTGGGTTACAAACTCACCCAAAGAAATGCCCTCCAAAGAATCGATAGTGAAAGGCACTTTTCCCATATGAGCCACACATGCACCAAACCTAACATTCGCCAGAAAGGTGCAGTCTCCAAAGGCGCCCTCCCCAATGTGAGTCACAAACTCACCCAAAGAAATGCTCAGCAGAAAACTGGCTGGTTGAGGTGCTGGATGTGGAAGTACTTGATGTAGAGGTACTGGATGTAGAAGTGCTTGATGTGAAACTGCTTGATGTGGAGGTACTGGAAGAGCTTGTGTTTGTGAAAAGTGTGTGTGGTGAACTCGTGCTTGTGGAGGATGTGCTGGTACTGCTGGCCAAAGAATCGCAGTATTGAAAAGTACTCTTCCCAATATGCGCCACAAATGCTTCCAAACTAATGCACGTCAAAGAGGTGCAACAAAAGCACCTTCACCAGTAGGCACATTTGCACCCAAAGAAATGCCTACAAAGGATCGCAGTCTTGAAAAGTCTGTAGTCGCAAAGTCACCCATAGAAATGCCACCCAAAGAATCGCAGCATTGAAAGGCACTCTCCACAATATGAGCCATAAACGCACCCGAACTAATACTCGCCAAAGAAGTGCAGTCAATGCTTGTCCTGGAGGAGTCCACTGTCCTGTAGAAGCACTTTGTGGATGATTGAATCCCATTGATGAGACATGAGGATTGAAGCCACCACCATGGAATGCCCCAGCAGGTTGACCAAGAAGATCACCAGGATTGGGATTCGAAGGACTTCCCGGAATTGAATAGCAGTTTAAAGGAGGTTGCCACATAGCTCAAAGTACGAACAACGATCAGTACCGACATGTCGTCGGGTCTTTACGCCAAAACTTCCCCATCTCGAGAGGACATTTGCATCACGAAACTTGGCTGGGACAAAATCAAAACAGAACCACACAGCAAAAGCAGCGATGACAGACACCCACATGGCACTAGCTATGCATCCAACACACCAGCGGTCTAGGACATGGGGTTGAACACACAGCTGGTCACGTAAATCCCGGCCATCGTAGCACCCGTGGTTGTACAAAAGAATGTGAATAGCTGTAGTGATCGCACCACAAACCAATGCTAACGTAAGCCATGTCAGCCTACACTTCAACTGCGGCAAGCCCCACAAACTCGATGCCAAGTACACGAGTAGTATAACAAATTGGGAACAAATCTTCTTTCAAGACTGAAGAGTTTCCTTGGAAGGCTCGAGGCCCTGCAATGTTCGGGTTAGACTATTGACGGCTGTCAGTTTCCAGCGAATTGGTGCACATCTATGCCTGTAATCTAAAGCCTTAAGTCTTCAACGCAGCACTGTAAACTTGAACTCGCTGAGACGGCAGAAATCACTGGAGAGAAGTTTTTTCAACGCAATGGCCGACTTAAACATGCAGAAAGAACATGAAAAGAAAGGAAAGAAGGAAATTCACAGTTTCAAAAGACAACAAAACAACAAACAAAAATCACAGCAAACTTTGAAACGGCCAGCAGGACGCAGGACCCTAGGGAGAATTACTTAAACGAATTACTAATTAAAATCTGTAAATTCGACATTCGGATCAGGTAGTCTGGCGTTATCCTGGACAGGAGTTGCACGGAGGCGACGCCCCGGCCCTGTGGCACCTTGTCGGACACCCACCACAGGTTACACACTTTATCAAAAACTAAAGCATCAAGTGCCGAAGTCATGAAAGAAGATGTTCCTTGTTTCTTGATGGTGAAGCAAACAGCTTGAGATTTTCCTAATGAAGCAGGTACAGGATTTGGCGTCCCAAATCCCTTCCCATGATACCACTAGCTTCGTTGGCCAGCGTCGTGGTATCATGCGCTGGCCCCCTGCTTTTTCAAAAAATGTTTGCAAATCTGAAAGTTCGAAGGCCTGTCCCTGCAAGGAGTCGAGGTGGTGTTGCCATAGCCATTGGATAAGAGCTGAACTGGATGGTCTTTCAAAAGGTGGACAAATACTATGCAAATGTTGGAGTGCAAACTGCAACAAATTGTTTTCTTCCACTGTCGAAGCTGTAGCAGTAAGAGTCATGATGCGGGCCCCAACAGTGTAGTGTTCATCAGTACTGTCCTCCATAAAGATCCAAGTAAGAACTTGCAAATCACCAAGACCAAGTACAGGTTTTACTTCTTTTGAGAAGGTACACGCACACACACACCCAGCCAGGAGGGCTGGGTGTTCAAGGCATGTTTTTGACCAACACTGTAGTAGGTCCAAGTGTACCTAAGCTAGAGTAAGGGCGGGAAACCAAGTCGAGTATGTTGGTGTTGGTCGAAGGTTGTAGGTGTCATAGGAGTAGGTGAAGTAAGTGTGGGTACCACAGAGGCTGAAGAGCTTGATGTCAAAATAGGATCAAAAGGTGAACTTTGCTTTGGTGTATTCCATGATGCTTTGAGTGTTTGAGCCATGGTTTCCAGCTTCTGAGTAAATGCTGCATCCAGTCTG
>OMLO01006170.1_pt1 | contig 10072 bp, 2 predicted proteins | sample 1674811 | NCBI WGS metagenome assembly OMLO01 (sample SAMN06265003, study PRJEB25207) | coral metagenome | isolation source: Coral host | place: Mexico:La Bocana,Puerto Morelos, Mexico | collected 2008-11-13
GATACCCTATTTATTTCTTGACTCTTGCATCATCAGGGGAAGGGCTTTTGTTGCTGGCTTTTTCTAGCCTACGTAGCAGGCTTTGCCTACGTAGCAGGCAAAGCGTGGATGGGAGAAGGAGGACATGACGAAGAAGTAGCTTCTAAGAAAAACCGAATTGAAGACTAGAGTACAAAAATGGCTACCCTATTTATGACCAAAATGGCTAAAAAACCATACCCTTTGGGGCCGCACATACCTATATAGCCCATATAAGGGAGTACCCCCCCGGGATTGTTTTTGTCGCTATTTTCTCAAGCGTCTCGCATGACGGAGAAAGCGTAAGAGACAACTCGGAGCTTAAAACCAGTATTTCTCTTCATACAATTAAATTCCGCTCACGCGATTGGTCTAATAACGTGACCGTCTAAAACTCGGAATATTCGAGTAATAATCCCACATTTTCAAAAGATTCCTGGTGTAGCAAAAAAAAATTTGAAGGATGATAATTACAGTAACCTCCATTTGACTTGAAATTTATGAACAATAGCCTCCATTTGGCGTGGAAATATGCTCGGATATTTGTTGGCGGACATAATCTGTTCCGAGAAGAGAACAGTTTTCCGAGAGCGTTGCTCGAGGAAGGCTGTGAGCTTCGAAGAACAGATTAAAAATCTTACCTTCATAGATCAATTCCCGGGGATCAATTAGCCATGCCGAGATTAGTAAACATGCGAAGTTTCGTAAGAATCCGTTCGAAAGGAAAATTTCCATATTAATAACTGCCACAGTCCTCACAAACATCATCTGATTTATTCTGCTAGGGTGGGGTAACGAGGTAGATCAAAATGTTTGTGAGAGTGGCTTTCAAATCAATACCCCTAGTGCCGACCCATTTGTAACGAAGATTTCTCTTTACTGAAGACCCTCCACATCTTTCGTACCCGAGGACTTTTCCGCTTTTCGAAAGAGGGGGGGGGGGGGGGGGGCGTGAGACGAGCCGCCATTTTGAAAATCATCGAAACGCGGTTCAACCTCGTTCCCAGGGTCCTCTCTCTTCCTGAGAGGACCCTGGGAACGAGGTCGGGATAGTACATTCTGTGTCACCGTACATGAACCGGAAATAAAATTCAAAATGGCGGGCTAGCGTCGAGTGAGCTTCGTTGTAGACATGGTAAACAAGCTCAAATATGGTTGACAGAGATAACGACTGGAATATACCAAGCAGTGATGGCGAGGAAGATAGTTCTGAGACTGTGCAAAGTCAGGGGGAAGGAAAATGGGAAATTCCTCTGAAAGTTTTGCTTCTTTACAGCGAAATCGAGAAGAACGGGTTCATAGAACTTAAAGTAAAAGAGTGTAGAATCGATGAAACAATAAAAACGCAAGAAGAAGTTCCTAAAGAGAGCGACGCAACCAAGGAAAACGCTAATCCGGAAACTATTGGGAGTGATGAAACCGTGCCTCAGAACCTCCAGAAGGAAAAGTAAGTTAAATATGGCGGCTAAACATCAGTAAATTAACTTGTTGCAGCTAAATGTACATGTAGAAGTTTTACGAGCACTTTCATTATCATACCTCAAAGTTGGCAGGCACAAATTAAATAAATTATCACAAACATGAAATTCTGATAGTGTGCAAAAGTGTCTACATGCACACAGCATTGAGAGGGCTTCAACAAAACACTGACCCCCTACTGACCCCCCTTACTGACCCCCTTAAAAATCATTGGGAAAAAAATACAAAGTGTTATACAAATCAAGTTCATAAAAATAACACGTTACCTGAGGTTCCAAGAATGGCGGGCAAGTGTTGCAATGGTCTGACATCTATCTTCTTTTGTTACAAGTACAGGTTTCGTTCACGGATAAACGAGCACAAAAAAAGTTGAAACATCATAGTTTTTGCAATGTTGCCCACTCATGGCATTTGACAGTGAACTGTTTCTTTGTTAGATGTCATGTGGCAATGAACTAGCCAATGAATGGGCATACTGTAGCAGGTAGCAGTAAAATGCCAGCTATTTAACAGCATTTGATAATTTAAAAGGTTAAATGCAAATTTTATTGTTGTTCACAATAAACCACTGACTAACCACTGAGCTATGGTGGGCTAATGGCAAGCAAGGTTGTAAACTAGGTTCTTATGTGTGACACATGTCCTGCCATATCTGCAAGGCTCAATATGTCAAAATATGATATATGTGAAAAAGTGACACAAGTATGTGAAATGGTGACTTGGATAAAGTGAAATGATTTATGAATGAAGAAGCATTCTCAAGACAAATTATTCAAAAAAACTGGTTGGACGACAGGACATGTTTCACAGATAAGAACAGTTCTAGTTTATGACCTTGTTTGCCTCTATAGCTCACTGGTAACAACATGCAACCAGTATTCTGGAAGGTCATGGGTTCTTTTTCCAATGGGGAAGTCTTTTAATTAAATTTTAATAATTTTCTGAGTAATTCATCATAGAACTCTTCTTGATTTGTTTCACTTTATCCAAGTCACCATTTCAGTAAAATATTGTTGTGTGTAATATCAATAATTTGTGAAATCACTAGTGGTCCTTGCAGTCTGATTGGCTCTCAGCAGTGTGATTTATTTACGAATAGTGAATTATTCAAATCAAATTTGCACCACACACATGTTTGAATTTATTTCAGACCAATAGTGTCAATGATACCATGATTAATAAAGTCTACTGTCTACAAATAACACACACACCACCAAGAGGCCCTTCCACTTATACTCTAAACATATATTTTATATCTAAACTTGTACCAATTTCTTTTACAGGACACTGGAACCATCAGCTTTTGATTATACAGAGGAATCCGTTGATGAAACTTCACATATTACAAGAAAAATTCCAAAGACTGGTAGGGTACTTAATATCTTATTTTGTTGTATTAATTAAATTTAGACGTGCACAGTTATGTACTTAAGGTAAAAATGAGTTTTAAGTACCGTTATATTAATTGCAGATGTACAGGTATTTTCTATCCTATAACTTCTTTAGTATCAGAAATGACACGAAGCTGTGCATGCAGGACTCAAAGTTAATAGCCAACTGGTTCATATGCGACTAGATTTTCCCTATGCGCTAAAAAAAATTGTGTGTGATTACATAAGTGCATCTTTAAAGCCAAAGTACAGTGAAATTGACTAACTTACTTCTCTAGTGCTTACTCACATAGCCATATTAAAGTAATTCAACATTGATAAGACAAAAACAGATGGAGCTTTAAACATTACATATACCGGTAAATATAAAGTAGATATAACACAACCAAGCACTAAATACTTAACCATCGCCTTGCACCTTGCAGAACAACAAAAACTGATAATGATAATACCCATCCTGCGGTCATCGGTTTTACTGCAGGAAACTCAATTATAATTATTTGTCAAGGGAAAACAGACAGCAGACTAAGGTAAACTTAGTTTAATGAAATTAATCTTCTTTAATTTGCAGAACGGTTCCAAAGAAAAAGAGTAGGAACATTAGAGAATGTCATTTCTGACTTGAAAAGGTTCAGAGACATGAATAATAAAGAATCTGTAGATCCTGAGAACAAAATGACCAGCAAACCAGTGGAAGCTGATGCTGAAACTAAAGCAGAATCAACAGCGGTATAAAATGACCAGAGAAATTGCAGATAAACCAGTGCAAATATGAAATAATTACACCATTTGATAATTAGTGAGAATGAAAAAAGTACTTACCACTTACCGGTAATACTAACATTAACACTGCAGGAAATTATTAACCCCTTGAATTTTTTCATGTCTTGTTATCATCTCAAAGTTGTTAGCTTATCAGTGGCAGCCAAGATGTTTTGCCCAGGTTTCTATAAGTATTGTGTTGTCAATAAGGCACAGCCAAATTGGTGATCACTCACAGAACACTTGGTTGAGTAGTTATCATATTTTAGGTAATGTATATTTTAGTGGAAACATTGTAAGAGATTGCGGTCCAAGTCCTATAATAATTGGTATATTTGAGCCAAAATCAAGAATAATTTTTCCTGTTCTATCAGTGATTAGTAGAATTGTACTAGAATACTGAATGCAAATGCTGCCATCGGATTGGCCAAGCTGCTCATACGCTATCAGCCATTAAAGTGCAGTGGCTGTCAGTTTTCTATGAATTTTCCTGAATTTTCCTGAATTTTTGGAGGAACAATTAGATGGAAATGGATAATTAAATTCCTGAGAAGAATAAAAGAAGGTCATCAAACCAGTGTGGGCACATAGACAACTGCAAATTTCCAGCGCAATTCAGTTTGTGCAATTTTATTGAAGTGTGAAGTTTATTAATATGTGGAATTAAATTGGAAAGTGTAATTTGCATTTATTTCAGTTACAATTCTACTTAAACAATTAGATTATGAGCTTGAGATTTCTATGAGGTGATAGCTGATGAGGTCAAAGAGGGATGAAATGATTTCTTGTGCTAGGCCCCTGACCAGCTCATTGTTCTCACTGGATTGTCTCTCTTGCTGCTTCTTTGCTTATGCTGCAGCACCAGAGAGCCTGCTCAACAGCTAGAATGTGTTTTTAAACTTTTCCTCATTCAGATTTGATGTCCTGGCACTGATTTGATAAGGTGTTAACAATGTTAAAATTTGAAAAAAAACCTGCAATAAGATGTAAACAGGTAGTAACAATATGAACTTTGTAATAGGTATTATATTTGTATTATTATCATTATTATTAATATTATCATTATTTTATTTTTATTATCAATTACAGATGATACTTTTCGAATTTTATAACACCGTAGTTAGTATGTAAAATTAATTTCCGAACTTGATGTTTCATTTAGTTAGCATATAATGTACAATCATGTAGTTGTTTTTTTGGTGAATCCTTCCCCCTCTCTCTGACTACAAGTCAGGATATGTACTGCTAGGCCTGAAGTAAATTATGATAGAATAAACTATTTAATAATCTACATTCCACAGCGCCTAATTGAGTGAGGTCTTGCCGTAGACAATGTTGTGTCATATTGGCTTTACGTTCATAGGAGCTGTGTGAAATCTGTTCTCTCATTTATTGGTTATTTCTATTCTTAGTTGGTAAGGAGATATTACTATTCCATCACACATATTGTTCTCTGATTGGTTACTATTCTGTTGTAGATAGTAAGTGAGTAGCATAGCTGTTGACCCTTCATACTCCCTTGGTTCAAATACTGTTAGGGACTTGTGAAGTCACATGTAAGCAAAATTATGAATATTCCATCATTCACACTCATTTCCTGGAACTTATAAAAATTTAGCATAAATACTGCCTATATTTGAATGACAATACTTAAACATCCTAAGCCTCACATGCATGTAAAAAATCCTTTGTCTGGAAACATGAGTATGAGGCTGTTACTGCTAAGGATGTATTAAGAATTGTTATTCAACTTTGGGTGTCATTTATGCAAAGCATCCATTGGAGGAGTTGTGTTAGCCACAAAACAAAACTCTGCATATAGAGAGACCAAATAAGATCAACACAGAGTCAATACTGTATATTTTCAATTATTTATTGTTTATTATTAAAATATTCTCAAGGCAACGATATACACATTATTTAAGTCTTCCAAATTTGGTTTTACAAGTTATTACATCAGTAACTAATCAAGCTATCAAAATTTCCTGGTTGTCCTTTTGCCAGACTGACTTGATGGGTACTTCTAAAATGCACTTTTTCAAGAGTGTTACAAACAGCTATCAATATATATATATAGATATATTACTCAATTTAAACTTGACATTAGCATTGCATTAAATAAATAATTTGTTCCGTTTGTAACTCAAATCAACTTTGGTACCATTAAGTTGTCAAAACTGTACTTGAAGCACTATGTCGTAAAAAAATAAATGAAAGTCGATTGGCAGTTATTTTTATGGCTCACCTTACAAAACTGAACAATTGCTACAAAACAAAGACCTTACATGAATGGTAAAAACCTCAGCTAACGAACACTAGCCACGTACGTACAAACACAACACTTTTGTCCTTTATATAAGTAAACACACCCAAAGCATACACTTATTCTAGTCAACCAAAGTGTGTACACCTGTTTATGGAGGTTTAATTGTATATTGTTCAAGCTGAAACAGCTGTCAATTCAAGATTTGAGCCAGATGACAATTTCATAAGAATGCACTTGAGTCAATTGAAGTGCATAAGAGTTCAAATTGAAACAAAAGGGACAGTTTGAACTTGTATCCTTAATTGAACTGATCTGAATCTAAAGGATCAGCACCCCCAGCCAACAATCCACGCCTCTAGTAATACTCCACTGGTTAAAGACAAGTAGATTTACGAGCTCCAGCAATACCTCTGTAATATGTCAATCACCTTTTTAACAGTTGTAAACTAAAGATAACATTGGTTGAAGCATTTCAAAATGTAATCCCAATTTCAGCCTGACAAATGTTTTGAACTTTTAACCAATTTCAAAGTCTTACCTAATCAAGGTACCAGTTGTATAGTTAACCTTTAAATTTGGTTTCAATTTGGTCTCTACGTTAGCCATTGCAAAAGCAACATATAATGTTAGCTTAGGAACATTCTACTGAATAACATTTGATTGACTATTCTCTTTGACATGCAATTTTGCAGAAGCACCTGGGATGCAAGTGGAAAGATTAAATGCTTAAAGTGCTACTATGACGAAATTTGCATCCTTCAAATCTAATCATTTTAAAACAGTCAAGTAGTCAGTATGAGACGAAAAATGCTGTTTACTATTTTCAATTATATCTTTTCGTTCCAGAAATATTCAAGTTTTTTAAATATGAAAATTAGCCAAATAATGGTGTCATACACTCAGCTGACCGGCCCTATCCCCCACCTGGGGGCAAGGAACTAAGAAGAGAGACACTCAGCTGAATTTTGAATCTTTTATCAACTAATGATAAACAAGAATATCTCAGCCAATTTGCATCAGAAATATAAGCTTAACATCTTTGCTACCATCATCTCTTCAATAGTAAAGGCTTTCTTACTACCTTTAGTGTTCTAAATATTGATATTTGCCAATGGTGCTTCATCTGTATGATCCAGCCAGCATATAAATATGTTTGTTCAAGTACATGGCCTTGTTTGATGTTTTTCAAACTCAAAATCACTGACATGTTGAAATCAGGTTAGAGGGGACAGGAAAAGAGTGGATTGCCATTGGAACATAATTTTTACAGCCATAGGTGTGTTGCATGAAGAACTATTAGCCTACCAAGTTTCAATGGTTTCTGTTTGACCGACATAGCTCTATTTATAATTTTACTTGATGAAATATTTGGTTGAGTGTATGACATCTTCAGCCATCATCTCATTTGCATATTTTACTCATTTTTCAAACTAAAATATCTCTGGACCAAAGCAGATATTTGCAAAAGGTAAACACCATTTTCTATCTTTAATAGAATTCAAGAGTACAAAAAGTTTGATCATTGTACCACTTAACAATATTTTTTTTTCATCCCATTTTTACTTTTGATCTCTCTATTTTATTTGCTATTCTAATTTTAAGTAATTTCAATTATCTACAGCTCACATATTTTAACATTATTACTTCAAAAGTCTTCTTCAGGTGAACTAAATTTCTTGTCAGTGCCAAGTGTAGTTCAGTGTAGATGTACTCATCAATATACCTGAGTCCACTTTGTGTACATTGTAAGTTTGTCACTAACAAAAGGAAGCAAAGTTATTAATTAAAAATGTGACACTTTCCCAGGGTGTCTAGATTAGCAGGAAGCAAACAAAATGTTTTGCTGGCCTAATGGCTAAATAAGGACACATTGTTTAAATAAAGGGCTATGCGTTATAATACACTGACTCTCCAAGAAGTCTGGAGGGACTTCTATTTTGTTCCAGGCCTTATTTGCTCATAATTGGTGATCTCAGAATTTTCCATTTGCATTTGTTATAATCCCTTGTGAACCATATTTCCCTATTTGTTACAACCTTACATACACCTTCAAAGAGTGGCACTCTGGAGTAAAAGTAATTACCTGTCGCGACCTATCAGTCCCGAGGCTGGTAGTCAGAATACCTCAATTACTGCAGACTAATGAACAGCCTCTGTGAATACACATTCATGTTTTCAGGTTCAAAGCCTGCCCGAAGACATTATATTGTGCTCTTGGGCAAGACACATTAATTACTTTCACAGTGCCTCTCTCCACTCAGGTGTATAAATGTGACCAGCCAATTTAAAGCTGGGGGCAACCCTGCAATGGATAACATCCCATCCCCGGGGGGGGAGGGGGGGGGGGAGGTGAAATGCTCCTAGTCACTTTATGGAATTGGAGATAAGAGCTGATATGATGAGCCACTTGGCTTGTACCCAGACTTTACCTACACAATGAGTAAGACCTTATACACTGTAGCTACATGAAGCAACTTCATATTATAACAAAAAAAAAAACAGCCAAAGCAATGGACTGTGAATTATTATTCATCCAAAACATATTGCAGAAAAAAACCTTCACAAATCTAAATCACAAACAAAATTTACCTGCTTTATTTTCTTCCAGTTGTTTTACACTGTTCAATGGAGGACCAAATCACTTGAAAAACCCTTCAAAAGCAAGAAAAACATGTTACACTGATTCATACATCTGTCTCTCCTTATAAAAGAATGTTTACAGGAAAAGAATTAAAAACATGTAAAAAAAAACACATTTTATACAGTAGGTATACACAAATGCAGACTGAAGTAGCATGCAAGCACATGTATGTGTGCTTCAATCTTTGTTTGCAGGGTCTAAAACAAGGAGAACTGGGGTAATACATGTTATTTGATGGTCTGAAGCTAAAGAAGTAGATATCATACATGGGTCAGATATCACTGTACTGTCAGTAGTATTTTTCAAGCCCCACAAAGGCTAAGGAAAAATGCATTGTGTTTTAGGACTTCTTTGCCTTATATTTCAATCATTCTTCTTCATCACGTGATAGTATGGTATTAGTGGTATACTGGTAATTCCCGTCCTACATTCATGCATGCAAAATTTGCATTTTCTCAGTTCTTAAATGGTTAAAATAGTAACATACAGTGTACAGGGCTGTCATGCATTAACACCTGTTACACTGTAGCAGAGTATGATTGATATCACAGGTTATATGTTTGTTATGGGTCATGGTCAAGCAACAGCTGATGACGGCTCTGCTTTTTTGCGATACAGTCTGCTATTTTGCATATTCTCTTGACCACATGTGGTCAAATCATGTCACAGTTGAATAACAAATAACTAAATGTAATAACATGTGAGCAGGGGTTTTATTAAGAGCCACACAATTGATCATAACATGCTGTGAGGTCAATTTTGCTGGCCTGGTTTTACTATCTGAAGGACAGTTCTTCTTATAAAGAAGTTAAGTTCCAAACGTGTAGCCTATCTGTGAAAACAAAGCGCCTTTGAGCTGAAATTGGTAATGAGACTTCTGCAGTAATGTAGTATTCTGTTTAATCTTAATACTACTACACATTCCAACATAAGAAACAAACCTGAATATTTTGATTGATCTCTTTGCCACCATCTAAAAAGGGATCCTTAGAAGCCAGTGAATCAAACAAATGATCAGAAAATGGATTTGTGCCATTAATGCCACTGGAGAATGGGTCTCTACTGAATGTTGCTGCACTGCCACCCAGCTGTAACAAATCTGATGTAAAGTAACAAATGACATGCTAGCAAGGTTAGTCCACTACGCAATTTTAGTTGAAGCTTCCAAATCACTGCAGAAAGTCTGTTGGACAATCACTGGAGATCTGAATCAAATTAATTAAAGGGATAAAAATTGGTGGTAGAATAATTAATGTATCATAAAACACCAAGACCAAGATTTTCTTGTTAAAGGTGGAGCAAGCTGTAATTGCATGATTGTACATTCAGATCTACTTGAAAGAGGTAACAACATTTAATATTTAACAACTATTCACTGAAGTGGAGGTGAATACCGAGCCGCGCCAGCGGCGAGGTAAATATCCACCACTATTCACCAACACTGAGGTGAATAGTTGTTTTAGTATATACTAAAACAGTGAGATAATACAGCCCAAAAAGATTTTTTTAACTCAT
>OMLO01006171.1_pt1 | contig 10072 bp, 12 predicted proteins | sample 1674811 | NCBI WGS metagenome assembly OMLO01 (sample SAMN06265003, study PRJEB25207) | coral metagenome | isolation source: Coral host | place: Mexico:La Bocana,Puerto Morelos, Mexico | collected 2008-11-13
GGAACTCTTGCAATGGCAGAGGCTTCGTCCAGGTTGCCAAACTGTTGACCCTCATCATTGAGGGCAACGTCGACATCCCCAGAGCATCCTAGATTGAAAAATTTCAATCGCACTTGAAATTTTCAAGTGTCACTTGAAAAACTTTAAAAATCAATCGATTTTTCAATTTTTGGCAATTTCAAATTTCAATCGAATTTTCAAGAGAGATGTGCTGAAAATTCAATCGATTTTTCAATCGAATTTTCAATCGAAAAAATGTAGTTTCAACCTGTATCCAGAGGGTCTTTCCAGCCCAAACCAGTAAGTCTAGCCCAAACTAGTAAGTCTTAAGGGCTGTCCAGCCCAACCTGTGTGTTTGACTGTTTCAAGGCTTTCCAGCTCAAGAGATTGCTTCCTGATCCATGCCCATGGGCTTTCCAGCCCAAACTAGTAAGTCTCAAGGGCTGTCCAGCCCAACATGTCTTTGACTTTTTCAAGGCTTTCCAGCCCAAAGCTATATGCTTTCTGTGCTCCCATGGGCTTTTCAGGCCAAGCAGCTTTTTTTCTTTTATATCTATGCTTCTTCCATAGCAATGTACCCTTTCAGGTACAAGTGAAACATCATTCTAAACTTTTGGCAGACCTTCTCAGGCACTTTGTAGGCTGGTGTGCCATGGGTGCAGCTGGCTGCCATTTGGACTATGAAGCCCATGTAGCTTTCTGATCCATATGTCCAGGTCAGGCTAGGGTGCATAATGCTCTGCTCAGCCAAATGCAGAATCAGGTGTGATTTCTGCACTAAGGACCAAAGATGCTTGCCAGCATTCATGGCATCATTGGCCAGCCATGCATAGTGTGCCATCATTTTCTCCACTCCTTTGCAAAAAAAATCATGCTGCTTTTTGTTCCAATCTCTCCATGGGCTGCCCAGCAGATCGTATAGCTTGACTAACTCTTTGGCTGCTGCTTCCCTGTGCTTTCCACTTCTCCCTTCATTGTGTTCTTTGGCAAGCTCCAATGCCACAGGTGCAAACCACCTTATTTTGGCAGCTTTCTGGTGCTTGAGGCTTGGGTACTCCTCATTGCTTTCTGCTAGGTCACTCAAATTCAGAGACCTTATTCTTCTTTGTGCCTCAATGCCCAGGTTGTCATAGTGCTCAATGATCTTCTTGTTGAGCTGGCTAAGTCTTGCTTGTCCTTGGTAGGAAATATTTTTGTTGATTCAAACCTTGCAAGGGCTTTCCAGCCCAATAAAATATACTGGGGAAGCTTCAGTCCACATCAAAAAAAAAGATAACCAAGAACTTATTATGAATTTCCCAGAATCTGCTGGTGCCAGGAAGCTCCTCCATGATGCTGTACAGCAAAGAACCATGGAAGTAAGCTGCCACCCCCAAGTCTACAGTATGCAACCAATCTAATCTCACAGAGAGAAAAGAAACAGTAGGAGCTTTCCATAGGGGGTGGTTGTCAAACTTGGCCTTGAGCTCTTGATTGGAATACTTTGTCTTTCTCCAGGATGCTTCTGGTCGAAAGTCTGTAAAGCTATGCTTGGATTCTGTCTTTTTCTGGTCAGCCTTGCAAAATGCACACAGCTGATTGGAAGCGGACCATGGAAACTGGAACTCTTGGCAGAACCATTCAAGGTCACCAGTTATGCTCCAAAGCACTCCTCTTCTCAGCCTCTTTCCTCTGTGCAAGTCTGTTGGCTTTCCAGCCAAATCTTTTTTTGGACAAATTCCTTCAAAAAGAATTGTCCAGGACCAGGCCACAGTGGCCATCACTTGCTTGAAGGTTTTCTGGCCCATTGCCAGCTTTGGCACAGCTGTAATCAGTAGCTGGCACTCAGACACTGATCTTCTGGCCAGCAAGCACCTGAAGCTCAGAACTTGCACAGAGTCTACTTCTGTGAAGGGAGCCCCATCTCCATGTAGAACATATGGGATGGGCAACTGGCTAGGTTCTGAAGCCTCAATCATTCTTCTCAGTTCTGGTGTCATCTGTGGGCTTCTCATTTGACTTTTCCAAAACAGAGCTAACTCCTCATTTGTGCAAGTGATGCTTTGCAGCAACCCAGTCTCTTGAGCACAGAGCACCCAAAGGTGTGGCAGCATCACAGCTGTCTCCAGCTCCTTCTCCACTTGTTTTCCATTTTCTTTCACCACCAGGTCACACTTCACTCTGGTAGGCTCAGGTGATGCTAACACTGAAAAATACCTTCTAACCATGTCCCTGTGTGCATTGCCAGGCTGGTGGCCCATTGCTCCAAGACTTTGAAGCTCTCTTATCTCTTTCTTGTCCAGCCCACTCTTCACAGCTGCTGCTGCCATCTCCTGGACTTCTATTGCACTCAGCCTGCCAAGTGCAAATTTTCTCAAAAGAAGCACCCACAGACTGCAAGGCTCTGCCATGGTCTAAAATTCTAAGTTTGAAAGCTTCAAGTGGCTGCATGGGAAATAAAATTTGTTTGGCTATCTAACCTAAAGTGCATACATGGGCTTTCCAGCCCAATTATGCTGAGAGCTATCCTGCCTAAAGTACATACATGGGCTATCCAGCCCATTATGTTTAAAGCTATCTTGCCTAAAGTGCATACATGGGCTATCCAGCCCAAACTTTGTAGGCTATCCAGCCTAAAGTGCATACATGGGCTATCCAGCCCAAACTTTGCAGGCTATCCAGCCTAAAGGTTGTAAGGGCTATCCAGCCCAAACTTTGTACCCAACCCATCCAGCTCTGCAGCACTTTTTTTGGGTGGACCTCAAGCTTTGCTCTGTGTGTATAGGTTCCCTTACCAGTATCTTTCTCAAGCTCTGTGGCTTGTGCAGGACTCCCTGCCTGGATCCAGCTTTGAGGGTTCAACCCTTCAAGCTTTCAAAGCCTTGTTCAACTGGGCTTTCAAGGCCTTTCCCTCTTTGAGACAGGCCAGTGCCTTGGTCAGGGCAGGGACAACCAGCTCCCTCTTGGCTGACTTCTTCTCCAGCAGTTTGGTCAGCTCACTCAAGGAGTCAGAGGCTTTCTTCTTTGCTGAGAGCACATTCTTGAGCAGAGCCTTGTCGCCTCCTTGCTTCTGCAGGCTCCAAGCTCCAGCCTCAAGTGCTGCCATGTCTTTGGCAATCTCAGTCTTGAACTTCACCAGCTTCTCCTCAATCTCTCCTTGCTTCTCATTCTTGCCAACCTCACTCAGGGCTGCCCACTTGTCCTTGGCCTTCTCCTTCTTTTCTTTTTCCTCAGCTGTGTTCTTGATGCCCATGGCCTTGGCCAACTCTTTGTCAATTCCTTCTGTTTCAGACACCTCATCTTCTTGCGCAGCTCCAAGAACAAAGTCATCTTCATTGACCTCTTCCAGCATGAGGCTGTCAAAGGAAACCAAGTCCTTGGCACTGGCACTCCCTGTTGCTTCAGTTTTGCTGGTCTTTTGCTTCTTCACCAAGGTGGCCTCCTTCTCTGAGAGCTTCTGGAACTGGAAGAACCTGCCATCTTCTGGGTTCCTTCTGTACCTCAAGGTCCCAGCTTGAAGTCTCTGCTTCATCTCCTCAGTGCCCAGCTCATCTTCCATTCTCTTCTTGCTGAGCCATTCCTTTTCAACTCCATGCTGCTTCTCTAAAGAGATGGCAGCTAAGGCAGTTCGGTACCTTTCAGAAACCTTCCCTCCATCCAAGCACCAGCTCATCAGCAACTTCTTCTTTCTGGCCATGGCACCAACTCCACTTGTCTCCTTCTTGTACTCTTCATCAGTCCTTGCAGCTTTCCTGCTGCCTTCGAACCTTTTCCACAAGCATTGTTGCTGCTTCTCAGGCAACTTCTGCAGGGCTGCTTCAAACTCAGCACTGCTCAGTTTCTTCTCACCAGCTTGCTTGAGAAACTCTTCATGGTTTTGCAAAGCTTTCTTGGTGAGCTTCTGTGCAGGAACCTTTTCTGGCTGTTCCTCTTTGTCTTCTTCTTTGGGTTCTTCCTCCTCACTTTCTTGGTCTTGCAGCTCTTGCTCCTCCTTGTCCTCTTCAAGTGGTTCTTCTTGCTTTTCTTGTGTCTTAGCTTTCTTGCTTCTCTCACTCACAGCAGCAGGCCGAACCAGAGCACCAGGTCTCTTCATTGCTCTCAGCTGCTTGCAGGTAAGGTAGTAGGCACTAACACTAGCTTGAGCTATCCAAAGCCTGCATTGCATCAAAAGCAGGTGGCACTTGGCAACCAATACAAAAGCATTGGCAGAAAACCTGAGGGCTTTTCAGCCCAAAACACAATTCAAGATATGTGTTTATATCATAGATATTGTAATATGTAAATTATAAATATTAATGAAATTGGCTTTCCAGCCAAATATTAGTACTATTGACATTGGCTTTCCAGCCAAAGGTTTGAACATTAAATTGTTCATCAACAAAAATCAATAGGCATAAAACAAAGATATCATAAATCACAACCAAAAAGAAAAACTCAAAACCACTATAATACTAACACATTTAAATAATAGAAGAGCAAAAAGGAATAGAAACTAAGATAGAAACTAGTAGACTATATATGAAATAAAGGATGCCAGGAAAATAACACAGTATATTACCTTTCTTTTTTTGGAAAAAAATAATCATGTGTCAAAGAAAGAAAAAGAATTCAAAATAGAAAAGGAAAAGCAAGAAACAAATAAAAGAAAGAACAAACAAAAAAAACATAGGAAAAATGGAATAAAAGGAAAATCAATAAAAAAAGAAAAGAAAGAAAAAATAAAAGAAAGAAAAAGACAAGAACAAAGTAATAGAACAATATTGAAAATAAAGAAAAGGAAGGAAAAAAATAAACCAAAATAGAAAAAGGAAAAGAAAAGAAATAATAGAAAACAAAAAGAGCACAATTAAAAAACAAAAAGGGAGGCCCCAGAAAGAGAAACCAAAGTATAAAAGGAAAAGAAACAAAACAAAAAAAAACAAACAAGAAAAAAGAAAAAGAAAATGAAGATAAAGAACAAGAAAAGGAAGAAAAAAAGAAAAGGAAAAGAAAAGAAAAAAAAAGAAAAAACAAAAGAAAATTGAAAAGAAAAAAGAAAAGAAATGACCAAAAAATAAAAGAAAATACTAATAAAGTTTTTTTTCTTGGAGAGTTTTTTTTGAAAAAATCATGATTTTTCATGGGATATCATGGGATTTCATGTGATTTCATGGGATTTCATGGGATTTCATGGGGCTTCATGGGGCTTCATGGGGCTTCATGGGATATCATGGGATATCATGTGATTTCATGGGATTGTTTTGTTCTTTTTTTGTTTTTTGGTGTCCCAAAAAAATATTTGGAGGCACCAGAAAAATCAAATCTATAAGAGATCCAGGGCTCTCCAGCCCAATCCCTTCCCTCACCAAAATCTATGGAGGTCCCATGAAAAAAAACCTTTCAAAGACCTAGGGCTCTCCAGCCCAATCCCTTTCCTCACCAAAATCTATGGAGGTCCCATGAAAAAAACCCTTTCAAAGACCCAGGGCTCTCCAGCCCAATCCATTCCCTCACCAAAAAATTTTTGGAGGTCCCAGGAAAACAAAACTCTTTAAAAGGCATTCCCTCACCAAAAATTTTTGGAGGTCCCAGGAAAACAAAACTCTTGAAAAGACCCAGGGCTTTCCAGCCCAATCCATTCCCTCACCAAAAATCTTAGGGCTTTCCAGCCCAATCCATTCCCTCACCAATCCCTTCCCATGCAATTTTTGCCTCACCCTTTTTCTGTGTGGTGTCAAGATCGAAGATTCCTCAAGCTTTTGCAGCTGAGCTTCCAAAAGAGGCCACATACAGCAGCCTTCTTACTGTACCCTTGCTGTTTTTCTAAGATCCAGGCTGGAAATGGGGCCAAAAACAACTTATGACTTATCCTGCCATCATTTTCTCTAATTTTTTTCCTTATAATCTATCACTTTCTCCCTATGGGCTTTCCAGCCTAATCCACAGCAAGCTCCAGTGCCCTAAGCAGCCACCAAATCTCATCCTTCCTCACATTGCGGATAAAATCCAGGCTTTTCTGGTAGCCCCGATAGCTGCTGCATTGGTGACCTGACCAAAAAAGAAAAACCAAAATCATTGAAACCCTAGGGCTTTCCAGCCCAAACTTACTGGAGGGCTCTCCAGCCCAAACAAAATTAATTATAGGGCTATCCAGCCCAAACTGCTATCTAGATGCTGGCAAGATGCGCATACAGCCTTGGCACCCTGTGCCCCTCACTCTGCTATGCTTGGTGACATAAGAGATAAAGTGGCATTGATGGCCTCAGTAGATTAAATGGGTGGATGGTGCCTGGGAAACTTTGCCACTATTGGGCTTTCCAGCCCAAACTACTCTTGGCTTTCCAGCCAAACTTCTAAATGCAAACCAGGGTGCACTTGATCATGATCCAATCCAGATCACTCTCTTTCTCTTGCATCTCCTCCCAAAAGCTCATTGGAGCCTCCCTGAAGTTGTCCAACTCCTCTGGCTGCCTCAGGGAGGATAAACATGTAGATTTGGATTTCCCCCCCCAAAAAATGGACAACTGCCTTGAATAAAAAACAATCAAAACATGATGAATTTCAACCCAAATACTTCCAAGACCATGCTCTAAAATCTCTTGCTGTTGTCCAGCCTGACTCCCACCAGGATTGGTCATCTCCAGCCCATTGCTGCCCTCCTCCCCATTGCCATCCTCCACCTCCTGGGCTCATGGCCAGTCCTGCACTGCTGGTACTGGGACTGCCTTTGCCAGCTGCAGACCAGGCTTCTTGGGCTCCTCCAGGCCTCATGCACTTCTCACTTGGTGGCTTCTCATCCTGCTTCTCTTTCTCAGTCTCAGTCTGGGGGCCTCCTGCTGCGGCTGCTGGAGGGGGTGGGGGGTCTTCCTTCTTCTGAGCTTCTTTCTTCTCTTCTTGGGCTGCTGCTGCTGCCTGGGCTCCTCCTGGGGGTCCATGGGCGTACTGATCCTGTGCCATCTTCTGGACAAAGTCCTCAAGTCCAGCAGTTGCTGACTTGCTTCCTTCTTCTGGCTGGGCTCCTTGCTTGCCTCCTCCTGGCTGGGCTCCTGTGCCTGCTCCTGGTTGGGCTCCTGGCTGGGCTGCTCCTGGTTGGGCTCCTGGCTGGCCTGCTCCTGGCTTGCCTCCTCCTGGCTGGCTTCCATCTGGCTGGGCTCCTTTCCCAGGGTTTGGTGGTGCTCCTCCCTTGCCTGGTCCTCCTCCCTTGCCTGCATCTCCTCCCTTGCCAACAAGCACTGGCTGCATCATGGCATTTGCCATCGCTTCTACTATGCACTCGTAGAAGTTCTCAGCATCCATTCCTGCAAAAGAAATGTTTCAGGTTTTTACATAAAAAATCAGGGCTGTCCAGCCCAAACTAATTTTACTAAACTGTAGGGCTGTCCAGCCCAAAACTATATAAATCCCTCTAACATATGACTGGGCTGTCCAGCCCAAACTAATTTTACCAAACTGTAGGGCTGTCCAGCCTAAAATTATTAAAATCTCTCTCCCAAACCCAGTCCTTGGGCTACGTTGTTCTTCACTTTCTCCAGGTAGGAGCGGTGCGTATCCCACTCCCCTCTTGGGATGTGCCACTGTTGCTCACACCAGCGGCACAAGTTCGAGAGGAAGGGAGCCATTTCGACTTGTGGGAACATGAAGTCTTTCAGACCCTTCATGTTCTGACGCCACATCGCTGCCGCCCCTCCGTGCCCTGACTTCCCACCACCGGAGAAGTACGTGTCTCCCCAGCCTTCTACCCAGGGTTGCCCTTCCTTGCCCTTCTGGTGGCTGCTGCCCTTCCCTCCTCCTTTCTGGGACTCGTAGGGCGCCGACATTGCTACTACTGCTCAGGGTGCTCAGGGTGCTGCAGGGTGCTTGGGCCAGGTCTCTGCAGACATATGGACATGTGTTCTTGTGAACATGAAAAAAATTCCAACTTCTGTGTTTTGAAGGCTGTCCAGCCCAAAGTAGTTTTTAGCTTGGTCCTTCTAGGGCTATCCAGCCCAAACACTATGGGCTTTCCAGCCCAAACTATCTCTTTCTTGTGTAGGGCTTTCCAGCCCAACTTCTTTTCTCCTTACAAGAAATTTCCCAGGACTTCATATTCTGCCTCCCCATGGCCTCCCTTGCCACCACCACTATGGGCTTTCCAGCCCAAACTATCTCTCTCCTCAGAGGGCTTTCCAGCCCAAACTTCACCTTCTCCAAGTAGGCCCTGTGGGTGTCCCAAACTCTCCTCTGTGGGCTTTCCAGCCCAACTTCTTTTCTCCTTACAAGAAATCTCAAGACTTCATATTCTGCCTCCACATGGCCTCCCCATGGGCTTTCCAGCCCAAACTATCTCTCTCCTCATAGGGCTTTCCAGCCCAACTTCTTTTCTCCTTACAAGAAATCCCAGGACTTCATGTTCTGCCTCCACATGGCCTCCCCATGGCCTCCTTGCCACCTCCACTATGGGCTTTCCAGCCCAAACTATCTCTTTCTTGTGTAGGGCTTTCCAGCCCAAACTCTGTCCAAAAAAAAGATTGAATGCTCCCCTGCTCAGCTGCAATTCTTTTTTCACCAGCCTTCCTTGAACTCATCCAGTCAATTTCTTCTCTTTCCAGGCCCTCACTTGGCCTAGGCTTTTCCCAGCCTCAAACATCTTCTTCATCTCTAGAGCCATTTTCTTGGAATCTTCGAATCCTCGAGGTGAAGCAACCTGAATCAGCTGCCTGCCCTGTTTGACTCTAACAGCACAGGAACCAAGTTTCCTGTAAGGCATCAACAGAAGCTCCTCTGTCACTTGGTAGCTATCAGGAATCTTCTCCAACTTCTTTTTGCCTGTACTCACTTCTTTCTTGCAAGCTGGCTTCTTCAAGGCTGCAGCAGGTCTCTTCAACCCTCGACTTTCTGCCACCTCTTCTCTCAAGGCTGCCTTTCTGTTAGGCACAGGCTTTGCCTTCTGGGCTGACTGCAGCAACTCATCCCCAGAACTTTCTTGGGTAGGTGGGATCTCAAATTCTGCAAGATCCAGTGTCCCATCTGACCTTGCAGGGCTGCTGCTTCTCTCCACGACTTTCTTCTCCTTGCTGGTCTTTTTCTCCTGGACAGGTAGCTGCACTTCTGTCTCTTTTCCTTCAGCAGTCCTCACCATCTCTCTAATTGCTTCCAACTTCTCCACCTGGAAATTGGTCAACTTCCTGGTGGCTTCAGCAAATTTGCCATCGTCTCTGCTGATTCTTCTTGCATGGTTGCAAACCACTAGGACAGCATCAGCCAGTGCCACCTGGACATTCATTGCTTCAGACAAAGGCCATCTCCCTTTGATTCCAGGGTATTGTTGCAAGACTTGACTGAAGCATGCTTTCAGGCTGGAGTACTTGAACTCTAAGCTGGGGCTAACTTTGCAGAACTCTGCCAGTAGGTGTTGAAGGTCTCCCAAAGGCCCACCTCTCACAGCCTGGCTCTTCTCCATCTTCAGGTATGGCCCAAAGGCAAAGGCATGTGCCTCACCAACCTTCTTGACATGGCTCAGGCAAACATCTAACAGGTGCTCATCATCTATCTGAGGCACTGGTGTCCTTCTGGCTCCACCCCTTTTCTTGGACATGGTGAAATTCCTGCAGACAAATGTTTTTCAATTCAAAGGCCAAAAAAGAAACCAACATGCTTGGGCTGTCCAGCCCAAACTTTTGGCTATCCAGCCAAACTTTTACTTAACCATGTGCAGAAAAACATGTTTGGCTATCCAGCCAAATTTCAAGTGGCTATCCAGCCAATTTCAAGTGGCTATCCAGCCAAATTTCAAGTGGCTATCCAGCCAATGATGACTCAGATTTCCAGCCCAAATTGGTAGGCTTTCAAGCTTTCAAAATTCAATCGAAAATTCAATCGAATTTTCAATCGAAAAACCTGTTTTTTTCAAGAGAAAAATCAATCGAAAGCTACAGACCTGCACTTGAAAAAAACATTGAAAAATCAAGTTTCAATCGACAATTGAAAATAGATAAAAATCAATCGTTCACTTGAAAATTTTCAATCGAGGATGCTCTGGGTCTGACATCCAACGAGCTACTGGGCTGTATGGCTGCGTACATTCCTGGTGGAAGCCACCTCCGCATCCTATGATAACTTGCTTGGTGCGTAAGAC
>OMLO01006173.1_pt1 | contig 10072 bp, 7 predicted proteins | sample 1674811 | NCBI WGS metagenome assembly OMLO01 (sample SAMN06265003, study PRJEB25207) | coral metagenome | isolation source: Coral host | place: Mexico:La Bocana,Puerto Morelos, Mexico | collected 2008-11-13
CGATTCCCTTGCGAATGAACTGCCTTCAATGTGTACACGTGCACCGGTAGGCATGCATGCATATATGCAAGGCAGTGTGATGTCCATACTTATGTAATCTAATGCATGCATATGTGATTGCAAGTATGTATGCATGCGTGCATGTGTCTATGTAAGTGTGTATGACTGTATGCATGATCGTACGTGTGTATGTCTGTCTGTGTGTGTGTGTATGTGTGTATGTCTGCGTGTGGATGCATGGATGGATGGATGCATGCATGGATGCATGCATGCATGCATGTGTGTATCTATGTATGTGTGCGTGTGTGTGTTTACATGCATGCAAGTATGCATGGTGTCCTGGTTGCATGCATGCGTGTATGTGTGTACTGTGCACGTTTGTATGCATATATGCATGTACATGTTTGTATGTATGCGAGTTAACCAGATGTAGATAGCGAATGTTTGTGCCAAATGTTTGTCCTGAATGTATGTTTACGAAATGGGAGTCCTCAAAAAGCCATTCATCGCCGTGGATAGGTGGCAACTCTCGGACATGGTCAGGCAGCAGATTCAAAGCGAGAATTGTACTCTCGTCTCTTGTTGTCCAATCTGTACAATGAGCCGAGCTCAACGGAAAAAGGAAAAGCTCAGATCAGCCCCACATTTCCTTGCTTGTGATCAAATAAAGCACAGACGAGAAAATCATATTTTGAAACACAGAAACACAAAACTGAGGATTAAGCCGATTAAGCACGTACCATTGGGGGAATAGCATAACAGCAAGCATTTGCAAAGCGCCACAGGTGACACCAGCACCCTCCCTGGAAACGACATGCCTATGTGAGGGGCACCACCAAGCAACCCATCATCAGCATGAATGCCATCAAAAAACGCAAGATTCATAGCAGCAATTCAAATTGCCGATCAAAAAAATCTATAATTAAGAAACTTCCAATGTACGCACTTTGAAACAAGAGTACAGGCACAGTTCAAAAAAGTAGAAGGAATAGCTCGGGAAAGGAGGTGATTTTTTGGTGTGGGAGGGTCAGTATTTCTTGATCTTGACTTGCCACTTTTCGTGGCAGGGGCAGTGTTACATCGGTGGTCTTGGAGCGTCACTGGGGGAAACATTTGGTGGTCTTGGCTTGTCATATGTTTTTCCAAAGGTGACCTCGATAGTAGTAATAGTAATAGTGGTGGTGGTGATAGTACTACGAACTAGTACGTGGTAGCACTACATACTACATAGTAGTAAATGTTGGTAGCACGTAGTAGCACGTGGTAGTACGCCCTAGGACGTGATACTATGCAGGTATGTGGTGCACGTTTTCTGCACGTTTTCTTCTTTGAGTTGTGGTTGATTCTTGTTGTTCCTTGACGTTGTCGTTGTCGTTGTCGCTATCGTTGTTATTGTTGGTGATGTTTTCGTGGTGGTTGTCATTGTTATTGTCGTTGTCGGTTGCCGTTGTTATTGTCATTGTTATTGTCCTTGTTGTCGTAGTTGTCGCGTCGTTGTTGTTGTCCCTGTTGTCCTTGTCAGTGTCGTGGTTGTTGTCGTTATTGCTGTTGTTCTTATTGGTTGTCTGTTCTTCTTTTTCTTTGTTGTTGTTGTTGTTGTTGCTCTTGTTATTGTTCTTGTTGGTGGTGGTGGCGCTGTTGTTGTTGTTGTTGTTGTTGTCGTTGTTGTTGTCGTTGTTGTTGTCGTTGTCGTTGTTCTTCTTCTTTTTCTTGTTCGGGGTTTGTTGTGTGTTTTTACTCTTCCTGTTGTTGGTTGTCTGTTGTTGATTCGTTGTTGGTTGCTGGTTCTTGTTGTGTTCGGATGTTCCTTGTTTGTTGTTTGTTGCGGTTGTGGTTCTTGTTGTTGCAGGTTGGTTGGGCTGGACCTTCAACAACTTTATTAGGCAAATTCCTTTTCATCATAGGTACTTCCCCTTCTAAAACTCTGCACCGGCTCAGCTGGCTGCTATACCAAAATCCTAGAAGCACAGTACAGTTGCACACCTCCAGACAATTGTCTGAACGAGGTTTCTTTCACGCTCTTGATTCTTGCACTTCTTGCAACCAGATTTCTGCTATGATTCGCCCTTCACTTCGCAGGGCTTCAACAGTTTCCTTTCCACCCTCCAGCACTTCTGCGAGGGCATCGAGCACTCCATTGCCCATTGCCTCAAACAAGCATTTTTAATCTTCAGAATGCAGCAAATGGTTCTATGATCATGCAGTATATATCATACATACATATATATGTGAAATGTTCATCATGAACCTTGATGTGACCTCCTCATATCATCATGTGATATCCGATGTGTTTCCTCTCGAGATCTCGTGGCGGGTGTGGTAGTGGCTTTACGGCGTTGGACGTCGTTGGTGGATCTTGAGCGTGTTTCCGGGAAAACAGGAAAGCTGCGAGCGACGGTTGGGAACTGTCATCATTTTAGATATCTTGATTCTGGTAGCTTCCAGTGGTGGTTAAGTCGGAGTACTTTCCACATTGGTAGCGGAGCCCGGGGCTCCAGCTGATCCCTTTCGTTTACAGACTGGTTTTCATTTCAGCTGCAAGAGTTACGATCCGGGGACAATCATCTTACTGAAGCGTGCGGTGACGTGACTGGTTTTCGGAATTTTTGACTTGCTGCCGAGATCAATTTTCAATCTGTGAGTTTTCCCACGATGCCGCCATCTACGACAGAACCGGAAGCTTCCGCAGCAGCTGGGGTTGGGGTGAATCCTCAGTTGCCATGGGCTAGCATTCCGAAGTTCACGCCTGGAATTACGAATGTGCAAGAGTACACTCAGAAGTTGAAGTTTCTGGCGGCGATGTGGCCAAGTGATTCATTGGAGTTGTTAGCTCCACGTGCTGCCCTTCTTGTCGAAGGTACTGCTTTCAGAAAAGTTGCCCGTCTTGATCCTGCCAAGTTGAAGGTAGCCAATTTGTCTGGCATTCAGCTTCTTGTGGAGGCCATTGGTGGATCTTGGGGCTCAACAGAACTGGAGGAACGGTACGAGTTCTTCGAGAAGGCGCTGTATGGGACGGTGCAGCGTCCAGATGAGAGTCATGATAGCTATCTTGCCAGGATGGAAAACAATTTCATCGAGTTGCTCACGCGCAACACCAAACTGGAGGAAGTGCAGGCCTACGTGCTTCTTAGGCAATCCACGTTGTCTGCTGATGACAAAAAGCGCATCTTACTGGAACATGAAGGTGAATTGAAATACAAACCCGTGGTGAAAGCCTTTCGCCTTTTGGGTAGTCGATTCTTCAATGAGTTTCAGAGTGGCCGATCTGCAACCAAGACCAAGGTCTACGATGTCAATTTCACTGAGGATGCCGAGCAGCCATCGTCTTCAAGCAGTTTTTCAGAAGGCGCTAGTGCCTTTCAAGCCGCTTTTGATGACCCTGGTGAAGTTGATCTTGACAGTGATTTCATCGAAGCAATGGTTGCAAGCGAAGATCAAGATGCCCTCCTTGTCTCGGACTTCGAGGGGGAACTTGAAGATTTTCTTCAAGGAGTCCCTGGCATGTGTGAAGCCATGACTTCTTACGTCGAAGCAAGGGCCAAGTTGCTAGAGAAGCGCAAAAGCAGGGGTTTCTGGCCTGTGAAGGGTGGAAAAGGTAAATCCTTCAAAGGTCGTGGCCGTGGAAAAGGTAAGAGTTCAAGGGACCGTGAGAGTCTTTTGGCTCGCCGCCTATGCGATCAAATTGGGCACTGGAAGGCAGAATGCCCAAATAGGCCTCAATCTCATGACGGCACCAAGTCCGCCTCCGTGAATCTGGCCCAGACCCCATCCCCATCCTTCGGTTATGTTGATGAACCACTGGAAGTGATTTCGGAACCTGAAGACGAAGATCATCAGGCCATGTGGAAGGGAAAAAGTGTTCGATACTCCCATCATTCTTTTGGGACTCCAAGTGACACCTGTGAGGAAGCATTCGTAGTTCGTGAACTCTTTGATAACTCCCATAAACAGGTTTTGCAAAGTCGTCTTAAGAAATTTGTGTCGAACCAAAGATTCCCCGACATGGAACTTCCCAATGATGTCCACAGGAATGATGCTTCACGACCACTTCGTGACATCCCAGCTCTTCGAATGTTTCGTCAATGGAAAGAAGACCTGCCCAGAGAATGTTTGACCGCCACTTGTGACCAACCGTGTCACGCAATTCTGGACACCGGCGCAAGCCGTTGCATTATAGGTGAAAATGTGTTGCAAGAATTTCGTCGATGCCTTCCTGCAACTCTTAATTCCCAGATCAAAGAGATGAATAGCCAGGTAAAGTTTCGTTTTGGGAACAATCAGACACTTACCAGCTCATATCGTGTTCAGATTCCGTTGTTGAAAGCTGATAAGTCTCCTCGGAAATTGTGGTTGGCAATTGAAGTTGTTCCTGGCCATACCCCTTTTCTTTTCAGCAAGAGAGCTTTCAAACAACTTGGTGGCATTTTAGATACCAATAAGGACCAATGCATTCTCAGTCGTTTGAATCGTGTATTTCCACTTCAACTGAGTCGCACTGATTTATATTTGATCGATGTTTCCAAATTATGTTCACCGCCTTCGTCTGAAGCTGATGTGTATCTTTCGGATCATGTTGGGGGAGTCAATAGATACTGGGGTAAGAGTATTCAAGACTCAGGGGATCATGATAATAAGATACCATCCAAAGTTCCCATGTGCAGTGCTCCATCGAGTAAGATCAATGATATCCGTCAGCCGCCTGTGTCAAGAACGTGTGCCTCCTCAGAGTTCTCAGATCGTTCAACTCGTGATCATGCCGGCCAACCAGATGCTGACCAACCTCAAGAATGTCTCGGAATCTCTTCTTGGGATTCTCACGTTGCTGCTTCAGGTGTTGGTCCACCAGATCGAGATTCAACCACCTGTGGAGGAGGATCCGGAACACGGGGAGCAACAAGTCAATCCCGAGATGGCCCAAACGATGGCAAACATGTTGCAGGAACTGCAAAATCAACGCACTGTACTGCAAAATTTGGTGGCCAGTCAGATCAATCCAGCCACATCTCGGACATCCAGGACCTCAAGGCCTCAAACTTCTCAGGCAGCATTGACCGATGTAAATCCAACTACAACGCCATGATCAACATGTTGAGAGCTCCGATGCAGTCCTTAGCTGCTCCTGCCTCACCGCCTCCGACGGTGACAAGTCAACCACGAACTGTGGGCGATTGGGGCCGATGCCAAGTGACTTGGGGCAAGAAACACAAGGGCAAGACCTTTCTGGAGGTCTATCAGACCGATCTCGGCTACTATCACTGGAGCTTAGCACGTTTTCAGAGCCTGCCCGAGAATCAGAAGGACTTCGTCAGGTATTGCCAAGTCCGAGCGGACATGGATTCCCGCAGTCTGAGCCAAGGGTGAGAGAAGCCGATAGGTCAGCATGTTGGAGTCATTGTGTTAGTGAAGATAAGTCCTTTTCAAGATTTAAGAAAGAGGTCAACCGAACCCGTCATCAAGTGTATAACCAAGAACAACATCCCATGTTTGATCATAGTGTTCACCAAGCCTTTAAAACTGCTGAAGAGACTCTAGAACATGCCTTCCAACCTGCTTTGCAAAGCACGGCCCGTGAGCCGATTTTCTTGCTTGAAGTGTATGCCGGAACCCACAGTCCCTTAGTCGAAGCTGTCCGGAAATTGGGTCGCAAAGCCATTCGTTTTTCTCGAATGGATGGTGATCTCTCAACCCCAGAGGGTCGAAGAAAGTTATGGAAGATTGTTGATGAATGCCAACCTGAACACATCTGGGTTGCTCCCGAATGCGGGCCATGGAGTGGTTGGTCCCATCTTAATCAACAAAAGAGCCTTGCTTTGTTTGACAAGATCACCAAAGATCAAGCCGACCAATTGCAGCACATTCGACTTTGTGCATCGCTGTGTAGGTATCAGGCTGACAGAAAGCGTCACTTTCATTTGGAACAACCTCTCGGATCGTCTATGTCCAAGACCGATGAGTTTCAAAGTATCTTGAAGCTAACCGATTGTGCCATTTTTGACATGTGTCGTTTTGGTTTGAAGATCCCCGGTACCCAAAAGTTTCTGAAGAAAAGCAGCAAAGTGTTCACTACGAGTTCTGATGTCGTAGCGGATCTTCATGGAGAAAAATGCCTTCAAGATCATGAACATCAACTCATCGAAGGACAAGCCTGGATCCAAGGTCGCCGACAGTTAGTGACCCAATTCTGTGCTACCTACTGCAGTGGTTTTGTCAACCGAGTTGCCAAGTGTTTAACTAAAAGTGTTTCTGATGCCTTGGTAAACGAACCTGATGATGATGAAACTCCTCGCAAGAAGATTCGTTTTGAGAATAATCCATCCAAACGTGTCAAGACGCACCATAATCCAGATGGCAACTTAGAGACGGAGCCTCCTTTGGAATCTTCAATGCCTAGTTCAGCTGCAGATCCGAATCCAGCTAGATCTTTGCCAGACGGAGTGTCCGCAAGTGACCGTGAGCCAGCGTCATTGTCCGAACAATGGCGTGATGCCTTTCAGTCAGCACTACAAGTGGCACCTCGAGTGGGAAACCTTGAGATAGACAGTGAAACACCTTTGTTTGGACTTGTTCAATCCTTGATTCCGAATATGTCTGTTCACCATGTCTTTGTATGTCGGGGCACCGAAAGATTCCAAGTTCCAGCACCCATGTTGCCAGGATGCCAATTTCCAATTCGACACACGGTTTGTCTCCATAGATTTACCAATAAGATTCATGATTTTGGCATTGAGAACTGGTGTAACCTAAGACGCCCTTTTCGAATCAGAGCCAGTATTCCAAGCAAGATCGTCATCACGAGCTTTGGTGTTGAAATGAAGCAACCTAATATCGCCATTCCGAATGCTACTGACAAGGAAATTGCTTTTGAGAATCCTCGAGATGCAGTAGGTTTGCCGCAAGCAAGTGAATCAAATCATAGCTCGATGCTTAGCAAGAGGTTTGGCAACTCTGAAGTGTGTGAAGGTTGGGCACCACCGCCTGTACCTATCCATGGTCCTGCATTCCGTAACCTGAATCCTCAAGAGAAACAAGATTTGGTGAAACTTCACAAGAACCTAGGCCATCCAGACCCAAGAGTCTTAGCTGACCATTTGGCTGCTCAGAAAGCCTTTCCACACATCATTGAAGCTGCCAAAGATTTTGTCTGCGATGCTTGTGTTGAATCCACCGGTCGGCGTCATCAAAGACCGGCCAAGCTGCATGAGCCTCGTGAATTTAATCAATGTGTTGGCCTTGATGGTTTCTATTGGAGTGGAAAGGCCGGTTTCCAGGTTCATGTTCTTCACTGTATTGATGAAGCTTCCATGTTCCATTTAGGACGTCGTATTCCCACACGTCAACCTGACCAAATCATTCAGACCTTTTGTGAATTTTGGAGTTCTTGGTCCGGTAACCCCAAGACAATTTATGCAGACCCAGCTGGTGAATTTAGATCACAGATTTGGGAGGATTTTCTTCAATCCAAAAACATAACCTTTGAACTGACAACTGAAGCTTGGCAAAGGGGGCGCATTGAACGTCACGGGGGGATAATTGAGGAAATGCTGTGTCGATATGATCAAGAAGTTCCGATTTCCTCCATTGAAGAATTCGACCAAGTCCTATTGTCCTGTTTCCAGGCTAAAAATTCTCTGTCAAGACATCAAGGGTATGCACCAGAGCAGATAGTATTGGGGAAGTCCACCGATGTTCCAGCTTCTTTAACTTCGGATGAGCAGTCTGGAGCACATAGTTTCGCACTAGGGGATTCGTTGGAAGCTGAAAAGTTTCGCAAGCAATTAGAAGTAGATCATTGGCTAGACGGACTTTCCTCTTGGTAGATAATGATCACGCCATGAGACGAGCTATCCTTCGTAAATCATGCCCTGCACGTGGACCTTTTGAAGTAGGACACCAAGTGATGTATTGGATGAAAAACCCAAAGGTAGGTAGACTCGGTAGTGGTAGATGGCATGGACCCGCCAAAGTCATTTGTGTTGAGAGTCCCAGTGCCATATGGATTTCTCATATTCATAGAGTTTTCAAATGTGCCTCTGAGAGTTTAAGACCTGCCTCACTTCGTGAATGGCAACATGCACCGCTTGGCCAAGAAAGAGTTCCTGACTTTCTGCAGGTTCCGCCGGCCGAGGAAAATCGACCAAGTGTTGCGCCTGTTCCCGGAGGAACCCAGTCGTTGGAACCCCATGTTGAGACTTTTGAAGACCTTGAACAAGAGTATGCACCAACCACACCGACTCATCCAAATACTCCCAATTCCTCCCTTCAACAACCTGAGGGAGAAGCGGTTCCTGCAGTGGATGTGCCAGTACCGGACACTCCAACACTAAGTCCAGATCTGGGCCCCATAGATTTAGATAGTCCTAGCCTGGAACCTGATTCCCTGGAAGAAGCCGCTGAACCTGTGTTGGCTTGTCATGAGATTTTCCTGGCTAGTGAATGTATGGAAGATCCCTTACTGCAAATTGACACCTTCCAATCCGGATGTCCAGAGTCGTCGGTTTTGTTGGCTGAAGATCAACTTCCCATTTTGGATGAACCTCTAATTTGCACCGAAGAACAGTGTTTTGTCCTGGAAGTCCCCATGTCTGAACATGACATCCATCGATGGTTCCAAGCTGATAAACCGGAAGAATGTGTCCATGTTGCCACGGCCGGACGCCGAGCGAGATCTGAAGTCCAAGTCAAAAGCTTGTGCTTGGAAGACCGAATCCTCTTTGAGAAGGCCAAGGATGCTGAGTTAAACTGTTGGTTACAGACAAATGCTCTTCGGCCCATTTTGCGTAGGTCCTTAAATCCCGAACAGATTCTAAAGAGTAGATGGGTTCTCACATGGAAGCCCATTGATGATGCTCCTCCCGGAGGACCTTCCAAAAAGGCTAAGGCCCGTCTAGTAGTCTTAGGCTTCCAGGACCCCCGATTGACTGAAGTTGTTCGTGACTCACCAACTTTGACTAGAGAGGGGCGACATACGATTCTTCAGGCCATTGCTTCCTTTAATTGGGTGTTGACTTCTTTTGACATAAAGACAGCATTCTTGAGAGGTAAGGCTGATGATAGTAACCCATTGGCAATGGACCCACCTATTGAATTGCGTCGCAAGCTTGAGTTGACTGATCAACAAGTTTGTGCATTGGTTGGTAATGCCTATGGCCGTGTAGATGCTCCACTTCTTTTCTATAAAGAATTGTCTCGACAGTTGAAAAACCTTGGATTCACCGTTCACCCTTTGGAACCATGTCTCTTCTATTTAGAGACCATCAAAGGTGGTAAGCGAACCCTGCATGGTTTGGTTGGAACTCACGTAGATGATGGGGTTGGTGGGGGCGATGAATATTTCCATCAACAAATAGAGAAACTCAGAGAGAAACTTCCTTTTGGCTCATTCAAGCAAAAGAAATTCGTCTTCACCGGGATTCAACTGGAGCAACTCCCTGACTTCAGTGTAGTGTGTTCCCAAGCTGACTATGTTCGACAGATTCCCGGAATTGATATTGGTCGACCTCGTAGACAAGTCCCAGATGCACCCATCAATGAGAATGAACTTTCAAAGCTTAGAGGTTTGATAGGTAGTCTTCAATATGCTGTATCGAACACTAGACCTGATATGGCCGCAAAGCTTGGAGAGGTTCAAACGCAGATAGCCAAAGCAAGCGTTTCGACACTGATTTTGGCTAACAAGGTCTTGAGAGAAGCTCAGCTTGAAGATGATGTAAAGATCTGTTTCCGAAGTATTCCTGTCCATAAATTGACACATGTGAGTTTTGGTGATGCCTCATTTGCCAGCCCAAAGCAACTGGATTCTTTTCAAGGGACACTGATTTGCGCCACTGATGATCTTTTGAGTAAGAATGAATCAGCCCCAATTAGTCCTTTGACCTGGTCATCCAAAAAGATTGCCCGAGTTGTAAGATCCACTCTTTCAGCTGAAGCTTTTGCAATGTCCAAGAGCGTTGATAAACTGGGTTGGATGCGATTACTATGGGGTGTATTGAGTATTTCTGATTTCAATTGGCGTGAAGCTCCCATTGCATTCAAGCAATTACCCATGGCCACCATAGCCACGGATTGTAAGAGC
>OMLO01006174.1_pt1 | contig 10071 bp, 12 predicted proteins | sample 1674811 | NCBI WGS metagenome assembly OMLO01 (sample SAMN06265003, study PRJEB25207) | coral metagenome | isolation source: Coral host | place: Mexico:La Bocana,Puerto Morelos, Mexico | collected 2008-11-13
TTGTATTTCATCAGACACCTGCTAATGCATCGCCATAACACTAAATTATCAGCATTCAATTGTCTAATAATTCGCAATATCTTTCCCACATAGTCTTCATCAGACCAACACGCCCAACCTAAGCTGAACGCCAAAGAAAAACTTAATGGAGGCTTTGTTGAAATTTAAATCTTGAAAGTAGATCCAATTAAAGTTGAATAACTCAACGGGTTAAAGATTTCAGAGGTTCCAGATTGAAGCTGTATTTCCATAGCCCTCCTTAGATATAAGCGTTTGCTATTATGACCAAGATAGATCGATGGCAGAGAGGTGAGGCTTATACGATTAGAATATTACTTGGAGCAAGCATTATTTTTTGTCAAGATTCGGTGTGTGTGTAAACAGATGGAGCTTTGGCCTCAAACGGAACAAGGCCAATCGACGTTGTGTGCAAAGTGATGCTAAGCCGGCAAATCCCTCCTTAGGAAATCCAGGTTTGCTAAAACATGTGTCATTCTCTTCGAGGTGCATTTTTTTTTACCACCAAAAACTCAAAAAAGGTAGCTCCAATCTTTCTGCAAGCTAATCAAGCTAATGTCAGCGGCATTGAAGCCATGTTCCACTATGGGCATTGCAGCTTCACGTGTCATAAAAATTCCTTGCTTATGCACTAGCGAAAAGAAATTGTTAATGTTCCGCAACGTCCATCCCAAGAGTTCAAGAAGCTGAGCATCATCCACTTCCTTTGGTGCATGAACATAGATTCGGAAGAAAGTACATCGAGCATTATAGATATCGTTATGGTGTTATGCTGGTATAATATTTATATCCCATATATAGGCCTAACAGTTATAATGTTGAGCGAGGGTATACTAAGAAATCCAAAATTCAAGAATGGTACATGGTACTACTTGGATTTTTTCCACTACCCAAGGGTCATAGTCACCAAGATCCAGTTGATCCAACTCCCAATCAAGCCACTTGCAGAGTAAGGCCGTGTCGTGAGCCCTACCAGTGCCTTGCGGAAACGTCTTCTTCCTAAAAGGCTCCAGTAGACCGGGCCCACAAAAAACTAAAACTGGGCTGGGAGGGTATATGATATCCATGTTTATATGCAAAAAGGGTTTGATAGAAAAACTTAAGACGAGACACGTCTTGTATTTGAATTTCTTCTTGTCAAAGGACTTCACTTGAGGTGTTTTGCGATGTTCTCCACACCAACTTTCAAACCGATCATGAGCAAAATCAAGCCGTGCTTGCAATTTTCGCCCAGGGAAAATTTTCAACTCACAAAGTGTGAATAACCCACTTGCACATAGGTCACCCCCAAACCCCAGGTTGAAGTTGTGCATGAGGTCTGGTTTTATGATAGTAGGCGTGTCACATCCAGGGATGCCCCGAAGTGGAAACAGTGTAGCCTTGAATGGTGATGGTGCACTTCCAATCCAGCAGCGTACATGACCAGTTGGTGTTACATTCCACCATTCCTAAACAGGTTTGGGCATCCAAAAATATATGCCCCAGGATCCTAATTCTAATCGGGGATTACGGAGAAAAACGGTACCACTATATATATAGACTAGGTACAGAGGAAGGGCATAAATGGCAAACACGGGCCGACCGGAAACCGCTCGATAAATGAAATGCTTTACGGACCCACGGCCAATCTCCTTTGGCTCCAACCACTGCTGCATAGAACGTGTTCAGAGTTGAAGTTCCGACCTGGTGGCAAAGGAGACTGGATAAGAATATGGATTATAATCTCGAGGTACTATAACAAAACAATTTCGCAAAAACAATTGTGGGGGTAAACACATATTTTAAAGGTTCGGGCCTGGACATTCACACCTTGATGGAAAAGATCATACAAGTCATCAGCCATTGCTTGGTGTAACCCATCAATTGTTGCATCATCTTTTGCATACCAAGTTGAAGGCATCACTGAGAACAACAATCTCGTTGTGAAAGAATGCCTAGGCAGCTAAATTCTAAAAGCATAACAAACCCCTTTCAAAAGAATTTATTAAAATAAGGGGTCCATTCCAAAAAAAGGTTCAAAAGTGCCCAGGTTCTTTTTCGAATTGAGGGTATTGGGGCCAGTATACGGAATGATGACCTGGTAACTCAGAATCAGCACCGGAGTACGACCAAGACCACGCCCCTCATCACCGTGAAGTGCCACAGGAATCGTAGCTTTTTGTTGTTGGAGGGGTTTTGAGAAAACTGGATGAGAAGGATCCACCTCCCGATAACTATCCCAGAATTCACCAAACATATCCATATAGGAGTTGCCATCCAGGTTCGAGGGATCACAGCCACCCAAGAGAAAAGCTGGGTGTGAGTTCAAAATTGCTTCCATCCAGCTGGACAAATAGATACAAGGGTATTTTTGCAATCGTTCAGTAGCACGACGTCTTCCATGCAATGTTTTGGTCCTAATCTTCATACGAATCGGTATCTCTGGCGTGTTGATTTTGACTGGATAAAGTCTACCATCTCGACGTACAAAACGATGGAAATCACGAGATGCATTCTTGCCAGTCTTCCCAGTTTTAGATGATCTGTATCGGACCAGTTTGTTTACCTCTGGGTCGGCAACACCTGCAGGGATCCAAGAATGATATATGATTTAAAAACTTTTTTTTTAAATCATTTTAACAAACCGGGGCCTAATCGTCGGTTTCTTTTTGCAGCAACTGCGGCTAGTCGAATGACTCTTGAAGCTGAAGCAGCCTCAAGAAGCATTGGATGCCGATTTCAAACAGATTTAAGAGAGATTTCCCCAAACTTCTTTTTATTAACAAGTGGCTCCATCCTCTGCATCTTCAAGAAGAGCATCAGCCAAATCACTGCATGAAGACGACCCATTGCCTGCCAGAAGCAATTGGTACTATATATTTTTTGAAAGATACTTTTATCAGGTGTTTCTTCCCAATGACTTGACCTTTTAACCTGCAAAACTGGCAGGCCTTCAGCTTCAGAGTCACAAGTATGATGATCCTCTTCCAGGCCTGCGGGGGTAGTGGCAAGTACTTAGGTTAAAAAAAATATGCATCCACCGTGTTCTTTCGTGTTTGCTGCACAATGTATCGGTAGCATATGGATAGCCAAAGATGTGCAAATCTGAGATGGCATGTTGCACAATTTTTTTCCATTGCCGCACTTTCTTGATCCATATCACTCCATAAAAGCAAGGTGTTAATCTAAAACACTTACTTGCAAAAGCCCCTGCCACTGACATATGTCAGCTGTCAGCAAAATCGCCTAAGTTAAATTTGATAAGTTCTTCACCCCTTTTTGGCTTTCTTAGCCCTGGGGTTTTCAGCTGGTGTCTCATCAGTCTCAGTCTTAACCTTTCTCTTGGACCTCCTGTCCTTTTTGTCATTTTTGTCGTCTGACTTGTCCTTTTTGTCGTCTGACTTGTCCTTTTCGTCTGACTTGTCCTTTTTGTCTGACTTGTCCTTTTTGCTCCCCCCCCTGTTTCCCTTTCCCTTCGAAGTCGAACTGGTCGAGGCTGCCTTGATGTTCCTCAGCAGGCCAGAAAGAGGAGGAAACAGAAATGGGGGATAGAATCTATTCAGCAATCAAGTCGATTGAAAGCATGAATTTCGAAAAGAAACCTGCTGCGACACAAGAGGTTGTTGAGAGCAACATCATTCTTTGTGCAAGAAGAGAAAAGCTCCATCAAATTCTTCTTCTTCTCGTCCATAGATCTGGGGATGCAAGCAAAGAGACTTAAGTATAATATCAGATCTGTACATTCATCTAGGCAATCAGGTGTGGAGAGCTAATCTTAACTTTGACAGGTTACATGAATTTACACTAGCCTTGCATCTTCAGTGGTCAAGTACTCTGCTTGCTTGTCGTTCAGGGTGTTGTACTTGGTGTTCAGGGTGTCCACCAAGTTCTTGATGTGACCAGCCATCCTCAGTTTTTTGGGATACCATATCTTAAGGACATTTAAGGAATGTCTAGCTGGCTGAACAATCATATCTATATACATATATATATATATATCACTATTTTGGGTCAATATCCAATCCGAGGATCTCAGAAGCACGAGGTACACCCATGTTCTCCAGCTTTTCCTGGCCAGCAGTTATATGTTTTAAGATCTTTTATATATATTTGAATTTCAAAACCGAGTTCAACAACCACAAAACCGACTCACCAAATCCCCCACCTGAACAACAACAGCTTGATCTATCTTCTTGCCCAAGCAAGTGATGAAATTGGGGAGGATTGTGAACGGCGAGTCATTCTTCTGGAGTGTTGGGAAGATCAGCCTACAGCGCAGCGTATCATTTTTTTTGGCTAAAGACTTTCGATATTTGAATGGTGGTAGATCATCCTGAATCATTCCACTTAGAAACTGTTTGCTCCCTGAGGAGGCATTAGCTGCAGCCGCCACAACAGCACGGGGGTCATGACCAGCAGCAGGCTTGGTACCAAACTCATCATCAGGGATAAGGTCGGAAGAGAAAAGAAGACCATCAGGATCCTGCAGAAGTTTTACGGGATTAGTGATTAGCTGAAATTACCGAAAGATGAAGTTGCATTTTACTTTTATAATTGTTTTCACTAAGACTTCTCCTCGCAATCGCCAGTGCCAGTCACAGAATGGCTTTCCCCACGTTCGTTGTGAGCACCAAAAGATTCTTCTAACACAAGCCTTGCTTCATCTTCGCCGTGGACAGCATTTTTTCTGACCAAGCCACGAGCAGCAGCGCATTCAAAGCTGTTGTCGGCCATACTCCTTAGAGCTTGACCCATCCCAGTAGTATATATATATATATATATTATCTTTTGAAACTTTGAATGAAATGATTCTATTGCATTCAAATGTCTTAGTATATTTTTCCTCATCCATCAGGTACTGTTTTGTCACCCACCTGCCCTTCTTGTCATCACTCTGAACCCGCTTACTCCACCGAGACAATTGCATCTCCACCGATTTGAAGTCACCATGCTCTTGCAAAAGTGAACGGAGCTTTTCACCTAAGCTAGTTAGTATAGGGTACGTTTGGTACATGTAAGAATGGAGGGAATGGAAAGTGGTCAGTGTTGAGTTGAAACAGACATTAATTCAACCAAAACACGTCCCTCATCAGTTTTCCAAAGTTCCATACATTCCTTTGATGCAGTCACCTTCTTCTTGGAAGGGTCACAATACCGCCTGATCCTTAGATTCCATATTTGGGGCCAACCGACTAACATGATAACCTTAAGGTAAACCCAAGACCACCAAAGAAGATGAGTAAGTTCAGATGTTTGCAAACATGTATCTTGTGATACGTCGCATCAAACTTGGACTTGGGAGCCGTATTGGAACCAGAAGGAGGTGTAACATCATCTGGAACAACACTATATCCATCACCAGTCACTTCAACTGGTGGGGTAGGTCTTTCCTCCACCCCAGCATGATCAGGGTCCTCAGTCCGGGGGGTTTCCGCTTCTGTGGGTGCAGGTGTTTCCTCAGAGGCCTTGGCCGGGCAAGGGGCCACAGGAAGAGGCGAATTGGCTGTGACAACAACCCTGTCTGAAGGTGTTTTCATCCCTTCACACACCCTCCAGAAAGATTCACATTGACCCTCGAAGTCTTTACCTTTGGAGTCAGGAAGTGTAGCTGAAGCCAATCGCTTAACAGGATTTCCAGCAACATATTCTCCAGAAGCAGTAGCGACAGCAGGAGCACCTACCAAAAACAAATCAAACAAATATACGGTAAAGAGATCCAACAAAAGTCTCAATCATGATGGATTCAAACACCACAAGACTCATCCCTTCACCCCCTTCAAAAACAGCCTGGAACTTCTGGAACTGCCGAGGCAACTGGTGGTGCAGGGGCTGCCTTTGATGCGAGGCGAGCTTGCATAGCTGCAATCTTGGCCTTTGACTCCTTGGAGCTGGGAGGTAACAGGGATATAGGACGTATAAGGGAACAACTCTTACTCACAAAATATTGTCAATTGATTTTGTGAATAAATATGTGTTGGCCCAAGAACCTGAATTTTTGCTTCCAAAGAAGATTTCATAGATCGCCCATTCTCAGGACATGTCATGGCAATACCCTCAACTAAAGTAGTACAAGAAAGGCCGGGACAGGACATGGATGCTTGACCCAACTGCGAGCTGACATCAAAACTGTACAAACGATCAATTGCATTTGATACACTTTTTGGATTTGCGGGCGGGAATTTGCGGCTTTTTTGCGGTTATTTTCGGCCGAGCATTTTCGCAAAATGGGCCAAAAAACCCATCCAAGATCACAATTCGTACTAATTAAGGTTTCAAAGATCAAATTAGATGCAGGAGCTATTGAATTCCTGCCTTTCACGTTCTGGCACACATACCTTAGATCTAGCAGCAACATATTATCCGAAATGCAGTTGTAGTTTAAGTCTTTCTCAATGTAAAGCTACTTGCAACCAGGGAACAAGGTTTGTTAGGTCTTTGTCGAATTTTGCCATTGTTGAGCTCCATGAATCCGGAATCTTCAGATACTTATTGGTGTACAAGTATTTCCAGCATTCACACATGCCGGCATCAATCCATGGATCTACAAGTTCCATTTGATCAAAGATTTCTTTGTCAGACAACGACATGGGAACTGGATTCTTATGCCTCATGTGACCTGGAAGACCCCGACGACCTTCAAAGCATTCCAGCACCCTTCTTCCAAAGCCTTCTGGATAGGCCCTGAAGCAAAGCGCTGGTAGAGGTTGGGAGCCAACTTGGGCTGGCAGGATAGCAGTGGGAGGCAAAAGCTAAAACTAAGAATTAGACGCAGAAAGTTTAAGCCCCCGTGTACCACAGAACTTCTGAACACCATCTTTGTTGACATAGCGACCTCACAGTTTCTCATGATTTAGTTTCAAAAAAGCAGGGTTATATATAGAAGGGGAAAGTCAGTACACCTTCACCTTAACTCAGCCTCCGACGTGTGGTTTGCAATTTGCAATTCTTCTCCCGGAATTCTTTCTTCAATGGTCCCAAATTTAATCCACATATCCATGATCCATTCGAAAAAACTATGGAAGGTTTTGGCGATGGATGCCCAAGCAACATCATCCAAAAGCGCATCTGCCAGACCTAGGGTATACTATATAAAAAAACCTGCAACCACTGATATATCAGCTCAATCAGAATAAATATGCAAGGAACATATGCTGTTTGATTCGCAAACTTCTCCCAACGCCGGTGTTTATGCAGGAGAGATCCCGATGGCTGTTCCAGCACAAAGTAGGCATGTTTAGCCAGAATTAGGAAGAGCAGAAGTACAATCCTGAGAGTTGTACAGGTCAGCAAATTAAGTTGATCCCTGGGGTAAAAGAAGGGGCCTAAGCCAAACCCCAAAAAGGAAAAACAACTAAATCAATATTATATCCAGTCATGTATCCGACTCACAGTTTTTTCGGCATTGGCAACAAACGCCAAGTGAAGGGCACCATGATAATTCATGAAGTTCCGTTTGGATGTCCCTCTTGCTGGCAGGCCCCAAGACCCACACTCCGGCCCCATGACGTTGACTGCTTCTGGGTACTCGCAAAGTATGGCCCATACCACTAGCCTTAGTTTTGAGATGATATTCATGGGAAACCCCTTGGATAAAGAAGATATATAATATTAATTAAGATAAGAAACAGAAACCCTGGAGGTGAGTTAAAGTCCATAGTCCTCATGCCTGGGCAGTAGGTCTCATCAATCGTGGAAGCCACATATCCATGAGCTGTCCTCAGAACGGGCACGGGTATGAAAGGGTGGAGTTGGCATCAATTAGATTCGAATTTTGGAGGGAACAAGGGGGATTTATCCACCAATTGGGGCAACACAAAAGGTTTTACCCAAAAAAATCTGGGTGCCAGATTTGTATAGATATATCTAATGGGTTTAATTTTGACAAGAAACCATACTTTTGTAACTGCAGCTTGTCCAGCAAAAAGGTCAAGTAGATGAAATCGCAGCTGTATGGGGGGAAGGTTTGTCGACCACATCACTAGCAAGGTGATTCCCACCAAGACCTCCACAGAAATTCGAATCTCGAAGTGTTAAATCTTAGGCATTCCAATTTGATATCATTCCAATTTAGAAATTTACCCACCTTGGGAGCATTGAGCTGCCGCAAGTTGACCACGATAGATTCCATGATGAATCGAAAACCCAACCCTCTTGACAGGGGGTAACTGTGCCAAAATTGCTGCATATGTAAAAGATGTTCACAAAACAGGACTTCAGTGGGTACTAGTACGGGGCAAACATCAAAGCTCCACAGCGGATGCAAGGTGGAAAGGGCACCTTCAAAGTGACAGCTGGCTGTCCGAAGAGCCCAGCCCTCAGTAATGGGCATGGGTCACCTGCGCAGGGGTGGGCCAGAATATGTGTGTGTTAATTAGCTTTTATTTTTCGAAGGCCAGATCAAATGAATTCCCCAAGAATTTCTGTTATGCGCTGTAAATGTTGCTGCTTTTAAAGCCAGATGATGTAAGCATCTAACCCAAATCTTTTGCTCCACAAAGCGAAACCTCCCATTGATCACATGGTCACAGTTGCCAGCTATAGACACTTAGGCCACTTCTGCACTATATGCCTTTGGCACCTGCCATTCACGTGAAACCCCTGACCCAAAAGCTAAAAAGGCTAACTCTGAGCTAGCCCCGAAAACCACAATCACTCAGTGCCAAAATAAAATCAGTCGGTGGAATGGTAAGCCTTGGTAGTGGCCAGGAGTTTGGTTAGAAAAGTTAAAGGGAAAAGGGCCCATAATTCCATATTTGATTCTGATACAAAATCCCAAAAGAACAGCTAAGAAACAATCCTCCCCTTCTCTTTTGCAATCTCCTCAGATAGGCCTTCTTCCAACGCCTGCTTCCTAGCTGCTACATATGCTGATGACTTTCTACTCCTTTGGGCTTTCCTCTCAATCACCTTGTCATCTTCCTGACCTTCCTGTTCCTTCTTTTTCCCAGCCTTGCTCGCCTCTACCTTCGCCCTCTTATCCTCTACCTTCACAGCATTTACCTTCCTCTTCTTAGCATTCTCATGACTACTGCTAGCAGCTTCAGTGGTTTTCACAGCCTTCGAAGCTGCTGGAACCTTTGCCTTTTGCTTGTTTGCATCACCTGCCTTTGCCTTTTTGACGGTCTTCTTCACATCCTTCACCTTGGCCTTCTCTCTAGAAGTCTTCGGACCTTTCTCAACAACTGTGCTCTCCACCTTATCCTTCTTTGTTTCCTTACCCTTACCCTTCCTGCCTTTGGCAGCGGGCAACTCACCAGACTCCTTTGGTGGGAACCCCTTCTCACCAGGTACATCCTTAGTAGCACATCTCCTCAAACGTTTGAAGGGTTTTGGAGGGGGTTCGGTTTCCTGCTCCTCTTCCTGCTCCTCTTCCTCCTCCTCTTCCTCCTCCTGTTCCTCTTGTTCATCTTCTGAGCTGCAACTGTCATCACTACCTTTCGATTTCTTAGCCTTCTTCCCTCGCCCCTTCCCTTTTCCCTTCCCACGTCCCTTTCCCTTCTTCCCAGGTCCCTTCTCCCCAGGTCCCTTCCCACTCTCTGCCCCCACACCCTTCACTTGCTCCTTTGGGCTGGCAACTGGGAGACCATGAAGTACTGATGGACGATGGTTTGGGGTATCCTTGATATTTGGGGGTTTCTTATCAAGGCTTTCAACTTTCTCCGTTTTGGAGTCACCATCTTTAACAGTATCCCCAGGGCTACCAGAGGCCTCCTCAGTAGAAAGAGCGGCAGCTTCCGTTGGTTGATTGGAAACATCCTTGGCTGGCTGAGGCTCCTTGACTTCAGCAGATGGCACAGGCACTGGGTCGGATGGCGGCATCTCAAGGGTTGTTTCTAACCCTCGCTCTTTCACAATCTCCACAAAGCGTTTCGGGGGTTTTGTACAAAGCTCCTGCATCAGGAGTTAAGGTATGTTCAGGTAACATAACCACCAAGGACCCGAAAAGAAGTTGGATTATATATTTTTCGGTGGGGCTCAAGTTGCCAAACATGAGGCTATTAGAATTGCAGTTAACATGCATTAAAGAAAAACAGTACATCAAACTCTAACTTGAACGTGCAGACTCCTGGGAAT
>OMLO01006176.1_pt1 | contig 10070 bp, 8 predicted proteins | sample 1674811 | NCBI WGS metagenome assembly OMLO01 (sample SAMN06265003, study PRJEB25207) | coral metagenome | isolation source: Coral host | place: Mexico:La Bocana,Puerto Morelos, Mexico | collected 2008-11-13
GATGGTTAGTTGTTCCTTGTTACTGATATCTGTGTATTCGTCGCATATAATAGAGAAGAAGCCACTACTAATTTCCGCTACTAGATCACGGGTAACATGATTCGCCATGATGGCAATTATTTCATTCTGATTATCGTGTGAGGTGTATCTGTCCTCTTTCCTTTCTAGCCTTTTTAAAAGAAGAGGCAAGTCTTTCCCTCTTAGTTTTAGCAACTGAATAAAGTTTGATTCGTCATCTGTGCCACCCTGCATGGCCATTCCTTGCCGGGCAAGAATATTGCAAACTTTCTATAACTTTGATGAAACATATACGGTTAGACTCCATTGCTGCATCACTGGACATTTCCAGTACATTTCCGCAAGTTCTGGGAAGGTTTATTTGGTAGTCAGTAGCTATTTTGTGGCATTCAGACACTTGATGCTCCTTGAATCGAGTTAAGGCCTTTTTCCAGTTTGAAAACCCTTGAGAAATAAAGCTAATTTCTTTACTTCTGGCAGCTCGCAGATTTGATTTTGCATTTTGTTGCATACAAATGAAACATAACACAGAATCGTTTTTCTCATTATAGTGAAGCCAGGGAAATTCCGAAAACCATTTGGATTGAAAAGCGCGATTCTGTTTGCCACACAGCTTTCATTTTACGACAATAATATTAGTAAAAAACAATAATTATATTAATGGAAACTTTATTATGACCGATAAACTAAATTTAAAAATTGTTCAATTAGAATAGATTCCTTGCAAGCCAAAATTTTACAGTTTCAAAAATTATACAGAGTTTACTCACCTGAAAAAGGTTTTTCATTTTTGGAAAAGTAATCAGAAATTTTATGCGAAGATCTTTTCTTTCCAGCACCAGCAGTATGCGAAGCCTCGCCGTCCTTATTCATGTTGCCGTACACCAGTGTGAGCTTCTTTGTTTGTTATTACCGCCGGATTGAATGTCCCAGGATGACCACAGCTATACACAATTCTTCGCTTAAAGTATTTATGATGATAAAATGTTGCCATAAAGAAACGTTGCTCAACAAAACTATCGATAGGACTGCTCGCCGATTCTTGAAACTTTAAATTAAAAGACGGACTTTTCGCTGATTGGGATAAAACCAGGACGGATAAAAAGAGAAACAAAACTTTCATGCTCATTGTTACAATATCAAGGTTGAGGCTGTAGTTATCGTACCTTTATCAACTTCACTCGATAATCAACCGAACAGCTGGTTTGGAATAACCTTATAATGATAACCCATTCATGAGTTCGGATCGAAATTAACCAATTACGAAATTTTTTAGCATTGTCAAAAATATTTTAGTAGTTTTGGTCCTCAACGTAACGAACGGTCAGTAGCAAAACAAAAATATGTGCTAAGCAAAAGATTTTCCTCCTCGCTCCCAGCGCTTTCTATTTGAAGAAGGAAGTATGTCATTTACACATAGTTTTCATTCCTTACATCGATTTGAGTTTGCATCTTTATCTTACACCAATATTTCTCGCCAGTACTTGACGAATTAGCCCTTCTCGAACAATTTATTTCACATATGAGCTCATATGTTGGTAGTGGGTACCACAACCCCTACACTTGATTCTGCTACGTCATTGGGCTAAGTCACTACGGGCGCGGTAAATCGAGCTCAGTTGCGTACGCCGGAAGTAGAATGGTGGACAGAAGAGCGTTGCTCACCAAAAGTTTACAGTCTCCCTCCTGACCAATAACTCGCAGAATTACAGTTAGACCTCACTTTATAGGTAAGCTTTGTTTGGTATTTTTTATTTTTCCAACCCTTGCCCAAGAACCCTTGCAAACCATATAGGTACGTCATTTATGATAACTACAATGACCCTCGTAGCGAGGAATGTCTGATTCTGTGTGCTTGGACACGACTTGTTTATACTACACTATATGTATCGTTAAAATTCCACCTTAGTAGCATCCTCCAAAGTTTGAAAACTAGATGAAGCTAGGATTCCGGCCATTTGAATCGGCAGGCGTTTTGCACTCATGGCTCATGGCGGCTCACCAGTCGTTGTGAGTGGAAGAACCAAGCCCAGCTATATCAACCGTTTTCGAGCGTTCTTAGAGCGACTTTCCCTTGAAATTGAGGAAGATCAGCTCCAAGGTTTGAAATTCTTACTCCACGAAACTATTCCATTGGGAATTTTGGAAAAGTGCCTCACTCCAAGGGAACTATTTACTCGCATGATGCAGCAGTCTCTCTTAGGAGAAGGTAACTTGGACAACCTTCAGCAACTTTTCACGGCAGCGCAACGATCTGATCTTGCAGAACGTGTCAGAGTTTTTAAGCAGTCTTCCGTGGAAGAAGAGAGTGAGTTACAAGGTAATGAAAATGTATTTTTGGTGAGTCGACTGTTTCCCGTGTGTTTACGTAATGGTGCTAGTGGGTTTTATATGCAGGAAGCCGCTTGATAATCCCGATGTGTTCAATCAATGAAATCGATAATCGATAACAATTGATGGAAATCAATAACAATATTGATGTTGCAAATCGATGGCCAAAAGCGTATGTGTTTTTCAATTGCCATAGATTGGCATTGATTGTCGTTGACTGTCATTGATTTTAGAAGGTTAAAAAGAAATGCTTTTACAGAAGAAATACAGTGAAATGTATAATTTACATCTGGTGGCGAATCACGTCATGTGTACTAAGGGTATCCATGGTTGAGTGTCGATCGATAGCCTTGGCACTCTATCAACATCTCAATTGACATCTCGATTGATACTTGGTTGACACTTAAATTGATATTGATAGTTGGCAGTGTTGACTGACTCAGATGTATCAATTGACACTCCATTGCATGTCTGCGAAGAATTAGTCAACTGTTGACCAACTGTGGGAGTGTGATGTCAATTGACTGTAGTATTGATAGGGATGTCATTTGAGTGTCAATCAAAATGTCCATACCGTGTTGATTGATGGTCGATCGAGGGTATCAGTTTACACTCAACTGCTGATGCTTTTAGAACACATGATCCGCCAAATCTGGTGATGATTCATGCTAAGACTGGCTCCCACGCCAGCAGGCTCTCCGCAGCTGTCCTTGACCCACTCCTTTCACATGAAGATCATCTTTGTTGGGGTTTCCACAATACAGAATGGTCTCTCCAGATGCAGTCTTCAGATCCAGATGCAAGGGTATTCCACCTCATCTCACTTACTCCAAGAATACTTAAGTTGTATCTCTTTAATTATCCCTTTCTCACTTCTGGCCACATCTTCTTTGCTTGTACATACTGCAAACATTCCATGTCGCACCAAATCTCAAGCTGGATTTTGGCAAGAGCAACTTCATCTGTGTGCAGGTGCACTTAATACCTTGCTTCACTCCCTGCTCATTGGGGGTAACAAGGTTAAATCTTCTCCTTCAGTCCTCGAGGGAGATCCAGCAAATTTGCTAGAGTCAGTTTCTGTAACCATTAATTCAGCATGAGGTAGGTGGTCTTCATGCCTACACTAGAGTTCCACTAACTGCCGTAGCCGGAACATCCCAGAACATCCCGGAACATGAATAATTATGATAATTATGACAAAAATATGCAAAATTAAATTTTCAGACTGAAAAAGACCAGCAATTTGGAAGCTGCCATGCTGAAACTACATAAATTTTATCATTTTATGATCTTATTATAAAATGCAATTAAAATCTTCGCTGTAGCTAAACTCCGGCAGCCGGTCGAGGTTTTAAACCACTAAATGACCGGCAGTCCCATATTTTGCTCAGATTTAAGGAACCAAAGGAACCCATCCAATTTCAAACTATCATATGTCAATTAACAACTGCCAAGCGATCCAGGAGACCTGTACAGATCGCAAGTCTAATGCTTGGTTTACGCTTGGCTTAGAGAGCAAGACCTTGATTTCTTTCAGTGAAATAACCTTGATTTCTTTCTTCAGTGAAATAAAGTGACAAGCGTCTAAAGCAGGTAAGTCAGTTTTTTTTATTTAGCCATAAGTTAGATGTACATGCATCAGACAGCATTATTGGTTGTGTCATCACAAGGCCGATTTAAGAATTACAGGTGTACGGATTTTAAGGTTTATTCTAAGTGGTTTTTCTAGTTTTTCACGTGTGCTAAAACTTTCTGGCCAAGAGTAAGCGTTGTGCTTCACAGGAAACAAGGACACACGACTCGGGTGTCATGATCTTGCAATCCTGCGTACTCTCATACTTATAGTAAAGAAATTTTTTTGGATCGCTTGGAACTTCTCAGTTAACATACAGTAAAATAGCATGTGCAAGATCGGTACGCTCGATTCCCTAAACTCGGACTGCCGGTTATTTGAAAACCGTGACCGCCATAAAGACACCAAGGTCTCCCTGTCTGAGCCAAGCATAAACCAAGCGTAAGACTTGTGATCTATACAGCTCTTCTGGATCACTTGGCAGTTATTTATCGACATATGATAGTTCAAATTGGATGGGTTCCTTCGATTTTTTAAATTTGAGCAAAATATGGGACTGCCAGTCATTTAGTGATTTTAAAACCTCGACAGGCTACCAGAGTTCATCCACAGCGAAGATTTTAATTGCATTTTATAATAAGATCATAAAATGATAACATTTATTTAGTTTTAGCTTTGCCACTTCCAAACTGCTGGTCTTTTCAGTCTTTGAAAATTTAATTTTGCATATTTTTGTCATAATTATCATAATTATTTGATGTTTTCTGGGATGCTCGAGAATGTTCTGGAATGTTCCATGTTCTGGGTTTTATCGACGACCAGGTTACAGTATGTTGAAGACAGCAGGATTGATGGAAGAGACCTGCAGCTTACTCTGAGGCAATGCCCTGAGTGTTTGGTAGGAAAACACACTGGGTTTATTAGTGGAATTTTTTTTTCAGAGATGGAAATAGCTTGCTTTACCATTGGTGCGCAAAGAACAGATCACAGCGAAAAAGAGGCAAAAGAAAAACTGGTGATTAATTTGTGTTCTGCCTTTCGTCTCAATCCTTCGGAAATATGCCTTGTAGAAAGTCAAGAAGTGGGCGATAATTGGTTTAATTTAACTTTTAAACTACCCAACAAAACAGAAGTGCTTGACCAACTTCGCTGGGCTGCCATTAACAAGGACCCTGGGCTTTGCCTTTGTGGAGTCAAAGCAGTAAGAATCGGCAATGAATCTCAAATCGTAATGCAGCCAATTACACGCTCATTGTCACTGACCATCCCAGCTGGTGAGTTATTAAACTTAAAGACAATAAATAAATTAAATACATGTAATACTATAAGAAATTGTAATAGCTCGAATATAAACTTTTAATGGCATACACCATAGCACTCTATATGCACAGCCACATGTTCTGTGTGCAACTATGATACCTTTTCAAACTATAAAAAGGTATAAACTATTTAATTAAACTAATTATGGAATTTGTCAAAAATCCATGTGAAATTGACTATTATGTGAAAGCTTAGAAAATAGCATCATGCAACCATCTACTAGTCTACACTGTAGTTAGGAAATTGTCTATTTTGCAATGCCGTGGAGTAATTACTCTTATTCCCAAGGATCATTGGGATCTGTTAGACCTTCAGAACTGGAGACCAATAACACTATTAAATACAGATTATAAAATTGCATCAAAGGCCATACATGTAGCTAGACGGATTGAGACAATTCTTCCAAAACTTGTACACCCAGATGAGACAGACTTCATGAAAGAGTGAGATATAGGTGAGAATTTAAGACTCATCAGTGATGTTCTTGAAAGATTGTGAAGCCCCATTTATTCTGAATTACATTCATCTGAAAAACTACTTAAATCTGATGTATTATATGTGGTTACTTGTTGCTTGTTATCTGTAAGTGTTGTGGAATTAATTTTCAGTTGCAGTTTGACTCGACTATAATATTATGCAAATTGGATACATGACCCAATTCTCATGCTTTGCTTGATATCTGAGTGCAATTCCTTTTAAAAACTGTAAAACCTCTAAAATGAAACCAAATGCATTTCCAGTCCATATGATCAAAGATTTGTTTTATATCTGTCGACTATGGTTCAATATAGTTGAAATTAGTTTCCGTGCTGTAGACATGTTTTGTGAAAAGAATAAATTCAGGCTTTGTAGTCATAACCACTTCAAATACCAATTTACACAAATTTATATTTAATTGACCATGAAAATTTTCAGGGGAGACTTGCTTTCAGAAAAAGTCATCATTTTTTCCTGCAGTTTTCCTGAAACATTGTGGGAAACTTGATATGTGGGAAAATACCATACACCTGTGATCAAGTTGTAACACGATTTTGTGTTTCACAATCCATGAGAAAGCATTCTTTGGTTGGCAAATATTTCATTTCCCACAGCTCCAGTACGACTCACAATCAGATCTAAAATCTCTGAAGGAAGATCTTAAACAACATTTCGTTTTGTTGCTGTCCAGCAATTATGAACGTCGTGGGTGAAACAAAAGTAATCAAAAATCCTGAAATGTCTCAAATGTTTCGTATTTTTAATTTCCAACAAAAATAATTTTGTCTGACCAGATTGGCTTTTTGTCCGGTCAAAACTTGTCCTTGGCCTGCCTATTTGCAGGCTTGTTTGTATACTTAATATGGTCCATCTACATTGTACACTGTAGTATTTCCTTGTCTATGCCAAAGCAATTACCTTAAATGTCTAAAAGTAATGACCCTCTGAAAGTATCGACCCCCTGAAAGTAATGACTCTTCCAAAAGTCCCAAAGTAGCAAGCCCACCCCCAGTCCTCCCTCCCCAAGGTTCAGTATTTTTATCTATTTTTCCAGTCAACAGTAAGGTGAAAGCTAGGTACATGTATAGTAATTTGATGGAAGGTAATTTATAACAAGGAAAAGTATCGCTTATGCCACAAAGCATTGGTGGATGCGATTTGTACTGGACTAGTTACAGTGTTGCCCAATGTTCAAACAAAACCTGAAAATTTTTTTTCAAGTATAACAGGAACGTATATAAAAATGAAACTGTTTTCCTGCCAAATGCATCTGAGAAGGCAACATTGCAAAATCTACATGTCAGATGATACCAGCATTCTGTTGCCCATGATATTTTGATAGACAACTGTGTTTTCATGTTGGATCTATTTGTTATATTTAATACTAGAAGACTTCTAGAATAAGTTAATTTTCCCTTGGTAAGGTAAGGCTAAGTCTGTCTATGGCCCAAGTGGCCCGTCAGGTCGGCATCAACAAAACCTGGATTGGACAGTGTGACAAGCCTAAGAACATCTGCGTGGGAGACTAGCTTGTAACACAGCATTTCTTATTTTCATTTAACATATTTTAGTTTTCCACTTTATTTTTTGTTTATTATTATCTTATAAATGATTTGATTTTTTTGGATTTTTTTTCTTTCATTTTTTTTCTGTGATTTGTGATCCAATCCGTGATCCTATCTGTGATCCAATCGGTGATCCAATCCGTGATCTGATCAGTGATCCGATCTCTGATCCAATCCGTGATCTGGTCCAGTCCAATCTGGTCTGATCAAGCTTTTGTTGATGCTGCTGTCAAGTCGGTGATAATTTCCAGTTTCAGTAGCAGAAGTACATGTACTTGAATGTATACAACAAAATGTCCCTGGTAAGGGGCTTGAACCCGGACCACCTGATCCAGGGGTGAGTGCACTTATAACCATGTGGTCACCACACCTCTACAGTTTTTCCTTGGAACCTTGGTAAATATGCTCTTTTTTGTTTTATTTTGCTGTAGACACAGCTTGCTGTCGTAATGACAAAAACCTGGACCTGATCCTGGTGACAGATTGTGGCACATCAAATCCTGCCTTGTTAGGGCACCTTAAGACTCAGCTATGCTACCTTGTCAATGCCATCTTTGAAAAAGCTTTTCATCTCCGACTGGCATTAATTTGTTACCAAAACCACCAGAAGCAATCTCGTGGCGGCATGCGATCTGGTAAACCCCCTATCAACAGTATACATGTGGTTCACACCCTGAACTTTACTGATAACAGAGAAGAAATGAAGAACTCCATAAAGAACCTGCGTTGTTTTGGAAAGGGAGGTACAACTAAAGGGCTAGCTGATGGACTAGCATCAGTCCTACGTCTCAGTGAAGCTGATGATAACCCTGATAGTTCCAAATGTCGCAGGGATGCCATCAAAATCTGTATATTACTATGTGAGTATAAAAAAGAAGAATATTAAATTTATTTTACAATATATACTTATAATTTAAGTTTATTTTGCTATATTACATATATCATTCGGAAATTAATGACAAGTAAGAAGACTCTTTTAATTATTGAAGTCGTAATGTGGCATTTTTTACATTGATTCAGTTTTGGATTATCCGTCACTGATATTAACTAACTGATTACTACTCCATTGATATGTCATAACCATGTAATTAATGAAAATTAATGGGCCTATTGTTAACAAAAGTCATGAATATAAAAAGAACTTCCAGATGTGAATGAAATAAGTCTGGTTATGTAGGATGGCCATTGAAGTTGAAGGATCTTACAGGGCTACACCATTGTGATTGTAGTCCAGTTGATTTCCTAAGTCTTTAAGGCCTAAAACATGTGAATCAAGTCGAGCTTTATGATGAATTCAATTAATTCTTTTTCTGAGTGGAATTTCTTTAATTCATTATATTACAGCCATGATGGATAGGAGGGCAACTCCTGAAATCTTCAAATGTGAACATGGCCATGATGTGATGAAACTGTGCAGACAGCTTGCAAAGAATGAAGTAACTCTTTACACACTGACTGTTGCAACATCCCAGCCAGTTCCACACTATCTTACAGATCACCCAGCGCTGTTTATGGCAGATTTTTTTACAGGAATTTCCTTCATGACAGGTGGCCAACACATCCAGATACACAATATCAAACTTATTTCTGAGGTAAACTTGAAGTACCCGTGCTGATAGTACAGTAACTTTAATTAAATTTTCATAACTTGCATCATCACATCAATAAAAAGGACAGATACAATGGCCTCAAACAGAACAACTTAATATGATAAACAATGCCTATGTGAGTTTTTATGAGTTTGGTATCTCACTCTGTAAAGCATAGAAATTAGTTCCAACATTGTGTTTTCCAATCAGACACTCGATCTTACCCTAAAATCAAGCTTTAAAGTTCCTTTGTGAGTCTCCTCAGTGAGCCTTGCCTATCCAAGTTGACCCATTTGTTTATTAATACAATGTAACAGAACAGACCAGTCACTGTCAACAAACACTGCAGATCTCTTACCACCAATTAACATAATCATAATTAAACTGACTAATCAGTTCCAATAGACTTGCAACCAGAGTTACAACACCAGAGACTGACAAACACTCTTACTAGCACTGACTCCAGCAAATACTTGACTGCTTAGGTATATTGACAAACAATGGCTCTTTTTACCAGCTACCAGACCTACCAGCTCATCCAGACAATCACGCGAGGAACTAGTAAAAGGACGTTTTCTCTCTCTGATTTTTCTTTGTTGTAATGTAGGTTATCATGCATGCAATCACTGCGGATGTTTCTATGGAACAGCTTTTTGGCACAGCCTATGACATTGTTATGGAGCAAATTAGAAAGCCAGGCAATGAAGACATGAGCCTACAAGAATTGACAAATGTGCTTGAACGGGCACTCAATCAGAGATTTTGTCGAGTGAGCCTCATACTACTTGACAGATTGACTGTTGGACCCATATCTAAGTTAGCAAAGATGTTTTCACTGGATGAAAACATTGATGGTGCTTGCACAACATTTAAGTGTGCTCTGGACAAAACACGGCAGCATAATATTGTCACTGCACCAGGAACACCAAGAGATGTTGACATGGAAGTGGAAGAACCAGAAATACCCAGTCCTCAAGTTTCATTATCAACTAATCATGAAATAACCACAGATGTTTCAGAGAGAATGGTGCGGAAAGTTGGCCTTCGTAAAGATCAGCACTAACCAAGGTGATAACATAAAAATTTCAACTTAACAAAAAGATGACAGTTTAAGGTTACCGTGCACCTTCAGGGGTGTCTCAAGTCAAAATGATGTAGCACGCTTGTGTTAAACTGCAGATACCTAAACCCCTATAT
>OMLO01006178.1_pt1 | contig 10068 bp, 5 predicted proteins | sample 1674811 | NCBI WGS metagenome assembly OMLO01 (sample SAMN06265003, study PRJEB25207) | coral metagenome | isolation source: Coral host | place: Mexico:La Bocana,Puerto Morelos, Mexico | collected 2008-11-13
CTCCATATCTCGTGGAATCTGCTAATAAGAACTTCATTTTCAGCAAGCATCATCGCGTAGATAATTTACAATTATTGCCTCGCTTGTTCTTCTCTGATTAAATGCATGTCTTATGTTTGAACATTGAGTGCAAGTGTGTGTCAACATGCGATACTCCCTAGACATTGTTTCCAATTCATACAATTATAAACTTAAGCGAACGCTTTTGAAGTTGGGTACAAAATTTCCTGGGAGGAGACTCCCAGCGTGCTCGCTGGAAATTTTGAAGGGAACAAGATTCTGTTTTGTGGGCGTGACTTAAAAATTTTTTTACCCTTAATTAAGAGGCACCAATTCTAAAACAATATATCAACTGGCACTGACTTTTTCGGCTCACTTCTCTGAAAGTTCCTGCTGTGGGACCCGTTGTGAGACTGAACACCATGAGTGTAGTATTCGGGCTCCCTGTGTTAATCACATGTAAACATTGGGTTCCCTGTCTTTTGGAACGGATCCAAGATGGCGTCGCATTAAAGCAGTTGAGTTCGTCCACAATCCATTGTCTTCTATTGTTTATCTTATCCATCCGGCAATAATCTTACAATGAGAACCACTAACCACTAAATATACGACGAGTACTCCGTACTTTCTATTTGGGATTACACCCTCTAATTAAATAAGCAAAACTCATTTGTAGTCGTGTTCTTTTGAGCTGTCGCTGTGGGAAGTAAGTCTGCGTACGAGCTTATCCCGGTTTCCGTAGCCTGAAGCGATTAAGTTTATAGTTGTAAGAACTGGAAACAGTGTCTTGGGAGTATCACATGTTGACACACACCTGCTCTCAATGAGCGACTAAGAGTATTCTACATCCCCCTTGAATGGGATGCTAGTCCATCTCAGGGTTACCCCCAGCATTCAATTTGCCAGTACCCATTTATACACCTGGGTTGAGAGAGGCATGTTTAGAGTAAAATGTCTTGCCCATGAACACAACACAATGTCGCCGGCCAGGGCTAGAACCCAGACCGCCCGATCCGGAGACGAACGCACTAACGATGGGGCCACCGCGCCTCCACGAACTGTCGCTGTGGTCAAGCGGTTTTTGGTCACGTGGTCCGTCGCAGTGGCGTCACAAAATCCTGGGTAGGAAATAAACACCGCACCGAAAACCAGGTAAGGCCAGGGTAGTAGGAAAACTCATGTAAGTGAAAAACGCCAGCTCTCTACAGCAAGTGTAGAGAGCTGGCGTTTTCCTCAAACCTTCACATGTGTTTCGCACTATTTAATTTATAGCAATATGACATGCTTGCCTTTATCTCCATTTCGCACAGAAGCTTTATTTACTATACGGCAGTTATTTCAATCAGTGACAAGGTAAGTTAAATTTTATTGGAACTTATCAAGTCTAAAATGCTTTTCGAGTCCTTTGGTCATGACCTATAAGCGCATGACGATAATCGACATACGCATGCGCAGTTAGATGTTGATAACAGCCAATTTCTCATTGTCGTCCCCAGTGCTACTCGTCTTAAAATCTCGTTGCGGGTTACCTTTTTCATTTGCATTGCATTGCATTGTAATCCCGAGGTAATTTCAGGCAGAAACTACAGAATATTGCCTGAAATTGCTTTGAACACTTTAATGGATTACTTTGTAAACTAACCATGAAGAAGAGATTAACGCCTTTTTAAGTCGTTCTGTATCTGCATAAGTCTTACGCTTATGCGCTGTTGAAAATCAGCCTTTACTAAACAGGAAAGCGCATCAAGAAACGGAATTCCTTGACATATTTTTACCTTTTATTACAGTCATTAGATGTTTTAGCAGTACAAGTGACTACAGCCTGAAACTCTTGCCGAAATTTGTGTTATTAGACGTTTTAGCTCGTTTTGATACGTTTCCGGCAAATTTAATATATGGTATATTGTAAGGTTTGGCAAACCTTTCAACATAACATATATTAAATTTGCCGTAAAACCTTGCAAGTAAAATTCAGTGAACTCAGAAGTTGTCGATTTATTTATTTTATCATGACTGTTGTATTCGAGTGGTAGCCTGTAATACCATTGGCGAGTGACTCAGCTTCAAAGGTTTTTTCCTCTAAACCTAAATTTCTAGTTTAAGGTTTTTCTTTAAGTTGCCCGCTTTAGCGTTTCACCTTGCAAGGTTCAGATAATCAAAACGAGGTTGATCGATATTGGTTACATATCACTTTCTTAGACAGCATAACAAGCAGAATATAATTACCTTTTGTAAGCTAAATTAAATTTTTGCATCAATGTTCCTTAATATTATATCAACTCATACATTATCATAATTTCACGTTTTCAACGAAAACCTGTCATTTAATTTAAATACAGATGAAGGAATTCATTGGTTAAATATCATATAAATCATGAAATAATTCTATTTATAATCAGGCTTTTCGACACTCCGGCAAACCTCTTTTGTCTTATTGGGGAGCTCTAGAAAAACACTAAAATGAACAGAGGAAGGTGACCGGAATTTTTTTTTTCTAATAATTGTAAATATTTATAAGCTGTCCTTTCTAAGCCTCCTTTAACTTGGGATCCAAGTCGCGTTTAATCTTGATAAAGTTTTAATGTTCTCCTCTTTCCTGTGAAAATACTGTCGAACAGTATCCGTTGTATAATAAAACCATCAGTTGTTGGCATTTTCCCGATGATTCCGCTGACAATAGAACGACGCCTGTCATTATTAGCAAGCAGCAGCAGTGCGCATGAGCAAAGATCCCATACAAAGTACTAGACACCACCCAGGTGAAATGACAAGAGAAGACGCCTCATTACGAGCCTTTTTATTTTCCCTTGCCGTTGCTTCACCTTTCGTTTCACCGGGACTCTTCTCGTTATTTTCGTTGTCTTTCTTCGTCTGGGTATGGTCTGGGGCCGTGGTGAAGGCCACGTTTCTTACATCTGAAGTCGTTGTTAATTCCTGGTTCACTAGAAATATAAATAAAAATAAGATACAACCTTTTTGATGACAAATACTATTGCATCTTCTCTTACCCTGGCCTGGCTTTCCATACGCGTTGGTGGGAACCGGCCGTTAAATTAATTGCTCCAGTGAGCATGTAGATCAAAATTGACTTAAGCTTTGTTCTCCAAACGATTCTATGGCGAGACATTGGAGGCGTCACACATTCTTATCAATACATCAACTCTTTTTCGAGTCAATTTGTTACTAAAGTTATTGGTAAATGGAAAACGAGGACTCTGGACTGCGGATTGCGTAGTGCGGACAGAGGGTAAAATGAAGACCGACGGTGAAATGAAACCGCAGACTGCGGACTAAACTGAATCGTGTTACTAAAACCGTCATCGAGATCTAACCGTAAGCAGGCTGACAGGTCGGCGAGTTGTTCAGCCTAAGAGGACTTACCGTTATTCAGGCTAACTGGAGTGCAGACGCCCACCGGCTACGATTATCATTCATTACCTGATCGTTCGCAGAAGCGGCCATAGTACCCAGTCCTCTTACAATCGCACTCGGTTTTTACCACTAGATCGACACAGAGACCTCCGTGTTTACACTTGTTCTGTTCCGAACTTGAACACGCCTCGCCGCTGCAGTTTTCCCACACGCCTTCTGACCCCAGTAGCTTGACATTCTCGAATGGTTTAGCCTCGCTGCTGTATCTCAGTAAAGCAATGCATCCTTGGAACCAGCTGTCAGTAGGAAATACGCAATGCAAAATGATGCTGTTGAAATGTTTTTAAACATTGCCATTTATTTGTCTAAATTCTTTTCGGGTAACAAAAACAAATGTATGAAAAAAAAGACGCAATTGTATTGTAGGTTTTCCAATTCGGAAAAAATAATTTAAGCCACAAATTTGGAAACAAACTAGCTGACATGAGCGAGTCTTGTAAGCAACATGGCATCCTCGACGCAATTGTGTTGCTCGACACGTGAATGGTTTGGCTTTACAAATTGGAGTGGAAATCTGCGCAAACCGCTCTACTTTAAAAAACCCAAAGTGTTAATCAATAATTCATGGCTTCTTCCTCTTTTTAAACAATGTCTTGTTGTTGTTGTTCTTCTGCACCTTGGCTTTTTGTGTTTTGCGAAAATGCAAGTCCTATGGTGTTTCCGGCGCCTGGGTACCCTATGTTAAGTTTATCAATGATTTCTTTTCTCCCCAATTATTTGAATACATTATTTGAATTTAAAATATCAAACACTTCAAAATACAGTCCCTTATGAATACAACTGTTCAGTAAAATATTGCAAAGTCAATATCTTCGAATTACAATTTATATCAGTTAGCTGAACTGTATTTCAAAAGGGTCGGTCCAAGTACGAAAATTATTCATAGTCCTATTCATTAATATTTCAAAGTAATATGTGGGAACCAAGTCTAAAGACTGTGTATGTGTGAAATGTCTGTAGAAAATCAAAGCACCACTTCGAAAATCAACTTGACCGAACGTTTGAACCTCAACAGATTTCTAACAACGAATTTCAGTGATACTGCTTTCAAAATTCTCATCAGTTTGCAGCTGTCCAGAACAGACGTTTGTCTCTTTCATGTCCACAGTCAAGATGCTATCTATGGTAATTTCGAATAATCACATTAGCAAGCAATTACTCGTAGTATTACAACGAATATTCTGCTGAAACAAGATTCTCAAACTTACTTTAGATATTTTTGGTATGAGAAAGGTTAAAAGGAAGGACTGCAAAAACTTGGCACATATCACAGTTTCATGTTTCTCACCTGCTTTCTTGTAGTATTTTGAGGAATAGCCCAGTTAGGGCCCATTTCCCATCGGTAGAAGTTCCCTGGGGATATTCGAGTGGAATTCCTCCCATGAAAAGGGAGCTCTGAGCTTTCCCATAGCGTCCAGAGAAACGCGGCGGCTGAACACAGGTTGTGTATTCGCTTGAAATGTTGTCCACGCTCAGGTTGAGACGAACACCGTGTCGTGAGATTTTTAACTTGTGCCAGGAGTTATCAGTGAAGTCACGACGAATATAAAGTTGCATCTTAGAGCATCCATTACCTCGGAGCCCAAGCCGAACGTAGCCATGTTTTACCAGAGACACCTCGAGGTAATCGTTCGTGTAACGATCAACGCCATTGTCCTGGTAGAGGAGAATGGCGGACTTTTTTGAGCCTGTTTTGAAGTAAAACTGCAGCTCGCTGATTTCTGGCATAGGCCAACCGGTAAACTCAGCGTAAGACCTTTTGGAATCTGCATTGAATCGCAGTCCTGCCGTGGAATCCACAAGTGCGACTAACATGGAAAAAAGTACAAGCAGGCTTAAAAGCTTGATCATGTTACCGATACACCGATAATATTCGCACCATATAATTACGCTTAATGCGATCAGGTTCCTTTTTGTTAATATCAAGCCTGCATTAAAGTGATAAGGATAACTGACGCAGCTCTGAAGCTGAACACACTTAGCTGCCAGTTCTACCAGACAAATGAAAGGCACAACGTTTTTTCGTCACCAAATGAAATAAAAATGAACAAAGAATCATTGATCTCGTCACAAAACCACAGTTCATTTTAGCTTTTATTCGTTAACTGTGTGTTCAATTGCGATGCGAGATTCTTATCAGCCACCTTCGTATGCAAATCTAAACTCGTATGAAGGCATTAATTTCATATGATTGAGCTAGTCAAGATGTGCTAGACAATTTAATTTTCAGTCTTTCTTTCTTTCTTAGATTTGCGGAAAGAAAACTAGTTATCTAGTTTTTTTTTATTGAAGCTGTTTGAACTTGTTTTCTCATTTTAGATGGTTTATATTGAAGATCGTACACTGACAGAAAACAAAACACAAAGGAATTGTTGGGCATTACATGTCACAATGAAGAGAGAACATTTTCTACGGACCTCAGTTTCCTTTCCATTGGTTTCCAGGTAAAGTCTGACTTCAAATGGCAACAACCGAAAGATCAGCGACATGGTAAACTGCATGTTATTTTAGTAGCGTAATGAATATTACTTCGACCTTTAATTTATTAATTCAACTACTATATACATTTTATATTTTATTATCTCCTCTATTCATGAAGCAACAAGTCTAGAAAATCTCTCTTACCACGAGAACAGTTAGGACCATTGAATCCAGTTCCTCTGCAGTCGCACTCTCTTCTCACAATCCGGTTCACACATTTGCCGCCATTGTGGCATTTCCCGCCAAAACTGGGAGTTTTGCACGCGTCACGACATCCAGGGATTGTACGCTCGCTTTTCAACAAACGGGCCCGGCGTAACTTTTTTTTGCCTGTAGCGAACTTAGGAGTTTTCATACAACCTTCAAATCTAGGAGAAAGGAATAGCAGCTGGAGTTTGTGGAATTGAATTAATCTCTTTATTCCCGCCATGTGTTTTTCATTATTAATCTGAACATGTTCCTTGTTGTGCGGGATCTTTATGTCAGCTGTTGTTATTTAAGTCAAAATCATCTGGTATTTCCTTATTTAACAATTCGTTTGCCTCGAAAGTAAAGAGTACAAAGCGTGTTTTTAGGAAGCGTCCACACTAATCCGTCACGAAAACGGAGCTTTTCGAAAACGCTCTTCAAACTGGAGGAATTTAAAAACGCAGCTTTTCGTTTTTGTGTGGACGGAAAACGTTTTGAAAACGGAATTTTCCGAAAACGATGGCGTCACGACTCATGATAAAGATGTGATTTCCTTGACCGAACAGATTCAGAATGACCGGTGCTGTTGCGTTTTTAAATTCCTCTGTCGTGTAGTGAGTACGGAAAACATTTGTTGCGTTTTGAGAGGGAACTGCCCCATTTTCAAATTACCTTAGGGGCTTAGGTAGAGAAGTGGTTGACCACAGTTTGTTATAGGTTTCTTCAGCGGCTCTGCAGCAAGTTAATTGCTTAAAAAATCAATGCAAAGGTAGTTTTGATCAAGCAACAGGTGCAAAACGATAACCAAGGAGGTCTCTTTTCTTAGGTCGCGTCCGGACTACGTCATGGGAATTTAAAAACGGAAGTTTTACTCGATCTGAAAACGCACAAATTGTTTTGCGTCCACACTAATTACCGGTCATTTTGGAAACGTGTTTGAGAAAAACCGGCGGGGCAAGGAAATCAGATGATTCTCGGGACGCCAAAAAGGTTCTATTTTCAAAATGTTTCCGTCCACACGAAAACGAAAAGCCCGCGTTTTCAAATTCCTCCGGTTTGAAGAGCTTCTTCGAAAAGCTCCGTTCTCGCGACGGATAAGAGTGGACGTGTTTTCAAATTTCTCCGACGTAGCGGGCTCCTGGACGTAGTGTGGACGCTGTCTCAGTTACCAACTGGCTTTATCTGTACGTTGTACTGAGAACGAAACTCACGCAGACTTACTTGTGCAATGAAACGATCGAAAACCGCAACAGAATCAGTAATTGAAAGTATGATCAGATATTGAATCATCATAACTATCACCTGTAATTAGATTACCAAGCTTAATAAATTCAAATAGCCTCCCCGCTCCGCTTAGGATACCGGGAAGCTAACGATGTCCCTTAAAACTGGGTCGGGTTAAAGTTTTTTGGGAAGGAAAAATTATGTATGTAGAAGTGGTTTCAAGTTATGTGAGTAGTCTGTAAGCCTTCCTTTGAGGTATGAAAACAACTAATAAATTTTTTTTTTTGGGTTCGTCAAATGTCAAAAAGCTGTAGCCGGTGGCTAAGAATTTACTGGCGGTTTGTCAACAAAATGAAAACCCTTCATATCTATGTAATCAAGAAAATTACAGCACTTAGACCGTTTAGTACAATACGAATGGTAGAGAAATGGCCACTATTTTTAGGGAATCAATAAGGACTTTCCTTTGCCTTGAAATAATGTACTTAAAATTTTAGAGAAGGAACGAAGGAAAAAGTGATGAGCATTTCATTATCCACTGCGATTTCCAGAAACTTAAGACACATACATCACTTCTCTCAGTTTGCACAATAATCGCTCGCATCTTGATAAGTTATGTGCCCTGCCGATTTTTGTTTTAAGTTAATGGATTGAACCCACAAGTATCAGTACTCAGTGCCAGCTGCTGCTAAAAGCAACATTTAACCCTAATATTCAGTTCTAACTTGTATGTCTGAAGATGAAATCAGATGAAATTAGCCTTCACCGTTAAAATTCATTTTAAAAAATAAACTAACTAACCACAAGAGAGGATTAACAGTACTCTCATGCTAGTTTTTTTTTTTAATTTCAGCTGCTTAGTGGCCTTTCGAATTTCTTTTGTTAGAAAGAAGGAAAGGTTATAGAATGGTTAAAAATTAAAAAAGTTATGATTCAGTAATACCAGAAAGGGTCACCCTAACTTGCCAGCCTGACGTTCCTTAATAATTTGATGAAAAGCTCAGCTTAATAAGATTTGAACCCAAATTTTTGGACACTTAAGATTTTAATTAGACTGGACATTTTTTCTGTCTTTTTTCACTGACAGCCAGTATATGATTATCAATGTGGTTTTCTAAAGTCAAGATGGCCATTATGTCATGCTTATATAAAAAAAAAACTTAGTAATAAACTGTAGATAGTAGCCATCAAAAACGTTTGGTTTCGAAATTGCTAAAATCGAGTTGGTTTTCGGAACTCCTAAGAACCTTTATTAATGTCCTGACAGAAGACTGAACTGACTTACCCGCCGTGTCTCAGCGAAGTAACGAGGGAATCCCTTAAGGCCCATTTAATGTGGGACCATTCATAGAACGGAAAGTAACTGATGTATAGAGGTCCTTGTTTCTTGAAGTCAGTTTTTTTGACTCCGTGACAAAGCACGTAACTCGGAGCAATGCTGTCCACCGTCACAAGCACAGACTCAGAGCTTCGTTGCAGAGTTAGTTTGTGCCATTTGAGGTCAGCGAAAGAGCCGTTTAAAAATCTTTGCTTTCCCTGGCAGCTGCCCATAGTGATCCGAATTCTTAACCTCCCGTTTAGCAGGAATGCATCGATGAACTCTTTAGTGCCTCCATCGTCCATGTAGAAAAGCATTCCTCGCTTTTTCGTCGTCTTGAAACGCAACACAAGTGTAGAATTGTCGGAAAACTCAAACGAATTGTAAGCGGAATAAGCGAACTTGCTGTACTTAAAAGTGTCCGTTGTGTTTTTGGGAACAAGTCGCGAGCAATATGCGATTTGGTGGCAGATGGCAATCACCAAACAGATTTGTACGCCTCGCCAGACTTTCGACATGTTCAATAAAGGCTTGGTGACAGTGTGCCTCATGCAATCAACAAAGGGCAAGGAACATTACCGGCTCCAATGATCTGAGCTTCAGCAAGTTTGATAAAATTCCGTCCAAGCATAGCAAAGGCGTTTGCAGCTAGCATTCCTCAAAAACGATAAGACTGCGGTAAGAAATAAATTTGGAATTCAAATGACCTGGCATTGTCGCCTTCTGACAGATAGATGCAGACAGGCTAGTGTTGACACGGATTTGTAAGTAATTACCAAGATTAACTCTTCCTTTATTTCAACATCCAAGCACGAATCAAGCTTCGTATTATCTAGCATATTGAACACTTGGCAAAATGGACTTTTAGTTTACTAGATATTCTTAAGGCATTACCGCATATGAAATTTTGTTCTTCTCTAATTTTGTGGCAAATCATTTTGCTAATTCACTGACAGGGCAAATCTTCGGTTATCGTACGATCTTCCCCGAGTGAATCCTCTCTTAATTTCCTATAGCCCTTTGCATATCTGCTCTTCAATGCTGTGTTTGTGTTTGCTAATTCCCCCTAATAGATGGCAAACAACATTGATGAGTTATAATTAAAACTAGCTTCACACTTCATTTTTTGGTTATCAGCTGTTTGTATGGTTGGGATCCAACAGATTTCAACAGAAATTGCAGACAGGAATACTATAACCTTGTTATACCTGTCAATTACAAGTTTGATTTGAATACTTTAAAAATTCAAGGAGCTTTTTTTAGAAATTTACTTCGATTATGTAATTTCCTTTCTCTGTACAGTTTTAAAATCAGCATAAATGCGTTAAGCCTTAACGATAAACATCAATCTCTCTCGGCTTGAACACTTAACCTTTGTAGTAATTATATCTTCAGTCCCGGGTCTTCAGCACTGACGTATTTTG
>OMLO01006179.1_pt1 | contig 10066 bp, 8 predicted proteins | sample 1674811 | NCBI WGS metagenome assembly OMLO01 (sample SAMN06265003, study PRJEB25207) | coral metagenome | isolation source: Coral host | place: Mexico:La Bocana,Puerto Morelos, Mexico | collected 2008-11-13
TTTTTTTTTTTTTTTTTTTTTTATATTTTAAAATTTTTTTTTTTTTTTTTTTATCGAGAAACACCATAATAACGCGCTATCAACAAACACCGTAGTTACATGTTTGGACTTCTCATGTAATGGTAGCCCCTGTATATCCTCTCTATTTGTGAACAAAATTACCAGTTAGTACCACGTGCAATATTGAATAAAGAAAAGGATAGGATAAGATACGATCTGGCAGACCAACGCAAGAAAATAAGTGGGATAATATTCCAGTAACATGTTTCAAGATGATACCTCTTGTGCTCATCGTCATTCGCCTTTTCCAGTTTCACGAGGTCTCCTTCGAAATGATGGACGTCCTGCCTAATCTTTGCCTTGTTGTCTTCATTGATCGTGTCATCCTCTAGTAGATGCTTTCCATAATCAAGACCATCAGTGATCGCGGGTTTGGCGGATTGTAACTCTTCTTGAAATTCCTGCAATGTCGGGAATATACACCTGGCTTACAATATAGCATCTAATGAAATTACAATGCGTGGTGTGCGGCAGAAAAACGATAAAAAAGCAACATATTAATTCGCGTACACATAACTTTGAAAACTTACCTTGGCTAGAATGATCTGATCTTCAACTTCGGTCTTATCTTGTGGCTCTCCCTTCGACTTGAGATCTCCAAGCTTTTCCTGACACTTTTTCTCTAGCTCGGTTATACGAATAATCCATATCTCCCATTGTCTCAGCTTCTGCTCCCTCTCTTCGTTTTGTTGAAAACGTAGTTGTTCAAGCCTATGATACAGGTATAGGTAATATATCAAACACGAGGGAAAGTGTTTCGTCGGGATATCTAACACCGAGAAAAGAGTTGAAAACATGAGGTGCAGCAAAGTATTTTTGGCGAAATTCGAGGTGTTTGGATAACCGATGAAACACTGTCTCGAGTGCTTGATATATCTTCCCAATGCTAATTGAGACCGGGTATCCATCACGGTCATGATCATCCTCGGAGGCCCAAGGGCAGTTACTGGGGGCGGGGAAAAGTCTGAAGGGGCGTCTTCGCTCGAATTGTTTCTCGCCTGTTCAGAATTTTCCCCGCCCCCAATACATGTAACTGCCCCTGGGTCTCCGAGGATGGATCATGATCTCCTTTGTTTAAAATTAATGAATTATTACTGAGTTTGAAAAGTAGAGACAGGGGGTGGTTACACATTTCCCTGAGCCGGAGACTCAAGATAAATGTGTTTAACAAGCTAAAACCTAAATATGTATAAAATGAAGTGAGAACTACACATATCTATAAAAGTAATTTGATCGAGTCTAGAAAAAATTAATAGGTTAGTATAGTTATTAAATCTGTGTATACAAGTACTGGAACATCAAAGGCAGGTACTCCATTGGCAGCCAGTATAATTGAAATGATCTTAATGTCTAGGAAAACATGGCTGAAGGAGTTCACATAGGATGTTGAAAAGAGGTTGCTAACGAACACGTAATGATTACACTGTATTCGACCAAAGGTAACTTCCACAATAACCCTGCCAATTATCCATGATCCTTACGTATGCAGGATACCTTATTTTTTCTTTAGCGGCTTCCACTTTAAGATCTTTCAGGGTTTGTTCCATGTCCGCCACATCTTCCTGAATCTTCTGCTTTTCGTCTGGGTCAGTGAGATCGTCATCAACCAACTGCTCGCCGTAGTCTAAAGCAAACCTTATTTCAGGTTCTGAACTCTGTAAACTGTCTTCACAATCCTGTTGGACACAAACGAATCAGTCAGTCCCCGCCAAGTTATAAATATTCATTGAAATTGTGGCAACTTTCTATTTCTCTTACCGAGAACTCGCAGGTTGACGTCATTCGTGTTAGGTTGGAGAAAAGATCAAAGTCCACGTTTTAGAAAGGCGAGCATTCCCAGTAATTTAAGGGAGTTATAACTATATTTTATCTGGCCACAAGGACATTTGTTTGGTTGTTGTCAGGAAATATTGAAGCAGTTATCGAAAGTTTAATTTACGAATCTCCCAAAATCCTTATGGAACGATGTGTCGAATTTGCTTGGCCACAACATGGCGCAACAAGCCCAACAATGTTCAGACGCTTAATCAGACTGTTAAACAGAAATGGCTTACAAAGGGCTTCCAACATTGCACTACTGATCAAAAACCAAGTTTGGTAAACGTACAAACGATGTCAAAATGTTACCTACTTTGTTTTTTGTGTTATTGTTACGTTTAATTTGTGGTTATAAATTAATACCTTAGCTTTGGCTACTAGTTCCTCCACGTTGTTGTTTGAAGGATCCTCGGCCTTCAGTTCGTCCAAATGGTTTCGTTTCAAGATAAGAATTGATCTTAGTTTCACCTTCCAAGTCTCCCATTTCTCAAATTTATCCTTCTTGTCAGTGTCGTACTGGACGGCGAGAACTTCCAACCTTTAGGTATCAGCATAAAGTAAGTGATTTCGACAAAGGAGATTGAATCAAAGGTCATACACAGTGGCGAGATATAAAGGCAACTTAGGCCTTACTAAATCAAGGATTACTCACAAGCTTGTGCCGATATAAAGCAACACAGTTTTGTGTCAAGGTTGAAATATAGACTACTACGGCTCCTCTATGACCTACTATAGACAAACTGTTTACATGTTCCATGCACGTACCTGGTTCACCTTTGCACAAGGCACAAGGAATATGCTCCGTTCATAAAAAGGATTTCGCCTTTAATAGAATAGTACTTAATAGAATGGCTAATTAATAGAATGCTAGTTCGACTAATGGACATGCTTCTCTTTTCATTACGACATAGGCTCCGTCGTTTATTACCTGCCCTGCTCGTCAGCGTTATCCTTCTCCATTTTGTTCAGATTACATTCTACGTCGTTCACATCCTTATTTATCTCGGCCTTTTTATCGACATCGATGACATTATCATCCAGTAGAAGCTTTCCATAGTCAAGTCCTTCGTGGATCACGGGTTTTGCAGCCTCCAACTCTTCCTTGCATTCCTGCATTAACAAAAATGAGTTTTCTTTCTTTCTTTAGTTGCTGTTGTTTGTGTTTGTTTGTTTTTAACGTACAGTGGACGAAGTGCCGGGGTAATTCTTCTACACATTGGATGAGAACAAACTTAGGTTTTTCTTATGTTTGCACCGAAGCTACACTGGTATGTTAAAAGTTATGAACAATTCCAGAAAGCAACGAATGCTGCCCTACGTCAAATCGTTTGTTTTTTCAGCTTTAGCCTGATGGAGACTACTTTAAAATCGCTCCTCTTGAACACAATGCATGGGCAGCCCTTTTACCGATCAGTCAATCAATGTAATCCTGGTTTACCCTGACGTTTCCTGAAAAATATTGACTTACCTTTATTAGGATCATTTGGTCGTCGGCTTCCTTCTTGTTTTTTGGTTCACCAGTCGATCTGAGGGCTTCAGTCTTTTGTTGACATTGATCTTGTAGTTTTCTAATTCGGATAATCCATAACTCCCACCTTTCAATTTTCTCCACTTTCTCTTCTTCTTGTCTCAGACTCAAGTTCTCTAACCTTGAAAAAGAAGATTCGGAAGAAAAGATCAAATAGTGCATTCTTAAGTTACCTCCAAAGGATGCGAGTATAACTTTGCTTCACGATTGACACCCGTAACTAGCGGAAAACTTACTCTTTCTCGTAATCATTCAATTCCAATTTAAGGTTCTTAAATCCGTCTCCGATCTCTTTTACATCTTTCTGTATAGCTTCCTTGTCTGACGGATCAACACCATTGTCACTGATCAGTTTGTTGGCGTATTCAAACGCTTCCTGGATCTCTGGTACTGATTCTGCGATCTCAGATGAGCATTCCTATTGGAAGAAATAAGCTCAATTTTAGGTGATGAATACTGGATAGTATATTATTTGTCGTTTAACATTCTGGATTACTCTTCCAGAAGGTTCTACTGTGTGGTTCTACTAAGAACCTCTCAGTAGCTTCTAAGCTCACTTGATAGAGCGTCTCCACCGGAATCACACTGACCGTCGGTGTTGGAAAATAACGGCAAAGATCTAACACTCGTTCTGTGGTAACGCAACTTACAGTCTTTACAGGTAGTCATTCAAAGACTGTGAACGGGTTTCCGGAATCGTAGTAATCAATTTATTTGTTGAAGTGTATACTCTTTAACTGAAGCACGTTAATCGAAAGAAAAGAAGAAGTCAATGACAACGACAAAAGTTCTCCACACGCGGTTTCTACCTCATCCACCTATCCGTGGCCCTCTCTTCTTCCTTCAAGAGACGCCACAGAGACCAAATTGGTTTCCAAACAATCACCCATGCAAAACTTTTCCCCTCTATTGGAAGCACATACAGTATTGATTTAAAAATACCATAAAATACTTACTAACGGCAACTCGTATGACTTACCCGTGTGATTTCAAGCTGTTCTTGTACTTTCTTTGGCTCCTTAGGAATTCCTTGACCTTTGACTTTGTTAAACTTTCCTCTGGTCTTCTTATATTTAGAGTTCAATTTGTCCCGCCAGTCCCTCCACTTCTTCATCTTTTCCAGAGTTTTTTCATCCTCTGCGTAAGCTTCTGACAACAAAACATTTAACCTAAAATAGGCCAGATATAAAAAAAATACGTTAGTGTGTAGTTTGATATCCATCGCTAAGATTGGTTCTTTACCGATTGGTTGAAACGTGTGAGCACGACTGAGGCTCACCTTAGCGTACGTACATGAATAAAGTAATCGCTTCAATCCATTGTCAATCATGCAAACAAACCAACTAACCAACCAACCAACCAACCAATCAATCAAACAATCAATCAATCAATCAATTAATCAATCAATCAATCAATCAATCAATCAATCAATCAATCAATGAACCAACCAATCAACCAGCCATTCAATCAATCAATCAATCAATCAATCAATCAAGCAAGCAATCAATCAATAAACCAACCAACCAACAAATAAATCAATTAACTAACCAACCAACCAACGAACCAATCAGAAAATCACTTTTGGCAAAACCGTGATAGTTGCAGTTCAAATCTCTATAAAACAACAACAACAGCAGCACCAACAATCAATTCTCTCACTATTTCTACTGTAGGTGGAAGAACGAAAACGAACCCAGTTTACATGAGCTACTCGTCCTTCAAAGCAACGAGGTTTGTACGTAAACGGCAGATTGAAAGGCCACGCTAAGCACGAATGTTCCAGGAACAGCAGTGATCAAATGAGAAGTTCTTGCAGAATTTTATGACTGCCACATTATAGATGCTAATTTCGTTAAATGCTAAAAATGCTACATATACACAATGTTTAGAACCATTTCTGACCTTTCTTGCTCGTCGTTAAGGTCTTTTTGTAGAATTTGAAATTCCTGTCCGAGCCTGTCCATATCCTCCTCTATTTTATTCTTTTCCTCTTCACTAAGCTGTTCATCCCCAAGAAGCTCATTGCCATAATCGTAACCGGACTGAATCTCAGGAAAAGCAGACCCAATGCCGTTCGTACATTCCTACATGGAAGTTACAATTAGATGTAAGCGTGGTTCATATTCTAACAGAAATCCACTTACCACATGTGTATTCCTCATATTTTATGTATGAAAGAGTGGGTCACTAAGAGACACACAAAGGAACCACTTAGTACGGAAGCCCTTAACACAGGTATATATGACCACTGAGAGGAGAAAGCGAGAGAAGGTGACGAAGAGGAGGTAGCGTGTGAGTTAGTGAGCAAGTACCGATTGTACGGTGTATGACATTTGCAAACTGCGGCCAGTAAACAGAGCTCCGGTTAGCCAGAATAGCGCTCAGGTTAGCCCGAATAGTGTTAGCTATCAGTCTGTTTTTTGCAAATTTCATACAACGCCGAGCGTGCGAGTGATCGAGCGCGCTTGTAATTACAAGAAACCAATAAACCTTTGCTGACCAAGTCTCATCAATGTAAAATGCCTCACCTGTATATCCTGGAGCTCTTTTTGTATTTCAGGAGTGGTTTTGGGATCCTTCGATTTAATCTCATCAAGTTTTGATCGGTTGTCAACCACTATCTTTGATGTATTTTCTTTAATCTCGCGCCATTTATCCAGCTTTTCTGTTCTTTCAGATTCTTCCCGAGAAACCGCATCCTCCAGTCTGTTTCGTCAAAAATTAAAAATACTAAGCTAGAAAAACGAACGTCACTTTTGGAAACCGAAGATAGACATTTAGGGCGAGAAAGCGTCAAAACGGGAACGAGAATATAAAAGTTGTCACAAAAAACGGGTACAAACCAAATAAGGTAATAACGAATACTTGAAAATAAAAACAGTATTTATTCTCTTAAACGTGTGGTTTTATGTGATCATGTGAGTTAGCAAACGGCTGCCCCAAAGCACAGAAAACTGGGCGTGCTTTAAGCTGTCGGAATTTACATCTCGGTTCACCATTCTCGAGGATGGTGGCAAGTTTGGTCAAGTTTGTTAACAAGGGTTTACACTGCTAGAGGAAGCTGAAGCTAAGTTTAAACATTCAAAAAAACTCGTTTAACTGGTCGAGTATAAAAATACTCAATGAGCTTTACCTATACAAGAATCATAAAATCAGTATAACTACGTTCTACCAAAGGACCCTTTAATAACTAGGATCACAATATGTGGCCTGAGTACAAAAAACAGTGTTAAAAACACCAATTCCCATGCGCGATTATCATGCTCGATCCCACTGAGAGGGAGGGGGTACTCTGAGGAAAATTTGGCTGGGGGGGAAGGTGTGTGTGAAGACCGCCTCCCAAAACGCTTAACCTATTGATGACCAAAATCTGTAATTTTCCCTGCCCTGCACTGACCGTGACCCGACCAAAAATTCGATACCCTATTCATGACCATTGCGGCTGTCACAGTTGCCCTAAAACTAAGTTGTGAAGGACTTTTGTCGATGTTGTTATCGAAAATCATTACAAATTAGCTTCTTCTAAAACTCATACCCACTGCAAAACTGGATTGCAAAACCCATATCCTATTTTTGTCCAAAACGGCTGCCAAACCCTTTGGGGCCGCACCTACATACTGAGATAGCCCAATCACGGAGTAACCCCCAGGGCTCGATCCTTAACAGCAGTTGCGTAAAAAATTGCGTCGTGATTTGCGTCAATCCCAAGGACATTACCTCGTTACTTCATCAATGGCGTTCTTCTTTAGATCCTTGTATCTGTCTTCGATATCATGCACATCGTTCACCAGCTGATCTTTCTGATTTGCATAAAGATTCTCACTTTGTAAAAGACTATTCCCGCTGTCTGTAACTCTTGTCACTTCCGGTTCAAGGGCACTGACCTCATCGAACAAATCCTGCGAGAAGGATAACGAGGAAAGAACATGTTGAAGTATTAATTTGACAGTGAAAGGGTTCTGATTCCTTTTGAGTCCTCAGGGCGTCTCATAAACCACTTTATGGTGATTGACGCTATCATCTAAACCATAGTCCCGTTTGAATAACTTTCCACATTCCAAATATCACAAAGAAACTAGTTTTCAAACATTTATCTCTCACCTTTGTTGTAGCTAAACGTTCATTAAAATCATCCAGCTTCTGATCTTGTTTTTGTTTACGCAGCTTTTCCTCGCACAAGCCAAGTTTATTGCTTAAATCATCTCGTTCTGCCTCCCATTCTCGGATCTTGTTTCGCTTTTCCATCTCCACGTAAAGGTCATCGAGGCTTTAAAAAAATGATACTTAAACGTAGAGAAGCCATCAAGTTAGGATTATTATGATTTTTAATGACGGTATTCATGGCTATTTTATTCTTTAGTTTTTCATAAGTAGCGAAAAATACCTTAAAAAGTGATTGATATAAATACGCACTTTGTCGAGGAAAAGATTGTTGTTATTCATCGTGGTAGATGCAATAATATGGTGAATTATCGAGCACGGTACAACAGCGGACCGCTTAGCAAACAGCTACTCGCCGGAACAATGTTACAGTAAGTGGATCGAAATGCACCAATCACAGCCGACCCTTGCGATATAAATGATGCCATGCAATATAGGTCGACCGCATCGTCTGAAGAAGACTGGCAGTAGGCAGTCGAAACGTCGCGATCTGCATCCCAAGTGACAAACGATAATACACTTTCTTATTAAATACACACTTTGTTTAACGTTTAACTCTAAATTAGCTTTAAATTAGTTAACTTTTGAGTAAGCAGGGCAAGGAAACGATCAAAGTCTATTCTATGTTTCTATGACAGGCAGCCAGCCAACAATTTCTAGCCGCATTCATCTTCCAAGGACACGTCAGAGATACATACTTGTACAGTGTATGTATGATGAACAGGCTATACATTCTCATGAGGCATTAATTTCAAACACACGAAGAGAAAGTAGACATGCGTGCAGATTGCTGTTATCGAAGAGTAGAGTAGAGGGTAGAGAACACAAACCTCTCTTGCTCGTCATCAACAAAGTTTCTCAGATCGTCATAGTTTTCCTGTAGCTGTGCCATGTCACGTGCGATGTTCTCTTTCTCGTTTTCATCAAATAGATCATCTTGCGTCAACTCTCGTCCGTATAATATGACGTCCTGGAAGAGAGGCTCACCTGCCTTGAATTGAGAATCACATTCCTACGAGAAAGAAAATCATAAAGTGTTAAATCAAGGCCAACTGAATCTGCAAACTAAAATTATGTATGTATAGCACTGGTGTAGTGGATTTCCTGAGTTCTATAAGACGTGCTTTGTATTAATCTAGATATTTTTACGTTATAATTACACAGAGAATATTGAGACTTGGAAATCCCTGCCCAACCTCTTTACCTTTACAATTTTCTGCTGTTCTTTAACCTCCTGTAAATCGTTTGGTGCGCCCCTATGTCGTAAGCTCTCCAACTTTTGTGAACCATTTCTTAAGACAAGCATGATGGCGTTTGTTTTGTCCTGTAACTTGGCAAGTTTAGAGTCTTTCTCGGCCTCTCTGTCCGAGCTGAAAACGAGATGGAGTACATTGAAATGTAAGAGTCTCGCAGTAATTCGTTTTGTCGAGGTCTTTTTTAAAAGCAAAAAGGGGTGTTTAAATCTGTTCATTCAAAAACTACTGAAGAGATTGCTAACAGACGATGAATAGCACTGCGTATGTAACGCAAACGAAATTTGTGGAATTTACTAGTCGGTCTTGCAAGTTTGCGGTTCAATTTCGCTTTTATGTACAACTCCGATCCAAATTTCATCTCAGAAACGAACACCCTCGCAAGAAAAAGCCAAAGCAGGTTGTGCCGTTTGAGTGCAAATGCAATTGCACACAAACATCTCACGATTAATATGGAGACTATACGAGAGTACGTGTATATGATGCAAAGAAAGTGATTCGCGTGAAATTCAACCTATGTTTGTCAAAGCAGACGCAAGTAACAGAAAGCTCACTAAGCCTGTCTTGGAAAGTCGGGAGAGTGTTTGCGTATTTCAGGTTTCAGTTTGAAATATTATGGAACGAAAAGTCGAACCTGTCAACTTGATCAGTGTCAGCATCTTGTTCATCGGCAAAATCTATCAAATAGTGTACTCTGGGTTGCGTTTCCACATCTTGTTGCACTTTCGGCTGTAAATAAAAACAGACACTTGAGATGAATTTGCGAACCGATAGTTATGTTTTGATACAAACAGATACTGATGCCTTCTCTCTGGGCTCCAGACAACAGATTACAGGCAAAGCGTTCGGCCATATTTTTAACTAGGAAACAGAACAAGGGCAGACTCTGCTACATGTATAATCGCTTACTTGTATTTCCAGCGTGTTGAATTCTGAAGGAGCGGACTGGACATCGTTTTGCTCTATTTGGACAAGCACTTCTGATTCAACGCTCTCCTCGGTTGGGGAACATTGTGACAACTTGTCCTGGAGACTGCAAAGGAAGATGGCGGTCATTACGTGCTGTTTATTGCGAGATTTATCATTTAATTGCTTTTAGTTGTGTTTTTTGTATTCCTTTATCCATCGCTGATTTCTCGGATAAATCTGTGTCTCCCAAGTTTGGATTGTATTAACCCTTTCACTGCCAAGGACGTATATATACGTCCAATAGGGTCATGCACTTTGTACCACTTGTGACGTCATC
>OMLO01006180.1_pt1 | contig 10065 bp, 9 predicted proteins | sample 1674811 | NCBI WGS metagenome assembly OMLO01 (sample SAMN06265003, study PRJEB25207) | coral metagenome | isolation source: Coral host | place: Mexico:La Bocana,Puerto Morelos, Mexico | collected 2008-11-13
CGACATCCAATGTGTGGTCATCGCTAGTATCGATCGCCACTCGATAGAGTGTCAACGAAAATTGAAAGTCTGTCGACCGAGATGTCGACCGTGTGTCAATCGAGGGTCGACCGAGATGTCGATCGAGTGTCGATCGCGGGTCGATCAAGGTGTCGATCGCCAGTATCGATCGACACTCGATCGCGGGTGTCAATAGTACACATGATCCCACTAACTTACCCAATCTTCTAACAATATGTAACTTTAACATGTATTCAAAGGTGTATTAAAATGTCTCACAAGCTCTTTGTCATGTTGCAGTTTTCCAGTGTGCAATATGTCATGCAGGCTCCTATAACTTTTGTTCTAGATGTTATATTTTAATTATTCAACAAAGTAGTTCAAGCACTATTGTTACAGTGCAAGTTACATGTAATTAATACCAAAATGGGTTATAATAGTGGGATAACAGTGTAGAAACATTGTGTTGTGTTCTTTAAGCAGGAAACTTCTCAGCTATATGAGCCAGCCAGGCATTGAAATACTATAATTACATTAGTCTAACTATGGAAACCAGAGTTATAATTAAAAAACAGGTAAGCCTTCTAGGCAGACTTCCATTACAAATCAAAAGTAATAAACAAAATTGTCATTTTTAGGGCCCCTGGTATTCGTGTGAAATCTTTCCATGGAACCAACAAAAAGGAACGTTTGAATAACCTAGAAAAAATTCAAAGACGATGGGGTGTTTGTTTGACTACCTACGGTAAGCTTGCTGTCTCTTTTCTTTTTCTTTTTTTGGTAATTGCTGCAGTCTTGCAGTTTAAAGAGTTTATGATGATCAGGTTAAAACAGGAAGAACAAATATTGTTATGAATTCTGTCACATATGTACCAATGTACCAAGGTTAAGACAGTTATAATATAAATCCGCATCAGAGTTCCTCATCATCAGTCCTGGCTCTCCTCAGGGAGAATTGAGCGGTTGACTTGTCTCCTCCAAACTGTTCTGACACTCGCTCAGCAACAGCCTCATTTCAAGTTGCAAGACCCATCTTCTGCCTCTCTCCCTCCACAGTTGTCGTTCATGTCTCCTTTGGCTGCCCTCTACTCCTCCTACCCTTAATTGCCCAGGTAAGGGCAATAGGTGGGTTGTGTTGGTGGTCCAACATCCAAATGCAATACATGTACTTCTCCAGTGCCACTGCATGACCTGTGGATTATACATAAATAATTATGTATACATGTAATTACAATAATATTAAATTCAGTCCAATATTTTATTACAAGTATGAATTCCAAAATTATGGGCACTTGAAGCTGAAGCAAGCTGAAAATAATACTCCTTCATGGCTTTTTGTTGACTTTACTTATGATTTTGGGCAGAAGGCTTTTTCCAACTAGCTGTTCTCTTTGACCTTATCTTGTAGGTTTGATTGTATCAAGCCACGAACATCTTGGGGAAATAACATGGGTGAGTAACATGCTCTCATTCTTATGAGGTCCGTCCAAACCACATCGAAATGTAACAGATCTTTACTATTTTTATCTTGTTAGTTTATTATTATTAGCTTCTTGTGATGGAAATTTTTGTTTGTAGCTATGACCAGTCTGGATGCGTCAATTACATTGGTTGTTTAAAGTACAAAAAAAGATTGCAACATTAAATTAACATTTTGAGTAGTCTACTTTCTTCCAAGAGGCTTGTTCAAGTATTTACTTTGTCATTTAAGTTTTGCAAATTCTTACATAGACATGCACTGTGAGTTTCTTTTTAAATATCCGTTTATCATTTGTTAAAAGGAGATCTTTTCAAGCTCTTGTGCTGTGTGACTGATCTGTGCAATTTGTAACCCTTTCTCCTGGATTGGTTTTCTTTGATATCCAAAGGATTATATCATTTTGGATGAGGGTCATAAAATAAAAAATGCAGGAACAAAGACCAGCAAGAACCTCAGAGAAATCCCTGCAAAATACCATTTTATTCTAACTGGAACACCAGTACAGAACAACCTAAGGGTAAGTCTTATTGTATTGCAATTGACAAAAACTTTGATCCACTTGCCTCAGGGCCACGTTTCTGTTAATTTGTTATAGTGTGTTAGTAAGGTAAAATTTGACAATCCCATCATGAAATAAAAAAATTCTAGAAATATGCCTTTTTAAAAGTAGTGGATTGGATAACTTTGATATGAATAAACAAATCAGGAACTCCTAATTTGCTAGTATGTGAATGAATTTGCAGTACATGCCATTGTATTTTAATTTATGAGATATTTTGTTTAAAGATTGATAACCCACTTTACTTTTTGGCAGGAAATGTGGGCATTGTTTGACTTTGCTTGTGAAGGCAAACTGTTGGGAACATCCCGAACATTCAAGCAAGAGTATGAAAATCCAATTGTGAGGGTTAGTTCATAAAAGATCATAAAATTTCAAGAAAGTCAGACAGTCAATTTATTTCTTCTAGATTAAGTTAGGTTATGAAGAGGAACAACCAAGAAAAAGGATATGAAAGAAACTGATTCCTGTTTTTAAGTTCTACCATTCAACTGAGGGTCCACAGAGCTGTTGATCGAGTGTCGATCATGGGTCGATTGAGGTGTCGATCGCTAGTATCGATCAACACTCGATCGCGGATGTCAATAGTACACATGATCCCATGTAGTTACACGCACAATTTTCTGACTTGCTCCACAGGTTACCAAATGTCTCGTGTCTGTAGAAATAAAATCATATACTTGAGACCTTCATGAAAATTTTGACAGTTTCAGTGGAGTATTGGTTGAATGTCACTCACATATCTGTTGAGTATTGGGTGATATGTCAGCCACTACTACATGTAGAGACAGACACTCAACTGACACACATATCACCTGATATAAACTGCTACTTGACCAATACCCAACCAACACCTGACAGAATGTCAGACAAGCAATAAATAGGTCAAACCTTACATGATTCTTGGCCAATGTATTGACTGATTTTTGCTTGATATATCAGTTGTTAGTGTCAACCTACAGTAAACATGATCCGTCTTGTCACAGCATGAGATGCATTGTGGCATCTTTCAGTGGGGACATTAAACAATGATTTAATTTGTCTTCCCCTTGCCTACTGTAGTAGACCAAATTATTGGCACATGCTAAGTCTATGATTTATTCTGTCCTAACGGATCACGATTCTAAAAAAACTGTCTATATAGCTAGATGCATTGTCTCAAAAATTTCATTCTTGAGTCTTTAAATTTCTTCTGTCATTCAGGGAGATAGGAATGAGGATGTACATTGCTTTGAGCACATAAATACAGATTAAAGAAGATATATCTTGAACTTGGGAATTTCTCTTAATGTAATACAATTTGTTAGAAGAACATTGGACATATCTTTATCCTGTTCTTTCCATTTTCTCTTTCCAGGCAAGAGAAAGGGATGCCAGTGCTTATGAAAAGCGTATTGGAATGGAGATGTCAGAAAGCTTACGAAAGCTAATTGAGCCACACTTCCTGCGTCGTACCAAAGCAATGGTACTAGCAAACAACAATACAGAAACTGATGGAGTTGATGAATCAGTAGAATCAGAACCAGATTATTCATCAAAGTATAACCTCTGTTTTCATACTTATACAATCATATTATTTATAGTTCATTTATAGTACTCAGGCACCAGTTGTTTGAAAGGTAGATTAAGATAATGCTATCCAATGGATAAATCACTATGGATAATGTTTTTGTTTGTTTTGTTAACCCTAATACCCAGTGGATAGTGATATGTATATCTGGTATCTGGTGCTCAGTGTCATCCAGTCTTTGAACAACTGGAGCCAGATATGTAATTATCAACACAAAGTCCAAGCTGTCACCTCTACTTAAAAAGACAATGCTTTGATTATTTGCAGCTAGAAGGAAGTACCACTGATTAGTATACCTTATTGTACTTAAGACATTGTTTAATGGAACAACCTAATGGACCATTTTTAGGCATGCTTTAAACTGATTATGACCTGAATCTAACATATTGAACAAAAACTTTGAAGGCCCAGGAAAATGGAATCAACTGCAGCATGATTACAGCCACTCCTGTTGAGGCCACACAAGTGCAAGCACACTTCTTTTGTATTTGTTTGTCATATGTCGTCTCTTTTGCGATTTTAGAAAGTCTCTCAACCAAGAAAGCAAAGCATTTACTTACATTTAGTTAACTTTACAACCAATCATTTTTCTCAAGTTTTTTTTTTCAATATTTTTCATCTTTTAGAATGCCTGAGGATTTACCAAGAAAGAATGACTTTGTCATTTGGCTGAAAATGTCTGACAGCCAAATACAAATCTACAGTGACTTTCTGGGTCTTGAACGAGTGAAAGAGGTATATATATTATATCTGGGTTTTTGAATTATATCTGTATAATTTCCAAAAACAAAATGTCATTTAGAGTTTGCCATTATGTTTAAAAGAGAAATGTACTTTCTGAACTTTTACGTACAGTTGTGCTGACTAATAGATCCTGAACACAGAAAGGGTTAGGTTTTCATCTGAAGATAAAATTTGAATTTGTGTGAGGGGGGGGGGGGGGGGGGGGGTTAAGTTTAATTCTTTTTGCATCAATTGAAATTGTTGTCTGTCAGCTCCGAGCTGGCTATGACTGTAGGAGAGACATGTCCCCTTACATAATGTTCGAACTCGGCAATAATTTATCAGGATCTGTAGCTTTCTGCATGCATTACAGACATACAGAAAAAATTCTTGAGCTTTATCTCTGTACTTATCACGGACCTGTGAAGGGAGATAATTATCTAATACCTCTCTATACTTCATGTAAGTGGAGACTATGATGCTAGTTAAACAGAAAATGAATATAGATCTGAGGAATTTGAATGTTCTACTTTTATTCCAGTTGTTAATGAGCACTCGGTCACCATTAGCTGAGTTAAATGTGTTGAAGAAAATCTGTGATCACCCTCGGCTTCTTTCTACTCTTGCCTGTGAGCAGCTAGGGCTTGACGAAGAAGCCAGGTTTGTTGTACAATTTTGCAATCCACAGTAAACAATTTAAACGTTGTGATCCATGTGTAACTCCAACTTACAATCTTATTCTGAGAGCTTGACTAAACGAACGACTTAGGAATGTTTCATTACGGGCTCAACTTTGTTTGGTTTTAAAGAAAAGTGAAATGAGCAGAAGTAACTCGGCTCAACACCAGTGACTTGACTGAGTCGCATGATTGTTAGCTGGGCACGCACAATTCAACCAACGTCCGATATTTCTGAACTCTCCTGAGCGAGTAGCGTGTTGACGAGAGGGGCAAAGGCTGGTTTTGAGGTTGCCAAACATTCAGCACATGGATCAATATCGAATAGCAATGATGGGCCATTTGGTTCATATGCAAACTTTACCTTTCCATTTCTCACCATCACCTTAGTAGTTCAAGTTAGCGATAGATCCATATTATGTTTTTATGGCTGCACAGTTATAATTACGAATTAGTAATAACACAATGAAAATTCTCATTTTCCAGGCTTGTTGAGATGGACACTGAAGAAGACAGCGCTAGGTCGTTTGCCACTCAACCAAAGGGCATGGGTCCTTCTGACAAAGTGCTCACTCAGGAATCAGGAAAAATGGTCTTCTTAGTGTCGCTGTTAGAGAACCTAAAGTCTGAAGGCCATAGATGCCTAGTGTTTAGTCAGTCCCGCAAGATGCTGGACATTATTCAGCGGGTCATTACGCATGTGGTAGGATAATTGTTGTTTTGTGAATGTGTACTTCATTTTTATACATTACTAGTGAGTCCAAAGTCAGGAATAAAAAAAGTGTTGCTTGGGAGAGGAGCGGAGGCTCGGATTATGAAGTAATATATGAATTACGATCGAGAGACAGTGTGACATCAAATTACCAAACTCCTAGAAGGGAGTTGAAAATAAGACACACAAGAATAATTTTCAACAATTTTTTTAGTGGAAATGTGATAAAGCACTGTCTTGAGTTCTTGTTAATTTATATATATTTTCTCAGTAGTACATAAAAACAATCAACTGACGCCAACAATCAAGAATTCAAAAAACCTTGAACCCTAGCCTGGGTCTATATCTAGAATAAATGTTCAGCCACAAGTTAGTTTTAAACAGGCTATGGCAATGATGGTTCGACAGCTGTGACATCTACAGGTGCATTGTAGGTGAGATATAATTTTATCAAAAACCCCTCAGACTTCCTCCTCTCTGCTGAGGATAGTGAAATATTGATAAATATTGAAATCTTTCCATGTTAGGGGCACAAGATTCTTCGTATTGATGGCACCGTTATAAGCACAGCTGAGCGACAACATATCATTAACACATTCCAGAACGACTCATCCTACACGTGTTTCCTTCTTACCACACAGGTAAGTGTGTGAAATCCTCCGTCAACAAGCTCTACAATCAATGTTTCCTTACTCTTTACAAGGGCGTTAGTTTTACATTTTCTCTTGTCGTTGTTGTTTTTGTCCATGTATGTGAGAGATTTTTGGTTTTTTTTATATCTACACTTAGCAGTCAATGTAAATCAAATCTGCGCTCTGTCCTGTCAACATCAAATTAATGTTTTTCCTTATTACCTGCTTTGAAAACAAACCCTGATGACTTATGAAGGTATTGTGGGTATTGCTTTGGCCATCTTTTATGGTTTGGCTAAGTTTCGGGGAGATATTTTTCGAGCGTGGTGAATCTCAGAACAACAAGCTGGACAAAAAGGCTTCTACTTTCTCACCATTGTGATGTGACACTTTAAACCTGCACATGTACTTTACACTTGCAAAACTGACAGCGCCTATCTACGTGTTGCATGATATAGTTAGCCAGGAGGTCCAGCGACATTTCCACATCAGTCGAACCACCCCTTGAAGTTGCATTCTCATCGTTAGTGTATAAATGGATTCCTGAGCTTTGCGGTTTTCTTAGTACTGGTCTTAAATGACCAAAATACAGACATACAAGCTCACTATAGCCAGAGCTAGGAACAATCCCTCTTTTCTTAGTCCGTCAAGCGTGAAACGTAAGAAAGCCCGAGAGAAGAAATGAGCGAGAAGCGCTGACTTGATTTGTTATGATTTGTTTTGTAGGTTGGGGGTGTTGGTATCACGCTTACCCAGGCTGATCGTGTGGTAATCTGTAAGTTGATACTGACCCTGAGAAAAATTTAAAGATGTCAGTGTTTTAGTAAGCTGCATACCCTAAACTTTAATACAATATGTCTTTGGTCTAAGAATCGTAATTTTTTTCCACAGTTGATCCAAGTTGGAATCCCGCCTCTGACGCACAAGCTGTCGACAGGTCAGATTTTGTTCCAGTAGTAACAGTGATCACCCAGCAAATGTGGCTAATACAGTTTCACGCTTTTGAACTTATATGACACCTAGTCACTAAAGAGTTCGGAACAAAGGCCACTGAGACACAGATCTGCTCTGATGAAGTTTTCCCAAACAAGCTTTACCATTGCGGGATTTTTCTATTAAGAAAACAAAAGTCGTAGAGCTGGACGGAACCTGTCCTTTGTCTGGTATTGAAGTCACAGGTCAAAAAACCAAAAGGCTTGACCTTTAGTACCACGAAAGAACGTATGTTTGAACAGTTCATCTTAAGTCCCAGTTGTTTGCATATTTTAACATTAAAGTTGAAAAATCTATCTAATCGCGTACATTTTAGTTTTTCGAAAGGCGTCCTAAAGTAGCGATAAGAAAAGGTTACTTAATTTCAAAACTTGCCGAGGACTTTCCAAAGAACGTAGCAAAAACAGTGACCATGCGTGTTGTTTTGTAAACAGAGTTTATCGCATTGGACAAAAGAAGACTGTTGTGATATACCGCCTCATCACTTGTGGGACGCTTGAAGAAAAAATCTACCGCAAGCAAATCTTTAAGGAGGCGCTGATGAAGCAGACCACAGGGTCGTCCAAAAATCCTTTTAGGTAAGGTGTCAATTATCTTGGAATTGTAAGGGGGACCTGTTTTTCTTGACCCCTGGTGGAGAGGGTTGAGGCCTGAGAGCTGGAGGGCCATTCTTAAAACCGTAAAAGCCACTTTTTACTGTAACGAGCTGTTACGAAAATTCCAGTGGAGGTACACAAAGTGCAAATTTATTGTTAATAGTGTCAATTTAGAGGGGGTACTCAATCGCATTTAGTTCATATTCTGCGAAATTTAGAGACGATAGGGAGAAGAAACTAAATTTTGCCATCTCCTTGTTATCCATCTTTTGACATGTATTTAAGTATACTCACTACAAATTGTGTCTTGAGCAATTAAGTGTTACGGAAATTATTGCAAGAACAATTCCTTTGCAGCAGCTTGAGACCCAGTTTATAAAGCTGCAGAAGGCAAACTGATGCTCTTTGACTATGTTGTAGATATTTCTCACGTCAAGAACTCCGTGATCTGTTCACACTGGATGATCCTTACACATCCAAAACTCAAATGCAGCTGGAACAGATGCACTCATGTCACAGAAAGACAGACGGTGAACTTGATAGACACATCAACTTTTTGAAGACATTGAGTAAGTTGCTAAGATGTGGACTACTTTGTGGCGATATTGCAGAAAAAACATCTTGTGCAAAGAGTGCTTTAAAACTGAAGTTATCAATTTAAAGTAACTTACTAAACCCGGTCATGGCATCTCTCTGCATTTTCTGGGTTTTAGGAACTTTAACTCCAAAACGAAACTGATCACACTCCAGCCTCACTTCACGAGAAATTTCATTCTTCATGACTGTGCGCAGTGGCGGCAATGAAGATCAAGAAGTGGCTGTCGTTATCTGCAAATCTGTGAAACCATGGGACCTAACAAAGTTTTGCATGTTTACCTATCTTATTGCAGACATATTTGGAATTAGTGACCACAACTTAATGTACAGCCAAGAAGCTGTAGAGGCGCCTGAGGGATCTGCGTCGCCTGATCAAGCGGCTATTGAAGCTAGAGTAAGTATTTAGCCTAATATCATGCAGTCTCTCCTTAGTTTTCTTATTTTATAATCATCAGAATGTTTTCAAAGGCGAAGACTTTCCAAGATTCCTTCCAAAGAGACTCTATATTCTTGCTCCCCAATTGACTGAAGGGTGTGTGATATTTGCAGACGACCACGTTTAGGCCTAAATAGCGCTCTGGCCAGCGTGTTTACGGTTAGCTCTCAGTTTTGGAAATGGGTATATGAAACTGCAGACGTCATACACCGATTGCTGAACAGATTCACAATGTTTTTTTAATCTTTGTTTGCTTGTTGGTTTCTTGTTAGGTTCTCCGAGCTCAGAATTTAGTAGCAGCTGAAGCGGCGCTCTCAGGTCCTGGCCAGCCCGGTGGGGTACCTCCCACAAGTCAAGAAGGAATGGCATTACCTAAGGGTATGCTTCATTCAGGGGCATTAAGCGAGAGCAGCATGAATGCTCGGCAGAAAATTCAAGTAAAAATTGACAGCGAAAGGTTCATTAAACCAACACCAAAGGATACAACCAGGTTTCAGCCGAAGCAGGTTTGGTGTGTTTTGAGCTGTACCTTGCTTGCCCGTGTCTTGCTGGTTTAAATTGCCTTGTGTACTATATATAGAACTTGTAATTCTCTTATTTTAATAAGAGGAATACTTCGTCAAAGAAGCTATGCCATTTGACAGGAAAAAGTATGGTGACTCGGGAAGACCAAGATGGACAAAAGAAACTTTTCTGGAATGAAATAGATATGGACAAACATGGAGCAAAGTATACATAGATACCGCCTCAACCCTTAAAAACAAAACTTGTTTCCACATAAACCATTATTTATTTATCTTAATTTGCTTTGGAAAGGCTCTACAACCAACAACACTGGTAGAAGTTGTCACAATTGATGAAGAAAATGACGGAGAGGAACTAGTGAAAGACTTTGCTTCTTTCCGCATCGACAATGACAGTCCTTCACCTGAAATGTAAGCTCTGCACACGCTTCTCATTTGTTTCGTTCATGAACTCACAGCTGAACTGTGACTGTGCTAGTTAAACCTTTATTAATACGTATTTTTTACAAATAGAAATGATCATCTGTCCATTAAGTATTTTTCACGGTAACTAACGTTCAGGTCAC
>OMLO01006181.1_pt1 | contig 10065 bp, 4 predicted proteins | sample 1674811 | NCBI WGS metagenome assembly OMLO01 (sample SAMN06265003, study PRJEB25207) | coral metagenome | isolation source: Coral host | place: Mexico:La Bocana,Puerto Morelos, Mexico | collected 2008-11-13
GCCGGGTCCGGGAATCGAACCCGGGACACATTGGTGGGAGGCGAGCGCTCTCACCACTGCGCCATCCCTGCTCCCCACAAAGTTACGCTTTGGTCCGCTAGTTATTCAGCTTGTGTGGTATACTGACTAAAACTGAATTATAATTGTTAAATATCACTCGTAATCGTTTGGTATAACAAGCCAGTCACGAGTCGATGGACCAATCAACAACTAGAGGAGGATGTGGTAGAATTAGGAGTGTCTACTTGGCTTGAAATGCACAATGCCCACGTAACTCGATCGAATGGCATTTCGAATGGCATTTCATATATAATAAACCAAGTTATTCTCGCATTTTGATTGGTTATCGCCTATGATCTATTAGAGGACAGACGCACGATTGATGCCATCATTCAAAGATTTTTCTTTCTGTACATGTGTTTTTAAATGGTGGAAAGATTTGAGAATTAAGCGATAATGTTTTACGTGACTGGGCAAAGATAAGGCGAGCACCAAAGCACAAAACCGATAAGAAACACAAAACCAAACACAAAAACGATAAAAAAATGTTTATTAAATTAATTCATTTAAAAAATTCAACTTTTCTCGGTCTCAAAAGAATTGTTGACACAGATCGATGCCAGGAATTAAACATCAAATCATCACTTCTTAAATTCAGTTAAAGTAAACACGAACCTTGCTTTCATACTAAATTTGCCCGAAAACTTGTGGTTGCGGTCAACACTGAAGGCCACTCGATTCGAGTTTTGAATGAAACGAGCGTAGTATTCAAGGCAGCATCCAAGCTTTTCGACCTACAAGGCCGCTCTGATAAGAAAAACTGCCTTAATTTCTCCAGCACTTTCTTCAAGATTTGTAGATTTCGCGGTTCAATTCTGCTTTCGCTGTAAGTTTTCATTCCACGAGAAGCCATTCGATTCAAGTTTGACAGTGGTGTGATTTTCCTACACTTTTTGCTACTAATAGCAACGAATGAGATTGCTAGATTTTGTACAGAGAGCGAACTACGTCAAATGGATTTTTCGTGTTCGTCAAAGTCAAAGGCCGGCTTTCGAGTAATGATGAAAGGTTTTGAATGAAAAAGCTGTAGTCAGAGTTTGTGTCATTATTATATAAAACAAATAGATTCCATATTGCCGTGCGTCTGTTCAGCAATAGATCACAGAGGGCGTCAACATCAGTGACACACTCGAATATAGTCTCGTGTGCCACTTTTTTGTTCTTACCACATTTTGAGGCCATATGTGATCTATTACTGAACAGACGCACGGCAACATGGAATCTATTTGTTAAATGATTACTTGACCTGAATCAGAAAATTTCCTTCGAATGAATTTGAATTGATTTAATGTTTCTGTTTCTATTTCAATCACATCGGTCCGCCTTTCAGTTTGATCACGTTCAAAGTCAAAATATTTAAATTTATTTACATTTTCCATTCGAAAGCACAAGGAAATTTTGATACAGTGACCTTTTGGAAAACTGTACATGACTCATTAGCATCTTGCTCGCAGCCAGTCAAATGTTAGGTTGTATGTAATTTGAGGAATATGAAAAAGGCTAATGGCTCTTTCATTTAATTCATAAAGTAAAATAGATTGTAACTGAAATAAAAGAAAAACTATTCTACGTCTCCCCATAATTCAAGAGAATTATAGCGGTGGCGAGGAGGTTCACACAACTGAAGCGTAGGCACACGCACCATCAGAAGAGAAAGTTTTGTTTTTCTCGTGCTTGTACTTATGCTCATGTCAAGAGACAAAGCGCTGCTGCAAGCATAAGCCAAAGCGTAAGTCCGCCGTTTTGCTTTACTGTTTCGAGGAGGTATGGAATCGAGAAGCACGGCAGGTATCCTTTCTACGCACGCCTACGCGCTTCACGTGTCGTAACTACCAGACTACCGGTTTCTCATGTGCTTGTGCTTATGTCAGCGAAAACTAGTCTTTAAATGTATCTGATAGCAAACCGCAGTCTACGTGACCTTGGTGATGCTCAATATCTTTCCTTACGTTATAAAGCTTTTTAGACCTTCTACGTGCTTCGTATATCAAATATTTGATCACGTTTGAAACTCCTCTTCTCAAAAGGCAAAGATATCAACATCAACAAGTAATAAAATAACAGCTCTAAACTTAAAAATTCCTGAAATACTTACATAAATGTAAAAATCTAGGTAGATAAATTATCTCTCGTCATTCCCATGAATCGTCGAAGATAGAAACAGCCAAATCCGCGGTTTACTTTTATGAGGCTTAAAACAAACTTAAGACTTTCAGCAAATCGACGCCTGATTAGACCATTCTATCTCAGATTACGGCCTTAACAGGTGAAATCTCTTTATCATTAATTAACCTTTCTTATTCTTGACATTTCCTTAATATTACGTATTCAAACTGAAAACCCTGCGCCTTTAACTTTTTAAATCAAAATTAGAAATTGATAAGTTAGCTGATAAGTAATTTCTTCCCGCGTTTCAAATTTAAAATATGTGCAATTGGGTAAATTTGAAAATTAGATATCCTGTCTGAAATGTCAAAACACAATCGACCAGGAGCATCTGTGTTATGTTTCTATCGTAGATGTCGCAACATGGAATGTTTAAGATATTTAAATCGAATCTGCCAGTAGCTCCTTCAGTTACGGTTTGGAAGCCAAAAATTTATTATCAATTAATTTCCATGTTTTCTTGTTGTAACATTTTTGTTCTCCGTTCATACGGATCGCTGATGTCGAATAAAACGGTCTGAACTCGATAGATTCGTTGTGTCTTGGTCAATCTGAGTATTGTCAGTGGATCGAAGCGCAGGCTTTGTGGAGTGCAAAGTATTTGTTTCATCGCTTGCTGATTCCGCAATCAATAGCCTTGATACTTGAAGCATGTCTGGAGCTTGAGCCGCAGTCACCTGACAAGCCATTACTGAACTTGCTTGAAACGTGTTAAGAACAGAAACTCTGCTAGTATTAAAACGTGGACAATGACAGTGCGTGACGAGACGAACGAGTTCGCTTCTGACCGCTTGGTTCCTTACTCCATACACAATCGGATTACACATACTGTTCGCGTAGCCTAGCAACAACGTGCTGATGTCAAGTATTCTTGGTAGTGAGTGTGCATAGTACACGTCAAAAAACATAGTCGTGGCAAATGGCGCCCAACAAGCCATGAAACAAGCGACCACAATCAACAGAGTGTTCGTTATTTTTGCTTCTTCTTGGGTCATTCTGAAACGTCTTTTGTTTCTCTCAAAAAAATAACTCTCACTTTCTTGTCTTGTTTGCATTTCCTGCTGTCTTATTACACTATCTTTGTGCTGATCAACGCGCCGCTTGGCCTCTCTTGTGAATCTTAAAATATTAAAGTAGGATAAAAACATTACAGTTAGAGGTCCGAAAAAACATATCGTTAACATGAAATACATGTAATACACATCAGAAGGCCAGAATACAAAGCAATACGATTTGCCAGTTATATAACGATATTCCGCCCAGCCGAAAAGCGGAGGAATGGATAATAACAGAGATATCAACCACACAGTTCCCGCAAACAGCACTGATCTTCTTGGTGTAAAGATGAAAGGGTACGTTTTCCACTGCACCACGTAATAATATCTGTTGATTGCTATCATAGCGAGTGACATTACGGATGAAACAAACGACAGCATTGTAGTGAATCCCAGAAGAACACAAGCACTGTCTCCAAATATCCACCGCTGTCTGATGATTGTGACCACAGTTATCGGCATGTTTAACACGGACACGAGCAAATCAGCAAAGGCAAGGTTGAGAAGAAAGCCATTGGAGATGGTGCGAAGGGTTTTTCTTCTAGTAAAAACAAAAAACAAACTGATATTTCCAAGAATGGAAACTGTGCAAATGAAAACGAGGATCGCTGCTTCGATGATAGTGGCTGTTGTTGGGGTCATTTTGAGACAGTGATCAAATCCCCTCAAGCGAATGGATAACTTTACTTTGTTTGTTATTGAAAGTGAGGTATTTTAATAATACGATGTAAAGTTTACTCAGATGGATTTAATTAATATTCTTTGTCTCGTCCACTGAGGTTTGCTGTTTTCCATTTTTCGACAGATATTTGATAATTAGGATAAATGTCTGGTGTGTTTAAAATAGATTTTTAACAGCATTATACAGATGGATTTTGTCGAGAAATTTCCATGGCTCTCTTTGTGTTTATTTCTGTCAGTTTTGGCTGAGCCTGCTGTCAAAATATTCACGATTTTTTCAGGAGGAAAAGTTCATAAAGTCCTTTGATCAAAGATTATGTTTAAGGTGCACTTAGGGTTTTCTCATCTTTGTTAATCTCTATGCTAGTGTTACGTCTGAAAACGTCACTGAAAAAATAGTATCGACAATCCCTAAATAATTGCACATTTGTAATATTTTCATTGCGGTGTAATATTTACCGAGAGCTATCTATGAATTTTAATTCAAAACTAATACCTTTGACAGAGGATTTTGTGAAGCTGACTGAAGAAAATGGGTTCACAAATAGTTTCGACTATATATGTGCGGGTATACTAACATGGAAACTTTAATGAGGTTAGTATATATAATCGGTGAGATTAGTGTTTTTAGCGAAATTCGACTTAATTCGGGGAAGTGAATCTCATGTAAACAATGGATTCGTGAATATTTAGCACCATAACCTGTTAATTGAATTGATGTAACACCATTTTATTGCTTCTTTCGTTTCTTTTGTTGTTATTTTTTTAGGGTTTTGCTAAAAAGCAGACGCCCATTAGACCTTCTATAGCCAGACATTACGTTGTCGGCCAAACTAAAGCCTGTTTTTAGAGCAAAAGAGCTTTTAAGCTCTTTATGTTTTTTAAAGATGAATAATCCTATTTAAGTGTGATTAGTCCACCATCACTTTAAATTTTTACAATTATTTTTTTTTTTCAGTTGCTGTCTTTATTTAATCGCGCCGTGATTGAAGTTGGCTGTCTGAAACACATGTTTTAGAATTGGTTTTGAATTATTTCATTCAAATGAATGGGCGTAGATTTATTTAACTCATCGAAAAAATCCAACATTGGGCGAAATTCTTATCTTGTGTGGAATTCTGATGTCAACAAATCTCTATAAAGTTCCATTTTTTTTGAAAAATGCAGCGATGTATGATCTAAATTTAAGATTTCTGACAACAGATTTTCTCGTCAAGCCTAAGGGAACGTTCGCCTTTACACTATTTTGTAAGAAACAGAATCCCTAAGAATGACTGTACTTGCTTTCTTAAAATAACATTTTCATTACAGGACCAATCAAACTTTCTAACAACCTAGTTCCTCCCACGTTCAAAGGGTAAAGCAGTGGGAACGAGGTTGACTCTGCGGGAGTTAGTTTACGTGTGCACTTAAATTTAAGAAAATTGCCGGTTTCAGTTTACGTAGTCACATTTTAAAGTTAAAAATTAGCTTTCCTTCTGAGGTTCAGTTTTATGAGATATAAGACCCCTTATTAACTTGACGTATTGCAACAGTTAATCTCGACAGGGTTCTTCGTTTTGTAACAAGGCACGTTTGAATTTCTAAGCTTTTGATTTTCGTGACATTAAATGGCAGGCCGTGAAGGCTCTCGTGTACTTTAAAAGATTAGTTATCGCTTTAGTCTGTTTTATGAACAGTTCTTGCTCTAGAAGAAGTATAAATTTTCAATATGTCGTTGCTTTAGAAAAATAACTCAATGACATATGTTTCTATTACTTTTAAATGCGGATGCCATGTCGGATGCCCCTCCGAAGGGCACCAACATGGCGTCTAGATACAAAGCTCTGTAAGTTGGGGTGAAACACTTTCCCGAATAAACCGCAGCGACGTAATTATGGGCGAGATAATCTTTATATTGTGACGGAATAAATGCGTGGTATACTTGTTGTTACATAACTAACACGCTATTATAATAGGATCTCGCATTTTGGGGAGATTCAGATATCGGAGGAGGAATAAAAACACGGGCGTGAAGGAACTGTTAAATAATTCGGCTTGTTGCATGTCAGTCATCAATCACATCCCATCATATCCCGTGAAAACCAGTAATATATCGGGTTACGTCACGTCGGAATATCATAAAAAGAAACCTATTCGAATTTAGGTCATTTTTCTCAAAATAATGAAGGAGACATGGAGCTGGTTTATTAGGACAAGCTACATTCATTTTCTCCTTTACCATCTTTTTAACGGTGTTTATAAGTTAACAGCAAAACTGTCTCGGACAAATCAATCTCTAATTTACGAAGCCAATTTGGTTAGCTGTGAGAAACCATGCAACAGGGTTCTAACTAGGTAGGGAATTGACCTCAGTCGACTACTTATATATTCTTATATTACTTCGATTTTATTATAATTTTTATTATACAGATCGCTTGAATACTAAAGAAACTAACAGGAAACACAGGACCGTACGTAGCTGAAATGTCTAAAATGATATTCATTCTTGAAAGAACTATTCTTGTGTTTTTTTCAACTAATTAAGACAAAATATACATATTATAACTCTATTGTTGTTTGTGTCTGTTACCAAGTACATTTTTATTTCCGTCCAATATGGACAAATTAAAAATTTTCGGAAATATGTTTTAAATAGATGCTTCTTAGGGTTTTCAAAATTTTCAGTGAGCATAATAAATTACATTAAATGTAACAAAAAATAATAGACTAGAACATTCTTTAAAGTATTATTTGCCTCAAGTACACCGGTAGTCTCGTACAGGATGTCAGTTTTACTTCAAAACAGGCACGTATATTTTACAATCCGTTTTCTTTAAATTCTTCGATGATGTCATTATTATCTTCGAAAATTTCCATAGAAAAATTCTAATTTTGTTTTTGAATGTTCAAGGAACAGTGGTGGTATTATTTGATTTAATTGCCTCTTCGCTTTGATACGGACTCTTCCGTGAGCTCTGGGGCACTAGATCAAAATATTCTGTTATACTGTTATTTCCTGTTTTGATTTGCTCAATAGAATATTTATAGTTTGAAATATTCGCTGAAGAATCCATCTTCTGAGCTACATTTTGCTGAACTTTCATATCTTCCAGAAATTTGGATTTTGCTTTCTCTTTATCGATGGAGGTCTCGTAAGTTGAGTTGATATTTCTGGTTTCTCGAAGAGATCTGAATTCCTCTTGGAGGTTCGAAGGTAGCAGTCTTATTAAAGTGTCTCTTTTAATTGGGAAATAAAACAGCTTTTCTTTCTTCTGAGGTTTTTCTTGTGGTTCTGGTCCATCTCCTACGCCTCCTCGTCTTTGTGTTTGTGACGTTCTATTTGACTCGTCTTTGGATTTCACACTAGGAGGGCCATCGTTATTTGTTTGAAACACAGAACCTGCAACCTTCACAGAAAATTGATTAACTTGACCTTTGGCTGATTGTGCAAATAACTGAGAAGACTCGTTCTTCGGAAGAACAATAGATTGGTTGCCTTCTTCCAGTTGGTTAGATGAAGAGATTCTGAATTGTGATTGGGTTGTAGGGTTGACGTTATCTCCAGGAGATCCGATCTGATTGGAGATCAGCTGTGAGCTTACATGAACGTTACTCTGGTTACGTTGCACTGGTTGTGAAGTCAGAGGAGTAGCATTTCGTTGTGAGCTAGGTAGTACTCTATTGAAGTCTGGGCGTTGCCAGGTACTCGTGACAGGTTGTGACACAGTTACGGGACCCATTTGTTCTTTCATTAGCGTTAGCTTTTTCTCCATTTGACTGTTTTGCAAAGAGGATTTCAGTACAACGTTCTGTTTGGTCAAACCTACGGAATTTGCTCCTACTTCGGAATTACTTAGCTGCTGATGGAAATCACCTTTTGCCACGTTGCTTCTTGTCTTTTCCTGAAGTGCTCTGTAAGTGGAAAATCTTTCATGTATAGGCTGTGGCGTTTTAGAATAATGTGAACCCCATGACACAGCTTGCGCAGGTGATACAAATCTGGAATCAACTTTAGCATTAGACTGAAGATTCTTCTGCCAATTTTGATCTGCAGGATTTCTCCATCTAGCAGACTTCGGTGTGACAACCTGTTGATAGTTATTTGTTACTGGTGACGTATATATTGTTTCGCGCTGTTGACGTAGTTTTTCCATCATTTCTCGCTGAAAATGTCGTTTTCGCAGTTCTGATTCCTGCTGTCCTATCAAGTTTTGTCTCCTCTGCACCTGTTGCTGTGTTTCCAGTTGTTTTTGCTTCTGTTGTTGTTTTTGTTGTTGTAAGTCTAATAGCCTTTGTTTTTCTAGAGCGTTGTAGCCAATAGAAGATGTCTGTTTATCATTATAAATCTGCTGCGCCCTCTGAATATAGTCAAAGAGATGAAGATATCTGGGAAATTTAACAAATTATCGGTGAGTTAATCATTAGAGAAAAGAGCTTTGCAGTTGTCCATGACGTTTTGTACAGTTTTATCAGTTTTCGCCGTAACTGTAATTTTTGAAGATAAGTGCACAATTCTCATGATAATCATCCGGTGGGATTTCTTTTAAAGTCAAGAAGCCTATTTTGAAGGTCGGATCCACCATTCGTTCTCGTTGATGAGAAGGACTTCAATAGCATTATTTGTACTTACACGACAATGTAAGTTTCCGTGACGGATTTTTCGTTTGCGAAGCTGCATTAGTTTAAACGCCGCCCCATCATCGATTTAGAGTGAGCATATCAATCTAATCGTAGAAAAGACGGACGTAAGTTTCACCTGGCGTTTGGGTGTTCAGTCAGCTGCGCCTGTTTCATTGGTTGGTTATTAAGGAACATCCCTTGATGTGTTTGATGTATTTTCTGAGTTATTTGCGCCCTGCGAGCAGATACCTCATCTTCGACATTATTACTCTTGGAGCTGGAGAAGAAAGACACAAAAATAACAGTAATCTCGTACGAGAATACGACCAAGTAGCTCATCAGGCCGCGCCTATCCTGGTTTCTGTAGCATGAAGCGACTAGGAGTATTTCCCTCCTGAATGGGATGCTAGTCCATTGCAGGCGGGGCTACCCCCTGCATAAGGTGTCTTGTCCAAGAACATAACACAATGTCCGCGGTCAAGCCTTGGATAAAAATGAAATGGAGCCATTCTGGCGAATAAGTGTGTAACTAAATAGCTGATTAAAGTCCATCATAACTATTGAGACCAATCTTACCTAGGAACACATTTATTGGGTAACTAGTAAGCAGAATTATAATATTTAAAAACACCTTGGCAATGCAAGCGAGAAGCATACTGATAATATTTACATGTTTCCATATGATTTATGTGGAGTTGAGATGATAATGATGATAATCTCTGTTCAGTTTTCGTTTGATCTTTTCACTGCATTGCAAGCACGTATGAAAAAGTAGAAAGCTTCGAGCAGAGAAATGATTGTTTCAGTATTATTCCCTAATCCGATTTGACTTTCGATTCACAAAAATTCCAGAAATTATTACAAAGTTCTGCTATGTCTGCCTCATCCAGTGGCAAGAACTACACCGATCTTTCAATCTAGCTTACAGTTACCTGTCTTGTCTTACGCAGTCAGGCCAAGGGATCTTTTCTCCTTCAGGGTATGTGAACCATTCGCCCGTCAGAGGCCCACACATGTATACCACTGCAGGTTTAAACTCAGCTGTGAAGCCCTCGTAACATTCCGGAGCGCAAAACAAGCGAAACAAACTGTCACACACCATGCGACCGTTCTTGGGATTCGGGTATTGCTTGCATCTTTCAACTGATTCTAAAGGTAACAAAAGCGATTTAGTTTCATGGCAGAAGACCTTCTAAAGGTAACAAAAGCGATTACGTTTCATGGCAGATGACCTTCTGTCCTCTTGAAATAATTATACATAGTCAGATGTAGTAAACTACCATTTGATGAAATAAACTATGTATGAGGACAGCACTTTACCCAGACTGAACTGTAGGTTTCATAGCAAGTCAGTGCTGGACATATACGTCAGTCAGTTAATCATTAAGACAGTAAGACAGTAAGACAGTAAGACAGTAAGACAGTAAGACAGTAAGACAGTAAGACAGTAAGACAGTAAGACAGTAAGACAGTAAGACAGTAAGACAGTAAGACAGTAAGA
>OMLO01006182.1_pt1 | contig 10065 bp, 5 predicted proteins | sample 1674811 | NCBI WGS metagenome assembly OMLO01 (sample SAMN06265003, study PRJEB25207) | coral metagenome | isolation source: Coral host | place: Mexico:La Bocana,Puerto Morelos, Mexico | collected 2008-11-13
CGTGATCTTAAGACGCTAGCCCGACGAATCATTCCACTAGCCCCGGGCTATCGGACAGCACTTTTGTCGCGCCCTGCTTGTTGGAAATGGTCTGAGGCCAGAATGTGCAAAGTATTTTTCGCAGACTTTTGGTGTGAAATGTTGACAGCTTTCCCAGATCACTTTCAAACATTTGCCAAAATTCTGACCCACACAAAAGGGTAGACAGAACACAGCTCTGAATGATCTTGAGCTTGGTATGTGTACTGTACTGTGATGACCACCACACATTGTTCATGTTCATTGTTCTGGCTTTGTTTAGCCGGCTCTGGATGTCTGTACCACCATCTTGCCTGACGATGCTGCCCAGGTAGCTACAGTGTGCGACACCTTTTTTCGGAACCGTTTTCACCTATTAGTCTTTCAACAGGCTCCGGCTAGAAGGCTGGATGGGTCGAGAAAGAACTGGCTGAGAGTGAGGTGGCCAAGGGGGAATGGGGTGAGAATTGGTGCGCCTATTCTCTCTCCCCTCCTCCCCATTTTCTGTCCTCTTTCTTCCCGCTTTGTCTTTCCTCCTTCCTCGACCAGACAGCCTGTTCACAGACTACAAGCTGTCAACAATAGAAACGGGACGTTTTCAAAATGATTCGTTTTCAAAAGTCTAAGCCTCCTTGTTCATCAGCGTTTTCGATCCGTTTTCGAAAACACATCAAAAAGTGAAACCTTTTCGCGCCTGCGTAGACAAGTGTCCCCCTAGTGACTAATGATATTAACCAATCATAGAACGTTGTTAATAGACATGTTTGACATATATGATTTCTATTTCACGTTGTGTCAGGTGACTGAAAGATGACTGTCACTGATATATGCGTTTTGTGATACTGACCAATCACAGAGCGTCATCGACTTCAAAATGTAACTACAGGATGAGCCACGATTTCTGAAAATTGTAATTAGGATTCCTTGTCCTTGTCTGGTATCGGATAGCTTTTAATGTAATAAGATTATTGTGCTGGGCAAAATGTTTGGAATATTGTGATAGTTTTCAGTGGTTTTGTTCCGTATTTTTATCATCCACCTGTGTTGAGTACTTTTTCTCATGAAATAAAGGGCTACCGTTGTCAAGTTCAATATTGCTGTCCCTCCCGGTATTTTCTGAGTATTCTGTCACGCTTTTGCGCAAGCGTCCAGTTTTTTTGGCTTGTTTCATGATAGTAGAAAATATGAAAAATAGAGGACTGGGTCTACCGTAGCCTTACACAAGGTTTAGTACCACGAATGTAGTCAGCACATTTGTGGCCATTATCACATCCTCGGATTCAAGTTACGGAAGATTTAGCCACAAAAGAAGTGTGACTGGAAAGATTTCTCTGTTTGCCCAATGCCCTGGAGGGGTAACTGCTAAGAAAAATCAACAAAACAGATAAATAAGATCACACTTTTAATAAGTCTATATGTTTTTGTTTTCGTTTGTTAGCTTCACTAACCTATACACTTCCTATACAAATCTTAAGTTAAAATATAAAAACTTACTGTATTCATACTGTTGGAATAGTAGTAATAATATTAAAAATATAAAATAAAACTGCTGAATGGGCCAAACACTTGGAATATTGCAGACGGACATTTTTACGTAATCGTTAGACTCTAGCGATAAAAAACCGTTATTTTTCGAGTCTTCTGTGTTCATACAACTGTGGCAACACACTGCTTTATGATGAACTTGTGAAAATTTTGTGCAACAAGATGAATGATCCCACGAACAAAGCTTTTCAACTTGCAATGCAACATTGTCGTACAACAGTCTTACTCTATTTAGGAGTGGACCTTTTGACTTTTGAGGAGGTGGGGTGGGTAATTTTAAAAAGAAAAAAATATCTTGCAACCATACTTGCCCCAAAATATTCATGCAGAAGAGCACTGCCAAGAAGATTTCGCGTTCGTTTAGTGAGCCGAAACAAAGCGTTTTACACGGAGAAAAATAATAATCGGCATACGCATATACGTCCCCAGAAAAAAAAAATGCTAGTGCCCGCCTCCTCAAAACGCACATGGCCCATCACTTAGCATTGCTTAGATTAATAACTAAAAAACTGCAGCTACACCTTTTAACCAATCAGAATTAAGATATCTTTATTTCGCTGCCAAATCAGTCTATCATGATTTTCCCGCGCTTGGCACCAGTCGCACGGCCTTTCGAGCTCTGATTGGTTAAAGGTTCATTTTCCGTCGTTATGATTGGCTGCAGCTAAACGATATCTGCTGTGAACTTCCATGATGCCTGTCAATGTCCTGAACGTTTTAACTTAGTATATTTTGCGACTGGCGAAAAGATAATTGAACACTTAGAGGACTCTTCCTCCAAAACGAAAGGTAGGTATTGCCCGCATGTTATAGTACAAACGTAGGATCATTACCATAAAAATACCGCGAAAACGTTTTCCGTAAACAAGTATTGAAAATTTAAAAACAAGCTGAAAATCCTTTAGTGTAATAACGAGAGTCCCCGTACTTCTTAAAACAAAAAAAACCATTCAGACATCGGAATAAAAACGAGCTTGTACAAAATATCTGAAACAATTACACAAAAAAGATTGCGACATTCCATCGCACAGAATGCCGCAGCAAGGATAATATTCGCACGGACAATATAAGTTTATTTCTAACGCATACAGTGTTCACACAAAGGATGCTGTGTTATCTGGAGTTGTCAATTATTTTACGTTGCAGTGAGGCGTACGCTCTCTCCAGTTTCATGTTTTCCTGTAAAATAACAAATGAATAAGAACTGTTAAAACGCGGTAAGGGGAATTAGGAACTAAAAATTGTCTAGCGCACGTTCTCGTTTTCTCTGAGGTTTACGGTGCATAAGCACACTTACGCCAAGTTTTCGGAGTCAACTTAAAACCTGTACCAATCTTGTCCAAAAACGTTCGCCATTGACCTGCAATGTCTCGCGCAACATGACTTTGGAGGAGAATCTTACAGAAAGTAGCCAAGACTTCCTTTTCTAGCCTTCTTAAATGGCAAAAGCATGAGTCACGTGATAGTTGAAAAGGAGGGCTGTCCTGTTACCTTGGTAGCATGTGTCAACATTTTCTGTAACTTGGTCATTTCCATCATCTTTTGACTTAACATGGCAGCGTTCCTTTGTGCCTTATCCTCTGTCAACTGTCCAGTAAATAATTAAGATAAATATTATATAACCTTTTAATTACAAATAATAACAACAGCAACGATAGGACTATGCAAGCTACTGATTATTTTTCGTCAAAATGGCATACTTCGGGAAAACTAGGCTTCTTTTCAACTGGGTTACGTGTATCAGTTGAGTTTGTTTAATGAAGAGAAGTGCTCAAATAAATATAAAGAAATTTGAAATATGAAATGGCATTCCCAAACGTCACGCTTGGCTACTGCGCCTAGCTTGGTAACCTCTTCTAAAATACTGGGTACCAGTCTTACATAAAAGATGAAGGAACACAAAGACACGTTACCTTGAGTGCAGTGTGAAGCCTCCTGGTTTCTTCCTCGCCGCCGTTCATCTGTGAAAAAACAAACAAGCCACTAAATACAGGAATCAATAACATCGAAAACTCAGCAAAGAATATCCCGTTGAAGAGCCCTGCCGTAGGCCTGTCGTAAGCTTGACGAAAAAAGACAAAGTCGTTAGTACCGTGTAAATCGACCCCAAGGTTCTTGCTCGTTGAACTAGAGATCATACTTAATTTCTCCAGCCTAAACATCATCAAAAAGCCCTTACAGAGGGGATTGTGTTGGTTTAGGGCAAAATACTTTACTTAGTGCTCTCACTGTGGCTTTCTGCAAAAAGGAATTTAACCCTCGAGGGAGAAGAATGGAATAGGCTTTACAACTATCACTGTAATCATACCGATTCAGTTGACATAACACTGCAGTGGCTATCATTCAGTGAGTCATTCTCGGATGACTTCCGCAGACTGTCATTTTGAGCCCGTAGTTGCTGGACTCTGCCCTGCAAGTGACGTAACAGTCGGGCGGTGCTGGTGTCTTCACCAGGTCTCGGGCTGGGCGTCGTTGAGCTGAGACTGGTGCCAACACCACTCTCCGGAGGAGAGGATGTGCCATTCACCATGGGGCTACCAGCAGGGGTCTGGGGAAAGAACAGAATCAGGAAAGCCAAAGTACTGATTGGCACTGTTCATTATGTCAATAGCGAGAAATAGCAAACCTATCGTCTTTAAAGAAAAGAAAGCTCTAATCACTTACAGCAGCCTTTGCCTGCTTGAGTTCTTTTTCCAGACGGTCTATGGTCTTCTGATAGGCCTAGAAATAAACAACAAAGAAATATAAACTTCTGATCGCAAGAGTCGCTAAATTGGAAAAAGGTTCAGCAAAGTTTTCGACACACGATGAACGATGAAGGATAGACTTACTGTTCTCTCAGACTTCATCTGTAAAGCGTTTCGTTCACTTTCTTCTTGGTATTGCCTGTATAACAGCAATTGAAATAATTTAGTGACAATCTAGGTAGTAACCATGACACGAAAAACATTGCTTTGCCTACCTTTTAATTCTAGTCACTTCATCGTCCTATTAAAGAAACGAAAAGAAACATTAGAAAATCTCAATAAAACTGGTATTTTGGCGCATTGAAATACGGGCATGGAATCATGTTCTAACCTTCGCAGCGAGCGCTTTCTTGAACAAGTTTACTTGCTGAGGTGTGAGTTCTCCACCACCTTGCTGCTGAAAATAAAATAAAGCACAAAGATTACATGTTTGGATATTTAACGCAAATGCAACTCAGTCTGGAACACAAGCCGAAAAAAACACTGGGACGATTTTCCAAGCACACCTCAGCCTTACGTCATAAGTTTTTTTTTCGGTCTATCCAAGAATACAATAGTAACCTTTTAAGGAAGTAAGTACACTTACCTGTTTCTTGAGAGATAATTCTCTGTTGTTCTGTTCAAGTTCCTTGCGGGCTTCAATCAAATGGTGTCTTAGCTCTTCATTGTGGGAGCGGAGATTAAGCTGTAATTATAGGAGGAAAAACAAGTTTTTGACCATACATGTAGGAAAAACACTGGAAAGGTAACAAAATACCTGACGACAAAACTAGAGCAGGGACACCGACGCGAGAAACTCAAGAAACACAAGCCTAAACACTGATCTGCAAAGCAGCAAAACTAGTCGAGGCTAGAACTAGCATCTTCGGAAATCTTCGTAGACGTCTCCGAAGAAATTCGATTGCTTTAGTCCCATCGGAAAAAGTACGAGCACTTCTCATGATGTCAAGTTGACGTCTTGAGGGGTAGTCTTGTTGCTAGGCTTCCGTTCTTAGATCAATTCGAACCAGTCTAAGGTCAATGACCTCCTCTCCTCTATGCGATTTTAACCCAAGTCGAAATTAGTCTCCCAAATAACATAAGCTATGGTAAGGATAAAATCTAAGTACCAGTGCATCCCGGGCAGGACTGTTCGTTGACGAGCGAGGACTTTCTCCAAGATAACTACCTGATAAATTTCTAAGAGAAAGAAGAAACGTTTACACACATAAGTATATAGTGTTAATACGGACAGTTAACGAACGAACCCGACTCGAAAATGATAGTTTAATTAATATACTGACGCTTTCTAATTACCTAACAGGGGTGGTGTTAACGGAATCTCCAAGCAGGGCTGCGGTTTTTCGACACTCCTCGGTGATTTCCATGGCAGTCTCTTTCTCAGAAGCTTCTGCTAACGTGCTCAACTACAGCAGCAAAACAGACAAAGAGCAAACAGTTACGAATCAGAACTACAGAAAACGGATACCTGATTAGAGAAAAAAAAGGAAAGGGAATATCGAGAGAAAACTTTAAGGTTCGGCTGTAAACTCCGCGTTCGGACAAGACTAGAATTAATCTAGAAGTAAATTTTTTAGAGGTAATTGTGCTTTGCACTTTGGAAGATTTTTTCCTAGTTAAAAAGGAAGGACCAATGTTACAGAAAAGACATTTAAACCAACAGTTTATTTTTGGGCATTTCATTGATGACTATAGAATAAGTGCTCTTCATATAATTTCTATCTATTTTTTTACAGTGTAAATACGCTGAATACTCTTTATAATATAAAGAGCCCTCTCCTATTGTCACTACATTGGTCAGTGTTCTTGGTTCGAGTGTATGTACTAGGAGATATACTGATGAGACGTTTTTTCCTCTTAAAGGCGAGTTGACGAAGTTTGTGTTAGTGGTTTAGAATAAGGATCAAATTATCTAAAACTACGTTACCTCCTGTAGCTTGTCTTTCATCTTTACAATCTCCTCTTTAGCTTCATTTCTGACCTGAGCCACAGCATTGACCTTTTCCTGTTCAGCTTGCAGGTTCAGTTCGCGCAATCTTTCGATTTCCTGAATGTCAGCAATGTTGTATGAATCATAGTCATTCTCTTTACCCGTACTCCTCCCTCCCCACCCCTCCTCTAGTAAGTCGACGAAACAGCTGCCGTCTAGCCCTCTCCGAGGAGACTACATGTAAGGTTACGTGAGGTGTCTTTTAGTCGAAGTTCCACTCTATCACTATTGGTATAAATTAAAGAATTTCCAAGATTCAAATTCAATGAACCTGATGGGATGTTCGCAGAACGCGATATTCCAAGTGGCCGGTTTATTGTGTTACTACACCATGAAAATTGAGTGCTCTATTGCTTCTAGGAAATAATAAAAATTTCCATGTAGTTTTCTGGTAAAATAGTCGACAGCCACCGAACAGTCACATGAAAGAAGAAAATGTTTTACAAACCTTTTTAATTTTATTGACGGAGGTATTGAGATGAGTGTGTCCTTGTCTTTCAGCCTCCAGTTCTTCTCGGACTTGTTTCAACGCTGACTCGTATTTGTCTCGTATTTCCTCGAGTTTAGCCTGGTGTCGCACGCGTTCTCGGTCCGTGGACTCGCGCTCCTTCTCAAGTGCATTTCGAATCTGAAAAATCAAATAAAACCAATAAAACATAACTTGATTTTGTACCAAGGTAAACTGTCAAAACTGTTTTAACTTTAACATTACAGGGTGCTTATCATTTGTCAGAATAAATCGGTTAGGATGACCGTCGAATAATGGTTAGGCTTTTTCAAAATCAGCCAACCAAGCGAACGAGATGACGCTTATCATTTTTTGCAATGCAATTTCCCGCAATTGCTTACAGCTGATAAGAGAATGGAAACTACAAAATGTAGCAAATGGTAAAAAAATTTCCGCCATGGAGGTAGGTAGTCCACAAACCGATTTCCTGGAGAATTACAATTCCATTTGATTTTAACCGAACTTTCGGATTTGTTGGTTAAAAGGTAAGCACCCACAATCTTCAATAACAGTTTTCAGCACTCACATGTTCCTGTGCCTCGTTTCTCATCTTCTCTCCTAATAATCTTGTAGCGTCTTCTTGCTGTCGAACCAGACCTCTTAGCATGACAATCTCGTCATCTTTATTCTGCCGCAAAAAGGAAAGAATAGCATTTTTTATGTAAATGATACTTTTCGAAACAAACAGCTGTTTTCTTTCTACAGCGTGACTGACTGTTTAAGGTGGCTTAAAACAATTTCCATCACTTAGATTTTGACACTCGATGCTACAATCGTATTAAAAAAACTGCCCAATCATTGGTGAATACGTTATAATCATGTTCGTGACAAAATAGGTTACCATAGCAACAGTTTGATCTGCTACAAACACCCTTAGTTGCAGCTTTAGGGGCTTATAATTCAATAACGGCCTAGTGAAATATTTTATGTTGTTAAATTTTAATAAGCACATGATAAGAAGCAACTTTTGGCAACGTTTTAAAAGGTCTGCACATAGGATTCAGAGCCAGAGAGTTTTGAAAATTTAAGGTGGCTCTGAACCCTATGTACAGAAATGTTTTATATATTTATATATACGTTTATACTTCACACAATGGTCACAAACACTAGCCAAATAATAAAGTCCATTAAACTCAAAAGGGTCTCATGATGGGATAACGAACTTTTTTAACGTTCATGTCATGCGAGAAACTTAAAGCAGTGACTTAGTACAAAAGCCCTATGACCCATGACTAGAGAGACTCTCTTCTCTTCCGTTTGTTCCTGACTGGTTTTCCACTCGAGACTTCTTCCCTTTGCTCGTTCGTTGCGCTAGCTCGACAAATTCAAAGGGAAACTTCTTTCTAACCTTTATTACTTGACTAAGCTCGTCTGTGTGGGAGGAAGATTTCTCCTCTTGTCTTCTCAATTCCAACATTTTTTCCTCTAGGAGCTTCAAACAAAAGCAAAACACGCATTTCTTAGTCGCACGTAACACAATACTTATCAGGTGATCAAGTAACAGCATTTCTGGTATCACTTTACCTCCTCAGTTCGTCTTTGCTTCTCGTGAAGAGCAGCCTCCTTCTCGTTCAAAGAGTCAATCTGTGAAAAATACAGACATGAAAGATGATCGCAAATGGTAATCAGAACAATTTTTCTGTGACTTCAGAAAGCTGCGTCGAGTGCTCACTGTGATTTAAGTCTTAAAGGCCTTTTCCACTGACTGCCGGAAAAAATAACGTGCGACATGCTCTAACCAATTAGAACAAGCTTTCTGCTTTTTCAGCCAATCACGAGCAAACCCAAAGCCAAGAGTGTCAAGGCAAGGCCGTGTTTTCCCGCGCTTGTCAAAGGCTGCCTGATTTTTTTTCGAGTTCTGATTGGTCCATTCCTCTATTTGCGTTTGTTTTACGTCATGCAAGCGACATGCTCCAACCAATCAAAGTGGAGATATTGTCGTTTTGGCCAATCAGGTGCATCACCACATCATCTTAAAAGCTGCAAGATTTTCATTGAATCGTGACTGCTTTTATTGAACGAGTTCTAGTTTCGTTATCCTACTTTAGAGTTAAAAGACGAAGAAGAACAAAACAAAATAAAATTCGCTTTATCGCACCTGAATTCTCAAGGACTTGGCGTGTGTATCATGTTTTGCCATGTTTTCTTTCCACTCACTCTCACAGTCAAACAATTTCTGCTGTTCTTGGAAAAGTTGACTCTTGAGTTTTGTAATCTCTTGCTCGTAGTCTTTCAAGTTGCTCTGTAACTGAGTTATTGTGTTTTCTCGTTCCTGCGATGAAATGAAAACGGTCATTACACACAGTTACCTTGTGACTACCAGAGACAAAAACACTGTTGCACGCATATTATTGTGAAATCAGCAACAGCTTTGCAGTTTTCTCATTTGGCAGCATGTATTAAACATGCGCCCTCGTCAACTATCACGCATAGAAATCGAGAGCGAATAATCTAATCTACTAGTCGTTCAAAACTTTATAAAAATCCTCTTCACAGACATTTCGAAAACGCCAAAAAGCGGCCGTTATTTTCTTAACAAGGGCACACTGCTACGCTACTCACTATCTATCACAGAATAGATAGCGGGTAGCGTCGCCAATCAGAGCGCGGCATGTGTGATAGAACACTAGCACATTTATACTAAAGACAGATAGATACCTGCATCTTTTTATTGATTCCTTCTGCATCTCTGCGCGTTTTTTCACGTAAAGAGTCCAACTCTATTTCTTTCTCCTGAATCAGAAAATGAGAATTTGATGAACACTTCGTTGGATATAGAACTGATACAGGACTCAGAAGACTGAAAGGTAAATTGGCTTTCTCGTTTGAATGCAATCTCACACAATAAAAAAAAATTGACAGCTGGAAGGAGTGGAGACTGTACATCCAGTGAATTATATTTGGATATCATCTACCCAAGGGCTCAGCCACAGCGGAAAACATGGATTTTAGTCGGTAAAAATTACTCGTAGGCTTCATCTAAAAGCTGCAGTTTTGGACATGCTGTAAGTGTAAAGGCGATTTCCACTCACCCTTACAAATCGGTTTTTCAGTACTTCTATTTCCTTGTCGTGCATTTCTTTGGATTCATCTTGCAGTTTGTGGATTGCGTTGATTCTCTCGTAGTGAGAATCTCGCGCCTTTTGACGTTCATCTTCAAGTTGCTGTGAAAATGAAAGAAATCAGTCTAACGCAATTGGTACCAACGAAATGTCTCGCCACTGGACATATTTTTAAAAACATAGTAACGAGTTGGA
>OMLO01006183.1_pt1 | contig 10063 bp, 10 predicted proteins | sample 1674811 | NCBI WGS metagenome assembly OMLO01 (sample SAMN06265003, study PRJEB25207) | coral metagenome | isolation source: Coral host | place: Mexico:La Bocana,Puerto Morelos, Mexico | collected 2008-11-13
TGAGCAATGCGTAGAGAGCGCTCTCTTTTGCTTTTGCCATTTTGGCTTTCTGCAACCTTTGCCGATTGCCACCATGTCTTCTTTTGAACTTAGGTTTTTTACCTTGGTCCATGTATTTTGGAAAACAAAGGAACGTTTGTCTATATATAAAGGCTGGTTTTTGATCCAAAAGTCACATCTATAAAAAACATGCATATGAACATCCAAAACACACCTACTTGTGAATCTCAACTCAAAATGAAAAGTAGATCTCCATCAAAATATGATACAAGATTTCACAGGTAACAACCATAAAAAACACAAGGAAAGCTCACAAGAATGGATCACGCGTGACGCTCAAGTAAAACTCACAAGTAACTCTCACACAAGTAATTCTTAATCACAAGTAAGGTTCTCAAGTAAATCAATCGAAAATCACAAGTCATTCACACATGAACCAGAAAACCATTGAAAGATGTCACAAGCAAAACTAACAAGAATGGATCAGAAGTAACACTATTTAGAAATTCTCACAAATAACTCTCACACACAAGTAATTCATATCACAAGTACGGTTCTCAAGTAAATCAATCGAAACTCACAAAAGTCACTCACACATGAACCAAAGTAACAAGTGCATTTCACCAGACACCAAAGAAATGTATTCAGTGTGAATCCAATGCATTTTTCCTTTTGCCAATGTTCAAATCGCAGGAAGCTTGCGCGCTACTATAGTTTCCAAAATCTAATAGCTCTGCAACTCTCAGGTGTTCATCTCATTCACAAAAGTCGCTGCTTTTCTTCATGGCGCTGGCTGGTTTCTTCACCTTCTTCATGGATCGAGCAGCGGGTTTTTTCTTCAGGTCCTCTCTTCTCTTCTTCTCTTTTTCCTTCTTCTCTTTTTCCTTCTTCTCTTTTTCCTTCTTCTCTTTTTCCTTCTGCTTCTGTTTAGCAAACTTGGCTCTTTCCTTGGCTTCTTGCCTTTTTTGTCCAAATCCGTCTCCAGGAACTGAACCTGAATGGCTCTGCCAAGGTGAGTCGGTAGCCCTTGGCAAACCTCCCTCAAAACATCCAAATTGACATCATCACGAGGGCCATCCATAGCTGGTAGTGGAGTGTCAAGCGTCAAATGCCAGTACTGTCTTTGGATAAGTTTTGAATCTTCCAACAGCCTTGGGTTGTAGTATTTCTTCCCCCAGAGCTTTTTGACAACATCATACCAGCAGCACTCGTACGTGTCGAAAGTTTCTTCGAGAATCAAAGCACCACTCATGGTAAGCAAAGTAACCTTCTGATGGTCCATTCTGTCGGACCTTTCGCGGTAGACCTGTATCACTTCTGCCGGGCTCACACACCTACAGAGCAGTAGTTCGCCATCCTCCCTGCCATGGGCCGCGCGCTTCAGCACCATTCCACCATTGAACATAAAATCTAGTGACCATTTTTGGGCAATCATCACCAGTGGTAATGTAGAAGGAGTTGGTGTTGCCAGTACACGCTGATGTCCAACTGGTCCAAAGGTGTACCAACCAATCCTCACTTTCGCAGAGCCTTTGCAGCTCACTCCAAACCGAACGGTGGTCTAAGTCTGTCCATCGCCATCTCGCCATCCTATACAATAATCTACTTTTTCTAATCTTGCGTGACAGGAAATGGCTACAGTATAGTGAAAAGTATCACAAGTACAAGTATCACAAGTAAAAGTCAAGTATCACAAGTACAAGTAAAGCCCAACCAGTGTCCAAAGTTTGTTTTTTCTCCAAGCAAATCTCTACTTAGGCGTTTCACACGTAGTGTTGCCGCTTCTTTTTCCTTTTGGCGCACCCACAAGCTCTTGTATCATTCAACTCTTCTTGACGCGTGCGTTAAGCTGCGCCCTCAAGCCTGCCAATACTTCAGCGCACCTCTCGGCCTTTGATCCAGCGCTTGACATCATCTCATCATACTTGGCCGTTGTGACGTCTTCGCCGCTTGGAAACTCTTTGAAGTTCAGCACTTTTTCAAGCAAATCTTTCTCACTTGCAATGTCTTTCATAGTATCACGCCTGGGCTGACAACATGAAAGTGGAAAAAAGGGGACTGATAGAAAGAATTTACTTGTGCATATCAAATATCATTTACTTGTGCAAATATCTTTTACTTGTGGAAAAAACCTTTACCTGTGCATATATCATTTACTTGTGCCAATATCCTTTACTTTTGCAAAGATCACTTACTTGTGTGCACATCTCATTTACTTGCGTTACTTGTGCAAATATCATTTACTTTTGCAAAGATCACTTCCTTGTGAATATATTATTTACTTTTGCTGCATGTACTTGGCCTACTGCAGATTTACTTGTGAATATATAGGAGCTTTACTTGAGCCATCTGACAGTAGACTTACATACGCTGAATGATTACAAGACCCTTTTGATAAAAACGTGCGTGTAACACACCCAAAAAATCACTTACTGCAACCCAAGGGACACAGAAGTAAAGACAGGATTATCCTTGTCGTCCGCGCCCACTATGAGAAGTAGTCTTTTGGCTTCCTTGTCTAACTTGTCCAATGCTTGCCCTGCCTCCTTTAACTGCTTTGTTGCTGTGGTCCACATCTCTTCAGACAAACCACTGGGCAGCCTTGAAGTTTGATCTTCCAATGCCAGTGGCTCCTTCGAGCCAGTTGCGCCAAGACATTGGAGTAGACCTTGTTCAGGAAACTTTGGCTTCATTGCAATCTGGGCTAAACCCATGTCATCTTTCCCTTCAATTTTCTTTTTTTTGGAAATGCTTGAACTGGTTGAGGTCCCCACTGCATGTTTCACCTCACTTTCACGCCATGTATAAACAGGTCGGTTGTCTTCATCCACACCTTCAGTGAAGTCTCCCATCCTTAAGCCCTCTTCAAAGGCCTCCTTTGAGAGGTTGAACTTCCCACAGAATAGAGACCTTGGTAGTGACCTGTTTTTGTTCGAGCTTTCTTCTGTCGTGTAGTTCTTCTTCATTTGTTCGAAAAATGGTTTCTGAGTCGATAGCACCAATGAGCCTGCCTTCCTATCAATGGTGTTGTTGATGAGTTCACGTTCAGCTTGCCTTTCACCGCTTTTCATTTTGCAAATTTTCTGGTACTCATTTACAATGAAGCTTGGCAACTGTCCTCCATCCAACAAGGCTTTGAATTTCCTGTCCTTCAAGCGATCTTTTACTTCTCCATGGCCAACGGGTTCCGCAACATCAACAATGGGATCAACTTCTAGTGTATCTTCTTCTTCTCCCTCTCCTTCTTCTTTGACCTCATTGTTGTCTTCGCAAGTAGCTAAACCACCTTTCCATTCTTTGATTTGACCCAAGGGATCGTACTTGGCCTTGGCCTTGGCCTTAGGCTTTGCAGCAGCTGCTGGTCTTTTCATCTGTTGTTTTCCTTTGCCTGCACCTTTTGGTGTCCCTTTGGACTTGCTTTTTGGTTTCACACTCTTTTTTGGAGTATTCTTCTTGACCTTTTGTGGAGTCTTGACCTTTTGTGGACTTGTCCTTGTCTTTGCCTTTGCTTTGGCCTTCGTCTTAGCTTTGGCCTTTGCTGTCCTTTTTGGAGTTGCATCGGGTGCTACCTTCTGATTTTTCCTCTGCTTTTCTTGTTCCTCATCGTCACCATCTTGCGTAGCGTCCTGTGACTCATCTTTTTCATCAGCTTGCTTCTCTTTTTTCGGCGGCATGGCAGCTAGGCTTTCTTCTCTACATATATACGTTTCAAAATTACCCTACAGCTTGGTTGAGCCCAATCTTTCACAAATAGTGCGAGATTACACTTGAAGTGGTCAGTGTCTTTTTCTAGAATTATTGACAAGACACAATAACGTATGAAGGATTTGCATGTTTTTTTCAAAACGGCAACAAGTAAAGGCATCGCAAGTAAAGGCATCGCAAGAAAAATAGAAACACATATTGGAAAATATCCAAAAGTCAATCAAAATTATGGTGCAGTTTTGGCGCAGTTTCAAAAATGTGGTGCAAGTTGCACCAAAAATGGTGCAAGTTGCACCAAACCTGCACCACCCACTCAAAACTGCACCAAACTGCACCATAAATTTTAATGATTTGCATGTTTTTTGGGGATATTTTTCCAATATTTGTTTCTATTTTTTTCACATTTTTGGTTGGTATGTTCCAACAAAATGCTCTAAAATGTTGAGATTTGTCTCAAAAAACATGCAAGTATATTCAGATTGACTTGAAAGGGCTTTGTATATCGCAGCACAATTTCATTCATGAGGCATTGTTCAGTTATCATTTACTTGTGCTTTAGTATTTGTATATTGTTCAAACACTTGATATTTCGAGTCAAGGCCAAGGCAGCGCAAGTAAAGATATAACACAAGTAAATGTATCACAAGTTCAGGTATCAAAAGTAAACAGTTCACAGGTAAAAACATCGCAAGTAAACACTTCACAAGTAAAGGCATCGCAAGTAAAGGTATCGCAAGTAAAGGCATCGCAAGTAAAGGCCACAAGTAACGAAGGTATGGCACAAGTAAAGGCATCACAAGTTAAAAAATGCTGCAGACAAAAACATCACAAAGCAATGGGTCACAAGTAAATTTTGAATCTTAGAAAAGCAAACCTTCGTTCAGCTGACAACAGGTGAAAGCCATCCCAAATCAAAATCTTTGTTCCAAGAAACATACCATACAAGTATTTATAGAACAATAGCTATGAGCATGTTTCCCTCTTCACACACCGCAATGCTTGTTTTTTTCCAACCCAATCTTCAGCTTCTGGTGACTCGTTCTGTTCTGCACCATCTTGCCCTTCTTGCGCTTTTTTCCAAGAGGTTCGACAGCACGTCCAGAACTTTCTCAGCCCTGCAGACGTTGAATGGGTGTAGACAAGGAAAAAATTGGCCACAAGTAAGGTTGACAAAAGGAAAACTGATATAGGAAAACCTCAGACAACTAAAAATACACAAGTAAAACTCACAAGTAACTCAAGCAAAAAAAACACGCCTCCTGAATCGTCGTTTCCTGGTGTACGTGGACTCTTCTGAGCTCTCCTCATCCTTGGCCGATGCTTTCTGTTTCTTTTCGACCTTAGCGTTTGATTCTGTTTCAAGCATGGTGAATATACTCACATAAACACTATTCAGTCACAGCATTTCAAAATGTATTTGCCGTGGTTTCAAGCACAAATGACAAGTCACACATCATTGCACAAGTAATTCTAAATTAGACCAGTTGCCTTTGAGGGCTGAGGATCATTTGGACTTTCTTCGTCAGCTTCAGAGGATTCCTGGAAGATGTTTGAAAGCAATTTGGTGACTTATTTTGCACAATTAAAAGACCTACTAGTCCAAAAAAGGGCAACAAGAAATATCACAGCAACATATATATATATATACATGTAACGCAAACATTGTGTTTCCCATGGCTCCTCAAGTAATTCTTCCATGTCATCATTCTTGTCCCCTGGCTTTTCTTCCACCGGTTCCTTGTCCTCCACCTGTGGCTTTTCAGTCACCTGGCCCTTTTCTTCCTTTTCTTCCACCGCGTCCTTGTCCTCCACCTGTGGCTTTTCTTCCACCTGTGGCTTTTCATCCCCCACAAGTAATTCCTTTGGCTTTTCTACTTTTGCATCTTTCTTGTCCTGCATTTTCTCTTCGGTCTTGGCTTTTTTCTTTGGGCTGGCAACCGCTACTACTGTGTCTTCTGGCTCATCCTTCTTCCAATCTTGCTCCTTCTGAGCCTTAGCTCACAAGAAAAGGGATCACACATGTAAAAGAAACAACCCCCCTTCTTCCACAAGTATATATACATTTCACAAGACACAAAAAATACTGGGCACATGTAAAGTTGACACACGTAAAACTGATATGATATACAAGTATTTCAATCTCAGACAACTAAACAGACATGCAAAACACACATATATGAAAGCAGGAAACCTCTTGTTGTTTGAACGGTGGAGGTGCTTTGCTCCTTGCACCCTCCACCACTTGCACCGGTGCCTTTGGCATCGCCTTCACCAAAGGGAGCGCCTGCAGCTGACAAGACATTTATGAGGATTGAATGCTGCGTGCTAAACTTTAACAAACATGTTTTTGTTAACAAATGCACAACATGAGTAAGTGTATTATACTTGAAAAAGCACAAGTAAAACAACACTCGAATAAGCACACCTGGTGTGACATCTTCACAATTGAATAAGCACACAACATGTACACAAGTAAAAGATACAGACGACAGTCCTTGGCCATTTCTGCGTGGAGAGTCTTGCCAGTGTTCTCCGTCAGATTCCTTGCCAACTTACCGTTGATCTTGTAGATCGCACAGTGGGCTTGGTCCACTGTTGAAAACTTCCTAGGATGATTGCACATCAGCATACACACACAAAGAATAAACGACGACGACGACGACAAAATCACAGCAATCCCTTGGAACATTGATGTCAAGTCAATAAAAAAGGCTTGTTAAAAAAACAACTTAGGTACAGGAAGGCCGTCATGTGGTTCGGCTGTGACTTCCCTTCTTCTTTCCCTTGGCTGCCAAAAGCAGGCCTGCACACTTTGATGTCTGTGCATCCTGTCACCTCCCAGTCCACCAAGGCAGCACGGATGTCCTCCACTGTTGTTATGACCCCCACAGTGTGCGTCTATAAAATATCATTTTTCACCATACATAGGACAAAAGTACTAGAGATTGTTTTTGTAGAAACCTTTTTTTGCATGTAAACCCATTATTGAATTTAACATCCACACATTTAACAACCACAAAAGTGTTTCTAATCTCAAATTTCAAGCGTCACTTTTCTTCGCTCCATAATCCACGTTTCGCATGTAGACCCGCGGTTGCTGCTGCTCCACAACATCCGTTTTAGTCACCATTGCTGTGTCACAGAGGTCACACAGCGGCGCAATACTTGGAGCCACTGAAACAGCGGAATATCAATGATGAATATGTTTCTTTTGTGAATATATACTTTTCCTCACACAAGTGTCCAAATGCAGTCAGACTTCCAAGCCGAGGTTACTGCTTAAAGTATCAAGAGTAAAGTTCACATGTGCAAAGGAGTAAAAACTTCACAAGAGACATGTCACAAGTAAAAACATCACACAAGAAAAGGTCTCACACAAGTAAAGGTATCACACAAGTAAACGTTTCACAAGTAAAGGCATCGCAAGTAAAGGTGTCGCAAGTCAAGGCAGCGCAAGCAAAGGTATCACAAGTAAAGGTACCACACACAAGTAAACGGCTCACAAGTAATAACTTCACAAGGAAAGGTATCACAAGTAAAATGCATAGCACAGGTAAACACTTCACAAGTAAACACTTCACAAGTCAAGGAACGCTATGATATAGGCATCGCACATTTTTCCCCACACATATGCACATCCAAAGTTGTTCATCACACATCCATCGCGCTATTCATGAGCTTTTCCCTGATTTCATAGAGAGCATTTTTGTCTTTTCCAGCTTTGACAAAGGGTACGAGATTGTGACAAATCCATTGGTGGCGTCCTGGTTTGCAACTGCCAATGATGTTGGTCCACTGACCATCTATCTTATGCCTGATGTATCTCTTGTTGGTGTAGGCCTCCATCTCGCACTCACCATACGTAGGACATTCAAACACCGCATTTGATATCTCTGGGTTCTCGGGTTGCCCTTCCTCCAAAATGGCAGCTAGTAGACCATCCACATCTTTTGCATCACTTTCATGGTTCACTTTCACTCCCTTGGTTGCCTTCGTTGTTCCTTTCTGTTTGCTCTCTTGGATCCATGTCGTCATCCAATGGAAACTCTGGTGGAATAGCTTTTTTTCTGTGAGCTTTCTTTGTCATTTTGGCTTCCTTTTATCTGTGAGCTTCCTTCGTAAGTCTTGGATCCTTGTTCCTGTGAGCTGTCTTTGATCTGCAAAAGCCCTTGGTTGATCTTGGAAAAGATGCTATGTAGTGGTTGTAGGCTGCCCTGACCTGCTTGTCTTGGGCTGCTTTGGGGTGGCTCTTTGGGATGCTGTGTGGTGGATGCGCTTGTGTGTTTGATTTCCCCATCCATGATTGCCAAAGGTTCTGCCCACTTTGGTTTTGGATTCATGGTAAACTCCATACCCACAGAAGTAGCTTCGTCCTCCAAGATGAAAGGTTCGCCAGAGAGCATTTCCACCGGAAGCGCCACCTTCTTTAAGATTAACTCCAAGCCAGTTTGCTCATTTTTGGATAGATTCCGGAAAACCCGTTCTGATGCAACCTTGCTCATCTTCATTGATCGTATCATGCTCAGCAAAACCCTCAAACACAGGTCGATCTGATCAACAGTCTCATCCAGCAACATACCAGGTGGTATGTTCATACGACGGTTGTGATACAGGGATCTGAGGGCTTTGGTAACCTCTACAAGAGCAAAGTTTCCCCAAACCACTTTTGGCCAAGATTTTACCCATAATAATATGTTATTATTTTTCTTTTGGATATTGGAGATTTGAATCTTACTTGTGAATATAACATAAACGCAAAAAAATTGAAAGAACATTTAAGCCAAAGAACTTTGGCTCCTTGGAGCTTAGTATTAGGAGCAATGATCACCATGTCGAACAAAAGGCCCATTGTTTTTACCAACCATTCAGGGTTTGGCTGGCATTGCCAAGAAACCACTGACGGCCCTGATGCAGGCGGACACACCAGGTTCCACAGGACCTTGCTTTCACAATGGTCCATGTACCCTTGTAGGGTGGATTCAATTCTGCTCACAGCTATGCTCGGGTCAGCAACAAGCCTAAAGTGTTTTTGTTTCCTGGTCCGGTCACTTCTCTCCACTCCCACCAAGCTGAGCTCTTGCTGCAAAGCCGCCATATAGCACGCAAAAAAATGTATAGAGTTGAAAAATGTTTGATACTGTTATTTACAAAGTAGTACACGACGCAATCCTTTGTGTATATACACAGTGGCTTAGACATATGTATATGCATTTGTGTAACTTTTTTTTACATCTACCAACATACTGTTTGTCATGTGTGTGCCATCTATATGGACTCCGAGTTGTATACCTGCGGATTTTGTTCTTTGCCACATAAGGTATATACTGTCTCTCAAAAAGGTCGATGAGACAGCTGGCAAACTGCACAGGATGTTACAAACAAAACGCTTGGCGAATTTAAAATTCCACATCCCACACCACACGAAGTCAACGCAACAATTTCACAAAACTTCAGAAGACAACAAGTCACTCTCTAAATCTCACTAAATTTCACTGAGTTTCACACCCTTCCCGCAAGTAAATTCCACAAGTAAGAGCCTTCCTTTTCAGAAGGACTCTCATAACCAGTCCAAGTAAAATTCAGAAAAACAAAAGGAAACAAGATCACATAGAGACATGTTATAACAAAAAACCGGCAGGGGTGCAGTAATTGTTGGATCTTGTGACATATTGAAAGAATGAAACGTTTGCAAACTTGATGTGACAAATGCTCAACTCACACCATCATTTTATCTCCAAGCAAAAAAATAGTCATCGCAGAATTTCCAATCAATGGAACCAATTTTAAGTTCTGACAAGCAAAAGGACAACATTAAACATCCAAAATCTTCATTTGCTTTCCAAAAAAACGTGATTTTTTCAATCAAAGCACATGTTTTTTTCAAAAAAACAAGTGCAGTTTTGGTGCAGTTTTGGTGCAGTTTTCAAATTAGTAAGTTTAGTAATTTAAATTAGTAAGTTTAGTAAATTTAGTAGGCATAGTAAATTCAATGAATTTAGTAGGAAAAATTAGTAGTTCAAAAAGTAATTTTTTCCTAGTAAATAGTAAATTTTAAGGTTAGTAAATTCAGTAGTTTAGCAGACTCAGGGCAACAACCTGATTGCTCATCAGCAATTTCCACGTTGAATGAAACGAGGGATGTTGCTGGGCAGCAACAACTGAGTTGCTAGTCAGCAACAACCTCATTGCTGGTCAGCATTTTCTTAGTTGAATGCTAGTCAGCACCCTGAGTCTGCTAAACTACTAAATTTAGTAGGCCCTGTTAAATCAGTAATTTCATCAAAATTAGTTTTTGAAAATATAGTAATTTGAAGCTTAGTAAATTTGATGAATTTAGTAATCCTACTAAATTTACTAA
>OMLO01006185.1_pt1 | contig 10060 bp, 4 predicted proteins | sample 1674811 | NCBI WGS metagenome assembly OMLO01 (sample SAMN06265003, study PRJEB25207) | coral metagenome | isolation source: Coral host | place: Mexico:La Bocana,Puerto Morelos, Mexico | collected 2008-11-13
GAGGTGAATAGTACTTGGCTAATCACCTCCGAGCTAGCCAATCAGCGCGCGCGAAAAGCACTATTCACTTGTGTGGTTAGCATATTTGACAACTGCTCAAGCTGTGTGCACAACTGCGATGATCAATCATGTCTTCCGTATGCTTCTCCGCAGTTCAAATATATGATCTTTGATATATTTATTTGTATTATTCACCCTCTACGGGCATATTACGAACTCACAGAGTGACCAGCTCCCAGTCGTTAGAGCACTGCACCGGTATCGCAGAGGTCAAAGGTTCGAATCCCGTTCAGGCCTGAATTTTTTTCAGGCTTTCAGAATTTCGCAACTGCTCAAGTTGTGTGTATAACTTCGATGATCAATCATGTCTTCATATGTTTTTGTATATGATATATGTGATCTTTCGTATATTCATTTGCAGCTTTACTAAAGTATTGCTGTCATTGCGGACAACACAGTCGATTTGCTTTTACTATCACGAATTTCCATGTGACAGTCTCCAATGATTTATAACGGTATGACTCCGCGTTGGTCTTAAAGAACGATTTATACACTATCACACTTAATGCGATCTGAACAATTAAACAAAACCCGAAACGGAAGAACAATATCCAAAAAGAATCCATTGTATCACAGCGCCATTGATAGAGACAAAACTGACTCCGCCTTTACTTAGAATAGTTACGCGAACTGACTGCGCTGTTTCATCCTCAACGAACTGACGGGCTTAATAGTGATAAAAATTTATCCTGTTTTGATTCAGTTGATTTTTTTGTCCCTAATTCATCGTTTTAGATCGGGTTTAAATTACTGTACCTTTCAAAGTAACATGCGGACTCTAAAACTGCAAAATTCAGCTCAACTGAGAAATCCGTTTTTCACTGCCGTCAACTTATCAAATGTTCGGCTGCTCTTCATAACGACGGTCCGTCCGTCAACGATTTGATTTGATTTCGGTTGTAGTCGGAAGCTGGGAGGAGCCGCCGAACACTTGATTGACGGTGGCAAAAAATGCCGCGACATGATGATGCGACATCAGTTGTTTGAGCTTAGAGTCTGCGTGTTATTGAAAGAAGCAGTAAACACCTCTATCGCCGGCAAAAAAAATGAATTACACGAGTTTGTCACCTTTTTTATTTTTCTACTGTTGCCGAGTCCAGGACCAAGTTGCCTTCGGATAGCTCATAGACTGAAATAATGTCATTTTAAATCAAATCAAGTTATGTAATAAAACACGCGACCATGGTCTTGAATTTTAATTAAAAATGCATAGCTCTTCAAAGCACGATTTGTTCGCGTGTTCAAAGCCGGCTCACTGCAAGGGTTTTCGTGACACTGTTACAACTCATGAATGAATTTGAATGAAACTGATCACGAATGATCAAGGTGAAGCGTGCATCAGAGATTAGCCATACGACCATAAGAAAGAACAATTTTTAAACCACGAGGATAACGTTAAATCTATGCATTTGGTTTTGACGATTTTTTTAAAATCATGGACGAGAAAAAATCATAGCGCTACAGTCGATTAATCTTGGAACAATAATGGCGTCCGCCAGGCGTCAGTTACTAAGGAATTAAGTCATAACTATGTTTTAACCTAAAAATAAAGAGAATACATTATCAAACGACTGGAAGTCAGTTATATGCTTTCAACGATTGAAAGGAATAAAATTCTACGGAAAGTGAACATTAACGATTGTTTTAATCGAAAGATTAGTCCGTTAGCGAAGCACATCTTGAATTGAGCCAAGAGCGGAGCGGATGTCCTGGAGACCACTATTTGGCAATACCATTTTAGATGTTTGCATACAAAGAGCTGTCACTGAATGAAACATTTTATTGACATATTTTAATTCCAGCATTATATTCAAAACACAAAGGAAGTTTGCATGTCACTTCTCACGTGGCGTCGTAATTAGAAATTGAAAGTCAACTCCCTCCCCAAGTAAAGATTGTAAAAACTGCATTTACTTTGAAAAGTACTTTGTTTTTCGCAGTAGTAGACAATTAGTAAGACTTGATTGAAAATTAAACTAAGTTTGATTAGAAAAATTACGAATTCACCTGCAGTCATCGCCCTGCAATATTATGTCATCATTGTTGTAACAATATAGATTGCTGCTGAGAGAAGACGGGATTGTCGTCTTCTTTTCAAAATGATTAACCGCCTTTTTTCATTCAACACCTTGTTCAATTTTTGCCTTTTCTATTTCCACGGTCGAGAGAAGGTCCTCAATTATTTTATCTAGCTCCAGTTCTTCTTCGTAATGAATATCAATTGAATGAATATCATTGCAAGGCGGTTCAGAGTCGTTGGCGCATCTGGCTGGCGAGTTCTCGGAATCTGCGGACGCAAGTGTTTCCGTGGCAGTGTTATTAGAACTGTTTCGTGGTTCGTGATTTTCAAAACTTGCTCTCCGTTCGACGTGTTTTTGCTCAAAAGACTTCTTCCTTTCTCTTCGCAACTTCTGAAAATGACCCTCGCGGAAGGCCGCGTACAACGCAAGTGCAATAGATTTCGCTTTGTCCTCGCTGTCGCAAGAAACCGCGTGACACTCTACCACCGATGAACTTTTGTGGTGATTAAAAGCGAAGATAGTACCGTCACTTCTGTTCAAAGTACAATAGGAAATATTTCTAAGTGCTATATTCATTATGGACTTGGTTTTCACCTCGGTTAATTTGACGCTGTCGTGTTCCACTTCAAGGTACATTTTCGGGCACGACTTGCTTTCAACTTTCGCTCGCTCTTGTATTTTCTGCACCGCTTTCTCTATCCCAGCCAAGCCTGGCTCTTCTGTCATCACACAGCCAAGATATTTCACTTGAAAGCGCGTGGCTGGAGTTAAATCAGCCTTACCGTATTTGTGTTTCATCATTGCTGCGTTCACCACTCAGAAGACTGCAGAACTTAATCTCACATATCTATTGCATAAATCCTTATGTTTACACGATATGGACTTACTTCGTCCTCGCACTTCCTCGAAATACTAAAGGTCTGATTGGATTGTTTATTGTATTCCGTAATATCGATCCACCTGTCTCTACCTCCCATTCAAAAATCTCATTGAAATGCAAATTTCCACTGTTGACGTCGAAACTCTTTGCGCGCTAGACCAGGTCACTGTGACGTTTCATTTGTTTCACGAGGCAAACAAACACATGCCAGGCACAATCTAAGCTTTCCTTTGCAGTTTTATTACAATTATCGTCAGTAAGGCGATCCTTTTTCCTCTGTGCGTGAGATACCCATCGACAACTGCGCAATACTCCGAATTGCACATCGTAAGCTTTTTGTAACGGTTTAGCTATGCAACCTCTGTTGTTAATTTCCATTCACTCAATGCATGTTATATTAACACTTATATTTAAAATTGAAATTAGAAATTTCTTTTTCTGTGATTGGAATTTGAAGGATACTCGAAGCGGATGTTGTTGTGGAGCCCACAAATGTTTGCGGTATTTTTAGAGGCCTATCCGTACTTAAAGAATTTTCGCGGTTTAAAGTTATTATTCACATCTTAAAGATGCTCCCGTATGAGGCAAATCTGAGGTTTCAGTGGTAAAAACTTCCTTATATCGGACCAATTTCTACTATTGTACCATGTAATGTTAACGAAATCACAGAAAAAGGTCTTCAATAATTATATTCTCACTGATCGAATAAAGAGACCACTGGCATGGGGATCGAATAAAAAACCGCAACACTTGAGGTTTTAGTTTTGAAAGCGAAACTCCGCCACTGTGTAACCAAAACAATTACAAAAAGCTAAATGAAAATCAGGTAAAAAAAAAAAGGTAAATGATAAATCTATTAAAATGTACTAAGAAACAATTGAATGACTGCTACGGCTGGGTTGCACGCTATCAAAAATAAAAATCGTAACCATTCATTAAATGAAATCAAGAAGCTGGGATATGAAAGATGAATGGTATATAAACAACCTTGCCACGATTTAGATCTGTGCGGTTATTCATTCGCACGTTATTCGGATAAGTGTTTCGCTCAAATTTATAGAGCTTTGTATGGAGACGCAAGGTTAGTGCCCTTCGAAGGGACACCAACATGGCGGCATCTGTCATTGCGTTTTGCCATCAAATCGAAATGTTATTACTCTAGAGTTTCGGTTGTGTCCTCGTGTACCGGTTAACGAAAATTGCGTGACCAAGGTCGACTAAAAGATACACCGGTCAACCAAAAGATAACGCGACAACTAGATGGCTTAATTTAATTTCCAAAAAAATAATTTTTCCGGAATAGCAAGTTGGGGAATTTTTATTATGTTCATGGGCCAGTTGGGTCACTTAGGCCATCTGGAAATTCACATGGAAATTAATACTTGTTATATAAAAAGAACTGTTTAGTTAGCCAAAACGTCGGCACTAACTCATCTTTTGACCTATTCGTGAGCCTTATCGGGCCGCCATTTGAATGTCACGTAATGCGCAAACGTGCTCTGTTACATAATAATGAGGAGCCCTGCAAGACGTCAGGTTATCAGAGGGTAGCCTATGTAGCAAGCGTTTCCGTGAGGTTTAGGAGCACAGAAAATCAGAGGAACGGAATTTTCGGAATTTTTGCCCGCGCGAAAAATGGTGCGAGAGCCAAAAAGAGGAAAGAGGGCGAGCAAAACACCGAAAATCCCCCCAAACCCCACGGGCTTGCTACACAGGCTAATTAGGGGGCGGTGGCCTCATGGCTAGTGCGCTCGACTCCGGATCGAGCGGTCCGGGTTCGAGACCTGGCCGGTGACATTGTGTTGTGTTTGTGGACAAGACACTTGACTCTCACAGTGCCTCTCTCCACCCAGGTGTATAAATGGGTACCGGCAAATTTATTTAATGCTGGGGGTAACCCTTCGATGGACTAGCATCCCATCCAGGGGGGAGTAGAAATATTCCTAGTCGCTTCATGCTACGGAAGCTGGGATAAGCTCCGGCCTGGTGATCCACACGGCTCATATGCAGACTTAACAGTTACCTTTACATCTGATGAAACTAAAAATTCAGAACGCAGGCTAGGTTTCCGGTAGTTTCTCAAACTGTAAGCCACGCACGCGAGAGCCTGGGAACGAGTTGCGTGACCAAGAATATCTCGCGCGCGCGCCAAATCGTTTGTAACAATGCGGTTCTAAAAATATCGTAATGACTGACTGTCAAAAAGAGGAGCTTCCAGGAACATCCACATCCTTAAAGTCACATTTTGTCAAGTAGAGTTAAGTGTTTCAAATTAATATAAGAACTGATCAGCTAAAATAAAACTTGAAGTTCGACATAGTTGTCTGTTTCATGGGTGAAGACTATTTGTCATCCTCGGATTACAGAGGACAGACTTTGTATATCTTGGAACTTAACTGAACGCTATTGAAGTTCTGCATTTCCCAAACTTGTTCGCTCCATTTTCCTAATATTTTGAGCGTTTCCATATGGGAAAGTCATGACCACTTACTGCACTGGAAATAGACCACTTTAGACTACAAATGTCAATGTAAGTCGATCGATCTCAAGTCGTTGAAGCATCAAGCCTGCGAAATACAGTATAATACGGTTCCCGTCGAATGACCTGTCTTTGAGAGGGATGGAGTTGCTTGTTTTCTGTGGTTAAGGTCTCCTGAGATTTAGGCCGTGATGCAATGGTTGTTTGTTTGCAATTTATAGATGGCAGACTTCTGGTCTGTGATTTATAAACCGCAAACAACTTGTCTTTGCGATTTATAAACGCAAAGGCTATTTGTCTGCGATTTAAAAATCGCAAAGACAAGTTGTTTGCGATTTATTAGTCCCAAAGACGAGCTGTTTGCGATTTATGAATTGCAAAGAGACCAGTTTGTTGCGATTTATAAGGCCAACGTTTTCATTTAGTACATAACAAAAATAATAGTGAAAAATGCACTAAAGAACTTTTTATACTTTGCGCCCCATAGCGGTTGTCTTGATAAAATATTCAGCGGTTGACCAAAACAAGTAGTAGGCTGAAACAGGTAACACCATATTTTATAAATTAGCAAAACTCAGCTGTCAAACTGTTAATTTTAACTTCCCCCTGTTAGGCACAATTTTAACGAGCTTGGGGAAGAGACGATTTAATTGTAATTTTAAATTGTTCACCTATAGGACCTATGTCGCTACAGACTCACTAATATAGCGGCGATTTTCTTAATTGACTCGATAATTTTACAATTCCAAGCTTTAAATTCGTTACTTTTTTATGCACTCGTAGTTTACGGCTGATTGACACATACGATTCTCTCTAATTGAATGGGTCATTTTAACTAAAACAGTTTTAAGTTACACTTACTAGAATACCTGTTTCTTAGGCGCAAAATGGGCTCGCTTTTGTTGCCTCAGCAAAAATTAACCAAATATGAGACTAAACAATTAATTTTTGTTTTGCCTTGTAGCTTTATTCTGAAGTGATTACAAATCTAGTTATTTTACTCGCGCTATTTTATGATAAAATGGAAAACCTTTATCACCAATAAAAAAGTCGAATCAGTTCAAAATAGAAACATCTTTACAGTCGATTCAGTAGTATTTCAGTGAAGAACGTTTATAAAGAACCAGCTTTATAATTATTACAATTTCTTGTTTTGTCCTCCGCTTGTAAGGTTATCGATTGAATCTGCCTGAAGGCACCTCTTCACATTTTCCCGCTCCTTCCGAAGGCTTTCGAAATGGTCGGCTCGGAAGGCGCCATACAGAGCTTCGTTTATTTCACGAGCCTTTAGTTCGCTTTCACATACAACTGCATGGCATTCAACATGGTTCTGTGAGACGTGGTGATTAAAAGCGAAAATGTTGGAGTCCTTTTCGTAAATCAAACCATACGAAATCTTCCGAAGGGGAATAAATGCTAGCAGTACATCTCTGTCTCGTTTTCGCTCCACGAAACCTACACCTTTGTCGCCAATTTTGATGCAGTTCGTTTGAATTGTATTTCTGTGATCCCTTTGTCCACCTGTTTTCTTAATTTCACCAACAGCTGCTTGAATGCCTTCAACTCCTGCTTGCGAATTTAAGCAGAATCCCAGATATTTCACGCGAAACGAAGTCTCTTGAGTGAAAGTGCGGGAGTCGCTTCGACTGACTACAAGACCAGCCATCTTCTCTTTGAATGCTTCCATCTCGTTTAGCGTTTAGTGTTAACAGCCAAAGTCACAAACCTTGAAGATATCAGCGAAAGACACATTTGACGATGAAAAGTTATTTTGAAATTATATTTCAAAGCCACCCTACTTGTACCGCAATTAAGATGGACACAGTCTGGTGGCGAATTTGCTTTGAGACTGTCAAAATAAACAGTCGGAACATACAGAGGTTATTAGAATTGCAAATTTATGGACTGAAGGCTTGTGCGAACAGTCTTTAGATGAATTTTAGCCCCGGGCTAACAATGTGGCGAATTAAATCAACTTTATAATGTGAATTTTAACTCACAAAGCAAAATAAAGCAGTCGAATAGGTTTTGAAAAACGCTCGCTTTATTGTTGAAAAGACAAAGATAACTAACACCAAAACCGCAAAAATAATTTTAACAGCAAGAAGTGGTGAGATTTTCAAAACGTTAGTTGGCCGAACATCAAAGACATTAAAATAACCTTCTAGCTCCTACTTTATAGTCCGATTCTTGCTTTTAAAGTATTTTAAAATTCGTAAACTTTGGTTTTGGTTTTCTCTTGATGAAGTAAAGAAGAAAATTAAAATAATTCTCGTATGAGAGCTAATTAAAATAATGTTACGACCACGTCACGATTCCAGGTGACCAAAACTGAAGAAAAACTACAACCAGAGCTTCCTGCGAGAGTTAAGTTTCTTGTTGGCCGCAAAATGAACTTCTGTCTAGAAACAAGAAATAAATATTGCAACCCCAAGCAAGAGAAAACGAAGTGACGTAAAACAAAGAAAATAAGATAATAGATCCTAACCCTAACAATAACTACAAAACAAAGAAAAACTTTACATGTTCTTACACCGAGGTGAACCCTATTCTTTTATTTTTGGCGTGTGGTCAGAAGGCCCTACGTTGTTCATAAAACCTTATTAGATTCTTCAAGCGCTATATTGCCATGACAACGCGACCTTCTATTACACTTTGATATGATTGGAGTAGGCCAGCCCATTGTTCCTAATACGGAACGATAATTATCTTAAAAAAACTGTCAACAACTGTCTTATTGACATTCCATTTTAACGAATCTTAAATTACGATTTTGACACGAGAGTTTTCTGCGACATAAATTTCCGGGGGGTAGTTATGAAGCGCCGAGACATCCTCTAAGAAATAGCTGTGATTTCAGAGGGATTTCTATGGGTGTGATGAGATCCAGAGAACGAAAATTCGGTTCGACACCGAACGAACACGGACAGAAAAACCACATGGTGAAACGATTGAGTCTGAAAAGTTTGAAACAAGAATACGAGTTGGAACCTGCAAGGAGTTTTATCGTTCGCTTTGCAGGAAAAGTAGAACGAACGAGTCCCGGCGGCGATAAGATGGACGAGTGCCTTAAAAAGTTGTACAAGAAAGTATGCGATGATATAAACGGTTTACCTCGAGTGTGTATAGAGATTTCTCCTACGGATGTTAAAATTCGATGGATTCAGACAGGAACAGAAAGTCACGAGGAAATAGCAGTGCCATTAAATCGCGTATCGTTCGTTGTGGCTGATAAAAAACACCAGTTGTTCGCTTTCAATGACTTTGTCTCCCAGAAACCAAGGAAAGTTGAATGCTATGCCTTCATTTGCAGCGAATCTGAAAAGTCGGATGTTGTAGCGAACGCTTTCTCCGAGACGTTCAAAAGCGCCCATGGAAGAACTGGGTGAGGAACGAAAGACAGCGGTAATTGAATAGGCTGTGTAACGCAACTTTGGTTATGCAAAGGAAGGAAATTATATGTTGATGTACGTTGAAAGGAGCTGCAGAATGGTAAAGAGAGTGAGTTTTCGTTTGCTCGTTAAGGCATGAAATCATTGCAGCGAATGACATAAACTGTTCCGAAATCAAAGGCCATAGATCACAAAATTAGTAGGAGGGAAGACTAGAAAGTGTGAATGAGTTCCTTGTAATAAAAAATTTACAGCACAGGTGTAAAGCCTGTTCTGTAAACTTCTGTTGTACATGGTCGATTAACGAAATGAAGTAACTAGCCGTAAAATAACCGAACAAACCACTGTACGCAATAAAGAACTGTAATTTATTCGGTTTAAATCGAATACAAGAGTTTCAATTACGCTATGGACGCTATGCAGGTTTCGAATCATGATTTATAGATGAGGTCAGAGATCTCGCTACTTTACAACACTCTTGGGTACAACAGTTTCTGGTTTTTTTTGTGAAAAAAAATCTTCTACCGCAGGTGGCCACGTTTCTTTTAAGGCAATCAAGGGAAACAAATTAGTGAAGGAGCGGTTTTTATTGTTTCAATGAATTTAGTTATGCATGTATGGCGCGAAGCTTCATAAGCAAGGTCGTGACAGATTCATTCTGTAATCTTTAAACGTGTTTACATAGCTTGTTGCCAACACTCGAACAAGAGTAGTAATTTACCATATCAATGGTGCATATTTCCCGTTTGGCTGAATATTTGTTTTTTTTTTTATGAAACGACAACAGAAGAAATTGTATGTGTATACTTATCTATTTGGTTTTCCTTCTTGGTTACTGAAACGTTACAAACACAGAAACTTCCGTGTTTTGTCTGACTAATCAACCGACTTCTTAGTAGCATGGAATGTCTGTGATTAATTTACACAAGTTAAGACCAGCTCACTACTTCAACAATTTAATTCTGCATTTAGGCCACAGAAACTCGCACTTGCGACTAGGAAACAGGTGTCGAAATTTTAAGCAAGGGGGACCAAGTGGTAAGCCACTCGCTCTTTGGGTTCGCGCTTGTCAATCCGTTGGCGAACAAGGCTCAATGAGGACCAATCAACTTTTCAGCCAAGGCATTTGCACATTACGTCTTACTACCCCGCAGAAACAAGCTAAACACTTTCCTCTTTTCACGCTTTGATGGTGGGGATGGTGCGGAGGCCACTACAACACGGGCAT
>OMLO01006187.1_pt1 | contig 10060 bp, 5 predicted proteins | sample 1674811 | NCBI WGS metagenome assembly OMLO01 (sample SAMN06265003, study PRJEB25207) | coral metagenome | isolation source: Coral host | place: Mexico:La Bocana,Puerto Morelos, Mexico | collected 2008-11-13
CTCGAAACGTCAGCTTCATAACTCGTTACGGTGGCCAATTTACATTTTCAACTTAGTTGATATAACCAAATTACCTCAGATACAAATGGCCTCTCTTACACATCTCTCAGTCATAAAAGATCATTCACACATTCGAAGGAGCTGTGTAGTAAAGAATTGTTTGGTAATGCAAGCATACCGACCGTCATATTAAAACGCTATATAGTTCCCAATAAATACCATGCTTTGCGTCCTAAAAAAAAATGAATTTGTTTCACTGTCAATTTGCGATAATATTGCATTTGACTACGAGTGGTCCTTCTTTTCTACTCTCGCGGTTTTCTTTTGCGTCACCTGTCACCTCGACGGACTAAAGAAAAGAGGGACAATTTGTAGTCCAATATTGTATGGGCGACTAGGCAGAAAAGATAACTTTGACCAAATCTGTAAACATAATGTTCGTTGTACTACTTAGAAAGGCAACAACATACATGAATAAGCAGAGTCGGTCTGACACAACTCTCAAGTAAACGGCATATTGCAAGGCTTCTTGATGTTTAAACCAAAGCGAGCGCTTACAAGCATCAACAGGCAGGAACTATTCCACACAGCTAATGGTAGTGTATTGAAAAACGCTACCAAGACATGTCTTTTCCATCTTTTCCTCCAAACAGCCATGACAGCCATATTTTGGTAACGAGTCTCGATCGCTAGAGACATGCTAGTGAAAAACCACTCGATCATTAACTGAACTGAAGTATGAATGGCAAAAATCTGAAGCAACTCTAAGAGGGAACTGTTTTCTACGTAGACAAATTGATACAGGTATATGAATCCATTAACAGACACGATAGCACTAGATTCGGATAACATGCTCAATATAGCGATATCGGCCATTAGTCGCTCTCGTCGAGGAGTACGAAAACTTCCCCAAGGAGCTGACTTTCTCTTGCAAAGCACATGACAAATGTGATCAATCACAACCATGGCACTTCGCTCCACGACTTCGCCCGCGCCATGAATTATACCAAGAATAACAATGGATTTTAACCTCTCTAGATCCGCTTGCAAAATTCGAAAAATAATAGCAGTTCCGTAATAGCAAGGCGCCAATAGCACATACGAATATCCCGGATGGGTAATAGTCCATAACCGTTGAGCACAAATTCGTGATACTATTTTGAAAGCGAGCCCGGAAAGAGGAGCGAACAGGGCAATGGCTAGTCTTCCTTCGTTGCTTTGTCTGAGATACGCTGAATAAAGACAATCGGACATGAAAATACCAGTTAGCATCACTAGAAAGGTTGGTACCAACATCTTACACATGCAAATTAGGCGTTGTTTTCTTGATCGCACGCACAAGAGTCTTACGACAAGGAAGAGCTGTAAACATATACAGGTTAAGAAAAAGGCATAAATTGGAATTTGGTATACATTGGGCGCCAAGTAATAGGGCATCTCCATAACTTGCAAGACAATACGGTAAATTGCGTCCAAACCATACATAAAGAAGGAAACTAGCATCAGCTTTTTCTTTAGTCCTTTGAGCTGATAGGAGCGGAAAAGAAATGACAAATTGACGAAGATCCAGGTGTAGTAGAAAACAGCTGAAATCGCATCGGAAATTGTCCTCGTCCATTGGACAGGAACTGGGATTAGTTTCCTTGGGTAAAATGCACAATTGAGGATAGTTTTAAAACAGAGATAAACAATCAGAAGGAAAAATATCCCAGTGATTATAGCAGCTAGAAAAGTGATGAAAGCTCCAAAGTACAAGGATTTACAAACTGTTTGTAAAATAGATGGTCGAAGTCGCTTCCAAGCCATCCCGCTATCCTCCTCTGCAATTGTTTCTTCATTTTCCACCGGAGAGCAAGCGTTTATAAGCCTCGGAACTATCGTTTCCCTGTTGCTGTACTCTTGGTAAATGAGCTCATCAACAGGACGATAATTCCATTCTCGACCTGTGCTTTGCAGAGGATCGTAACCAAACGACTCTAACGTGAATTCAGGTTCATCTGGATTGTAATGTTCTGTTACGCCACGCGTAAAACGGAACGCAATTTGACCAAACACTTCTATCAGGGTACTGCTACTCATTTCACTTTGGTAAACGATTGTATAGAAACAGCCAAATCTACCAGCATATAACGAAAACTATCCTGAATTCTTGATATTCATCTCCAAAATGGAGCAGCGCCCTGTTCATCTACAAAATCACAAGCGCGCCCGGCCTTTAAACGAATTTGACATCGTAAAATACCTATATAGCACTCCTTGATGGCGGAAGTAAAACGCGGTTCAGAATAGACCACTTTCGATATATTAAAATTCAGCTTCATAGTGAGACCTAGAGGACACAAACACAAGAAATGAATAAACATGTCATTCAATTTCCTTTGTTTGTGTCCTCTAAGCTCGCTGCTAAACTGAATTCTAATATATCGAAAGCTGATGGTATACTGACCTTTCAGTTTCTGCTGACAAATTCCTTAAAAAATGTTGTTTCAGTAACCCATAGCTGTCAACAGATAAGAAGATAATTTGGTATTATAAATTGGGTTGATAATGTGTGAATAGGCCATCGTTAAGAGATTCGAAAGCTGTTTTGAGCGTAAGCTCTTCTTCGCAGTGAATCAAGGAATTGTGGGTTGTGTGTGGGTTATATAAATAAGTTATTTCACGATTAGTTCGCTTGTACGATTTTTATTCACTCGTTGTGTAAAACAAACTTGTGAATAAAAATCGTACGTGCTCACCAACCGTGAAATAACCTATAAATATGGAGCTACGCTATTGGTTTGTGCATGGTACCGTGAAAAACAACAGAATAAATTAGTAGAATGAAAAGTGTTCGTTGATACTGTGAGGATTAAAAGTCCCGATTTGAAAAATAATAGTTTTGCGGCTTTCCGTGCTTCCTTGATATAGGGAAAGGCCGTAGACTGCGCCATATGTTGCTTAGAATTACTGAATGATAATTATTCTAAGCAACATATATATTTTCTTTATTCGACTAACAAGAAGCCCTATATGTCCTATATCCCGGCTTTATCTTGTAGGTACTAGATAGTGAAAACCTAAAAAAAAAAATAAAAAGTGATTTTCTCTCCCAATTTTCAACTTAACGTATGTTCGCTGTGCTTATTATAGATGAAATGTAAAGCGTCAATACTAGAGAATCAATTATCATTTTATCGTCAAAAAACACAAGGAAGTAAAGGAGCGCATCCTAACTCGAAAGAGCTCAGTGTTTTTAAAATAGCTTTTTATCAGCGTAGTACCGCCAAATTCCAAAAGCGGCGCTTGTTATTCTGGGAATTAGCAGGCATTGAGCCTCGTCACATGCAGATCTTGACTTTTAGATAGCAAAAAAGCGTTAACCGGTCTGAATAGAGCTCTTTTTTCAGTTTCGATCAAGAGGCAGGGAGATAAAATTTTAAAATTTTTGGTTCCAGTTTGCTCTCGCGTGCACGTGCTGTAAGTGGTCGGCAGAAGAGTTAGTCAGATACCAACCGTAAACTGTTTCTACTTTACAACGCACTGTTACGTTAGTCAGCTCTATCAATGTCTCAGTGTGCTGGTTGAGGTTCAAATTTAATTTGAAGAAACGTTCTTTCAAATACGGTCCTGTTGAAAATGATATAAAGTTTTCAATTTCCTGTTACTTTATGAAAATTTTTCACATGGCGCAACTCGTAATGATGAAGCAGGAACTGACAGTTTTGTTGGCACACTATTTTACATATATTTTATACTCTCTTTTATAATCGTGATTTTTTATCCAGTTGATTTAAGTACAAACAATCTCTTAGAAAATTTACGGTATGTTTTGTATGTTGGAAGAGATTTTCTTGAGAACATTTATACACACATTACTCCTTTGTTCCGGTTCCTTTGTTTAGGTTGTGATGTTTTTCTTGTCTAGTGTTTGTATTTTGAAGGTTTCGTTCGTACTCATTTGTTATTGGCAGTTCTCGCTCTGCGTTGGTTCTTCTAGTGGTTCCGTTTATATTCACTTTCTTAAGTGGTTTCCGGAGATGTCTCTGGTTTTCCAAGGTCACTGAGTTTTGTTCCCAAAACATGTCTACAATTAAGATATATAACTGACTAGCTATCAGAGTTAAGATTAGAGAGAGAAGAGATTGCAGAGAGCAGAGAGCACAGATTAGAGCAGAGATTAGAAGGAGTCTTCGGAGAGTTACTATAGATTCCAAGAAGTCAGATTAAAGAAGACAAATCAGAAGAACAGAGTCTTGGTATCTCTCGTTTAAGGTCAGCCTTTACCCCCACTATCCAACATAATTGGTGGAGGATCCAACAATAGTTTCACCAATCACAAAATAATGTGTAGTTCGTTTTAACCAATCACAGAACATTTCAGACCAGGAACGTGCTTTATAGGAGTTGTAAGCTTCATGAAGCCAGGCGAGCAACAAAGTTAAACAGTGTTGAGACTACAAATTAGAAGTGGACATTCCTTTGCTGAAACATCCGCACAGCACTAACTGATCTGCCTTGTGACAGCTTACGTAACTTTTACACCGGAAAAACAAATATGCTATTTCGGGATGGGTAAGGGTTGGAGATTGGGCTTGTATTCGCTACTTCCAGACGCTTGCTACTTTAGGGATTTATGAGAGGCCACTATTTTTGATGTTATTTTCGTGCGGTCGATTTCTAGCAGAGTCGGACTTGAAGTTGAAGAGGCGATCAAGAAGCGTTTTCACATTTATCTGCCGAGCTATCTACGGTTATCGAGTCCAGGCTATCGGACTTTAAGTGGGATTTGGTCGGGGTCCGTGATTCTTCGGCGGCTGCTGTGGTTAAGTGAGTTGAGGTGCGAGGTCGAATTCAAATCGAAGGGCAACAAAAAGCAATTCGAGCATCAACAGCAAGTTCTTGATTGCCTGACTGAGGCTCAGCATTCCCTGGCCAGCTCTAGGTACGAAAAGGCAAAAAAAGCTATCGAAGAAGGTATAAACCTGACTTACAAGCGCATTAATTACTAGAGTTGGCCGACAAGAGCGAGTTTGGCTGGTCGACAGTATCCGAATATTTATCGGACTATTTGTCGTCGAATTCAGAGCACGAAAAGCGCATTTTTCGTTCAGAGAGGCGGGTTGAGCGTCCCTGTAAACAAGCAGCAAGTTCAGCGAGGGGTGCGAGGTCTTCTTGGAAGATCTGCTTCAACGAGTGGGCTTCATCCGAGGAACCGCAGGATTTGTCCTTGCAATAAGTCAAGTATTTATTCTTTTTTTCAGTCTTTTGTATTTTTATTCGCTGTTTTTTTTCCCTATGCTTTTGCCCACTTACTGTTCTGCTTTGTTTACTTCTCGCAGTGCCGCGGGGAGTATCGCGGCATTATTCCCCATATTGTTGTTGTGTCTTGTTGTTTCTACCTTCCATTCCTGTAAACCTTTGTTTTCTTTCTGAACGATTTGTTTCCCATTCCATGGTTTTGTTTCTGAAGGAAAGAGACCCTTTTAATGAATGAGAGCAACAACATTCAATTTTTGCGCAATTTACTTTTTGCGGATGGTGGAGAAAACCACAAAAAATTAGAACCCGCAAAACTTTAGTGTCACACGCAAACTTGAAAACACAGATTTAAAATTATGGAGAAGGGTATTACAGAAAATGACTTGTGTGAAATGAATAAATCAGTTTCTGTGTGCGCTTTACTCCCGTCCCAAAGTCCAGTACACCCTTTTTAGTTCCAGATTTTTTACCTGACGTATCACGTGACACTGCGTCTTTCTTCTTACCATTGCACACACAGCTGAGCTGAGTAATGAAAGGTGCTGGTTTACTCCCTCAAAAGGTAGGAATGGAATTTCCTTTGTGAGACTTGAATAGTTACATGAGTAGAAATACTCAAATGAGTGTATCGAAAAGACGTTTAACGAATCTTGCAAACGTGGCTTGCATTCCGTACTGGGACGGGAAGATTGCCGCCGACCGTCAAAAGGTTTTTGTTGATTCCGCCATTTTTATTTTAGCATTTATGTCAATGGCTCTCTCTACTTTTTTAGGTAACGTTCTGCATTCAATGAACGTTCGGGGGCAACTGCAGAATACCCCGCATGATTCGGAATTTGCTTCGCTTACACGTAAAGACTGCCCGCATGTTCTGCGTTGCTGCACGCTTCTGGGGTAACAGCGGAGTAACTTTTGCTTGTCACATGTTTGGTTTCACTCCAAAGGGAAATGCTGAGGTAAAACACTAACGTTAGAAAATAAAATCTTCGCGAAAAATGTAACTGTGGTGTAGTCGCGTTTAAAACAGTAGCGGATGCTACTGGGTCCTCAATATTATGGCAGTGCGTTGTTTGAATGAAAATTACTCGTAAAAATAGACCCGCAAGGCGTGCGTAACATTTGTATTGATTTTCACAAACAAACATATAACAAATTGGCAGCCAAGGCTGCAAACAGCTTTAAAACTAATGCAAGGCGTTATTTTGATGCCAGACTGTAAATAAAAGGTGTTCAGACTGTGAAGAAATTTAGGTTTTAGTTCTTTTGCGAGACTAATGTAAGGGAACGAAAAACAACGGTTATTTAACTTGATGACAATAATAATAACTAGGAATAGTTAACACTACATGTAGATCTGCCCCCGCTGTTATTAATCTTGAGTAGTTGGACATTATCTGTTTGGACAGTTGTGTTTTGTTGTTTGGTGATTAATGAGATTCTGTGCGATTTGAAAGAGGCAGCCTGGAGTTGCCAATTAAATGAATGAGATTGCTGGTCATTACATTATTTGCTGTAAGTATAGTAATATGAAAACATTTTGATAAACTAATGTTCTGTATCCTGACCTACCCAGTGATTTCTTTCAACATGCAAGAAATGCTTTTTATCAGAAACTGTCCCCGACTGAAATATGTAACAATTGACAGTGGTAAAAATGTGAAGTCAATGAAAATACATCCATGTTGGGGATTGAACTCAAATTCATACTTTAATGTAATAACAATGAACGTAAGTTGCAACTGTTTGCTGCAATGTTTTTTACACTTAATTGCCTTACAACTACAAGACTTATTTTTTAAGAAATTCCATCAATTTTTGTTACTGTAACCGTTATTATAAGATTTATTAAAATACTTTCCGAATGTATTTTTGTATTAATCTAAATTAAATTATAAGGTAAATATTTGAAACAAATATGGTCGTTTTTATTTGTTATCTAAAACTTGTCCTATAATTACAAATTTGAACTGGGTAATTTTGATTTAACTGTTTATACTATCCGATTTGACGATGGAATTTGAATGAACTTATGTAAACTGTACGACTTGTATTTCATACTTAACAACAATAACTAACAACAACTGTTTTTTTGTTTTTAACTACCTTTTTGAAAAGCATGGGCAGTGCTCAAAATAATGGCCGGTCAACGGACAATGTCTGGTGAAGATGACAATTTGCCAGGACAAAGTTTTGTTTTGGTTAATTTGACTGGCAAGTACATGGCTTTTAAAATAACCGACGAGCAGGAAAATAAATAACACTTTTTCTATGAATGTACCTAGTTTTAAAATCATTAAAAGTGCAGCCAAAACAGTGAAGACATAGCAGGGTTTTTATGCCACGCAAATGAAGACAATGTAACAAACAGCAGAAAAGAGTGGTAGTTTTAAAGTGCTGTTTTCAACTTTTTGACCAGGCAGCAACAAGATGTGAACCAGCTTAAATCTGTTTGGTTGATGAACATGATTGGGAACTTTTCGTAAATTATTTTGAGCCCTGATGGGTATTAAAATGAAAACGCAATTAACCTGAATGGTCAAAATATTAAGGGAGGAAACATCAGTGTAACCTCTACATGTAATGGTCATGGATAATGCATCTACTTATTATATGCTGTTTCAAACACTTTCAGTTGTGTGGCTGTTTATTTTAGTTATCTGGTTGCCATTTTGTGACAACTGAAAGGCAACATTCTCTAAAACCAACAGTTCTGCAGTGAATGTGTCAGTGTGATCTTTAAAGGAAATAACATCCTTTTGCAAGAATGCAGATAAAGCCTTTGGGAAGGCAGTCACTGTGTATAATTTGTCTTCTTTCTCTAGGTTGAAATGTACTGTCATGTCTAAGTAACAATTGTTGATCAGCATTGACCTGTTGCAGTTGTTACACTTAGCTATCTTGCATGCTGGAGTGCCATTAACTCTCTTCTTATAGTTCTTACAGTCCTTGCTATTGCATGCATGAAATGAATCAACATACACATTTAGAATTTCTGGGCAGCAAAGTGAATTGTTTTGACTCTGCTCCACTGCTTTTGTACGCCTTGAGCCTCTGCTGGGGTAACCACTGTTAATTTTGTGGTGGCCAGGTATTTGCCATAGAAGTTGCAGAGACGACAATAGTTGATGCTGTAGAATTTCCCTTCTTCAATGTCTGAAATGTGTTTTTATGGACAGGGGCATTGATCCAGTGCTGTCAGTAAATGTGGATCAAGGACCATCTGGCTGGTTTTTTCAGAGGGATTGTGTGGTTCTCTATTCCATTTCAAGACACCAGATATGTTAAACACTCCAGATGTGAGCTTGTGTAAAGTTATCTGTCACTTGGGATGGTTTTCTTGGTACAAACTTGAGATCGATAACATGATGGCACATCCTCAATCAAGGCACCTTTATTAAAAAAAATTGTGTCTGATTGTGTCATAGTCGTGTCTGAAAGCTTAACAGGCTGCTGGGCAGTCATTCTGTCCACAAACAGTTGCCAATTTGATGTTTGTCCTTTCAGGTGCATGACTGTTATCTCTTTGACTTGTTTGGTAGAAACTTGTAGTGTCACATCAAAGTAAAAATTAGAGCAGGACTTGCTCTATGGCACCAACGTCATGTCTTGGAAGTAACCAATGCAACCTGAGAACAACAACAAAAAATGTGTCAGAAATAAATGTTATTTTTTTGTCAGAGGGAGATAAAAAAATTCCAGAGATTTGAATTGAATAACAATTTAAACTCAACAACAATCGATGAGCTTGGGGAAGGTGTCTGGAAAGATAATGGAGCCTCGAGTACAAGAGCCGAGGGTAACTATGACAACCCTGTGCACAAGAGCTGAGTGTGTAGGGTAACCATGGCAACCTTGTGAGGGGCAACCACCAGCCACTGTCACACTGCAAAACAGTGGAACCATGATAATTACCTCATACTTACCAGAGAGGAAGAGAGGGCAGGGAGCTAAGTTGCCAAGCACAGTTGAAACAGCAAAATTGCATGTGAGAATGAGTTGACCTCAAAAGCTGAGCTGTAGAACCATGTGACCCCCAGCAGACCCTGAACCACTGCGCATGTCCAGAACAGGGGAAGGCTGCTGACCAGCATTGTTGTGCGTTTAACTTCTATATAGGCCTTGGTTTAAGCAATCTCATTATGGGTTTAAGGTCTGACCTTTCACAATATAAACTTCGTACTCGTATGATTGTAAATTGATTTCTTTTAATTGATTTGTCCGACTATAACAAAATTGACTTCGTGTCGTTAACTAACCCGACCTAACCTTCGCTTCGAAAAGGACTGATCAAAGTCTTATTTACAATTCATTATGATCATGTGGAATCATGTGCTATATCAAGCTGTGTCGAATCTGTACAAACAAAACAAGTTCTTATGCAATAAAAGAGTTCGTGAATGTTCTTTACAATAGTCATATGGGACTGTCCCTTCCATTTATACAGGAATTGACTGCAGTGGAAAAAATTGAGCTATAACTTGGGTTGACTTATCTGCCAATATTTCCTTTGGGCCTGATTTAACAATCAACTTCTTAAGTTCGTCCAATGGTATGTCACACAAAGGTCAGGGAGTGTGTGTAGTATTTACAAGGATCTGAAGAGCATAGTTGCAGCATGCGAATTGCATGGTTTTTTGCTCAGACTTTTTCACAGTTATGTGGGCTACAAGCTTCATGTTCACCATTTCCAGGAGTGACAAATTTCCACATTTTAGACACATTATCATTCCAATTATCATTTCATGGTGAAATATCTTTGTCACCTACATATATTATGAACGTGGCTCAGCTTATAATTATACTGAACGCAAAATTAGCG
>OMLO01006188.1_pt1 | contig 10060 bp, 5 predicted proteins | sample 1674811 | NCBI WGS metagenome assembly OMLO01 (sample SAMN06265003, study PRJEB25207) | coral metagenome | isolation source: Coral host | place: Mexico:La Bocana,Puerto Morelos, Mexico | collected 2008-11-13
CCCCAACAGCGCGCACACAACCTACACAGTGCTAGTCCAAGGCATGGGTGATTTCGTTGTGGAGTGTGATCTGGTAGCACGAGGCTTGAAGGTTCAGGCAGACGGCACGCGCCAGCTTGTATGTGTCCAGACGCTGAAGAACTTCGAAGCCAAACCGTCCAGTCAATCGGCTCATTTGTTCTTGTTTTTTAGTTCTCTTAGACAAGAGCCATAAAGAAGTGTTTCGAACGTTCAGTGCATTTCCTTTGCTTTGATTCTGTTGTATTTATTTTCCTTCCCCCAAATTCAGTGGTGTTTGTTTTGGTTCTCATCATATTTTCATGGGTTGTTTACCAGACTAGCCAAGGCCAGCCTCTGAAGCCACAGATGGTTTGGGCACAGGAACTGCAGAAAGGCGAGGACGACGAGCTCACACTGGTGGGCAGTGCATTCCAAGTCAAGTCCGAGCCCGCCAACATCGATGACCTCAAGGAAGGCATCAAGGAGAAGGCTGAATCGAAAGGTCCAGCTTTCAAGATGGATATTTATTACCGGACAGATGGCAAGTGGCAGAAAGAGGAGAAGATGAGTAATGCACTGCGTCCCTCCACGGAGGAACAGCCTTATGGTTATGTTGTACCATAGCGATGTGTCACATCACGCGCATTTTGCTTGTCATGTTTCACCTACAGTACAGGTGTTTTGACACACTTGCACAGACACTAGCGGGGGTGGCTGGATGAACAGTGTCTGATCACCCCTCATAACAAACATCTTGGAGACTACAAGAAGCTCTGCCATTCATTTTGACAATTACGCCCATGCCAATCCCTATCGGCGACCTTGTACCAAAGCAAGGTCGTGTATCATCAGTGTTTTGCATATGATGTTTCACCCAGCACAGAAAGCACAGTTTCATCCGAGACGTGGACGAACCAATTACCGTAAAGCAGTGAGGGAAAAGTGTCTAAAGATTAAATCAAACAAGTGATGTTTTTTTGTTTTATCTCCAAAGCACGTGCCAGAAGTTTTGCATTGCAGTACTTGGAATTTGCAAACTGTGTACTGTATGTTGTATGCATGTATTGATTTGTATGTACATATCAATTATATGCAACAATAAACTTTAATATCATAGTGAATAAAGACAAATGGCAAGTCAAGCCAAATTCACACTCAATAGCAAGAGACAAACACATGTTTGACTTGTGCAATCTACTGTATGTGAAAACAAAATCTTAAGTAATTTGAAGCTATTTTGGAAACACTGGTGGCCGTTCAATATGGAAGGAATGGTACAAGTAGAGCCGACGGCAAGCGCATTCAGCATCACAGTAAGCAAACATGTCTTTAAGCAAAACTGTCTTCAGTATTTCATTGCTATTCATGCCATTGAGGTAGTATGACGTGCACTTGTTCTGCAGGTTTGCTTTCACAATCTCTCTTCCAACTTTGTCTCCCTGCAACTCATCCACTTGAAAGGGGCCGAAATAGAAATCCTGCCCCGACCCCAACTATAATATACGTATACACAAACAATTTTCAGGAACAGAACTATCTAAGAGCTCTTGGAAGAAAACACCAAAAAGAAACTCAAACTCCAAACAAGATTTCAACCAAAAACTGCTTGCCTCGCGACGCATTAGATTATGGGAAAATATGACTGGCAGGGTCTGGACACCATCTGACTGGATTTCTGGGAACTGTCTGTGAAACTGCATTTTTCAAACATGTTTTTTTTCATTGCATTATCGAAGAATGACGACCGTTTGAGAAAACCCCTTTACGGCTGGATTCGGTTTGAGTATCTGACTGCTTTTTAGGAAAAAATTGCATGGACTTCTGGAAAGTCTGACAGCTCTTGGGAGAAAATTTTGACTGGAAAAATTGGATTACATTTATTTTTGAAAGAGGGCAAGACTTCCAAAGAAACTCTGGCGTGAAGACCCAGAAAACAATCACCGTTTCCAGAAAAAAAACCGTGCTTGAGAAAATCGACCGCTGCCTTTAGGAAAATCGGACACTACTTGTGTCAAAATCCGCTACTGCTTTTGGTAAAATCGGCCGCAGTTTTTGGGACAAAGCAACCACCGCTTTGGGGAAGATGGGCAGGGAGCGGTTTTTCTTCGGCATCGAGTTCTGCAAAATAGATCAGGGCACCGCTCACACAATTCACGCCAAGTTTTCTGATGTTGGCTCGACAACTCACAACTGGTTTGGGTGTTTCATGTTTTCCCTTTCAAAGATCAATCTCAAAAAACAACAACATTAAGGGGTGGGCTCGCTGGAGAAGACGTCCAAGTTCATCTTTAAAACTGTGTTTATTTTAAAAATCTTAAGTAATATATAATGAGCAAACTTGAGAAGGACAAGATACTTGAAAAGATATACTATGATGTTGATGAAGGCTTTGGCTCTGTGAGGGCTTTATATGAGAAAGCCAAGAAGGATGATATGGGCATAAGCCTTGATTATGTCAAGAACTGGATGCGAAACCAGCCCAACAAACAAAGGCGGAACTATAAGAACTACAATTCCTATTCAGCCCCTTTTCCGAAATATGAATTCCAAATCGACATCATGGACATGATTAGCATAATGAAAGACATTGGTATTGACGTTGACGATCAACCGCGCTATGGGCTGCTGTGCATTGACATTTTCAGTAAGAAAAGCCATGTAGTTCCAATGGAAAACAAAGACGGGGACACTGTCTATAGTGCCTTCATGGAGTGTTTCAAAGTGTTGGGACAGCCCTTGAGCATATACACGGACGAAGAAGGGAGCTTCAAAAGTAGGAAACTACAAGACTTTTTCAAGGCAAAGGCATAGAACACATCATAACGCTCACTCATGCTAATCAGGCCGAGAGGCTGATTCGCACAGTCAAAAGAATGATTGCAGACCGTGTGCGCCACACCAAGAAGCCATGGGTTGAAATGTTGAAGGCGTCGTTGAACAAATACAACAACACGCAAGTACATAGCTCGACGAAAACAACGCCTTCTGAAGCCCACAAGTTGGACAACGCTATGTCCGTAAAAACTCATCTGCTGTTGAAAGAGAAGTATAACCGGAAGTATCCTAGCATAAGTGAAGGGGATTATGTTAGGGTATTTCAGAAAGGTAAAGGCAACTACACCAGCCGCAAGGAGACAATGTCAAACTGGAGCGAAAGAAAATACAAAGTCCTTCTAAAGGGCAAAGACATGATGAACAATACTTACTACAAGTTGGAGGGCTTGGGTAAAAGATACAATAGGCATGAAATACTTTTAGTAAATGACTAACAAATGTGGTGATACATTTTTAATATAAGACATGCTTTGAACACCAAACGATTCAGAGTGGTCAAATCAACAGCACACAGAAAGAAATAGGAAAGGAATAAACAAAAGAAGACGAGAATATTGATACAGAACAGATAATGGAGATAAGGAGGAAACCACCACTAGAAGCAACAACAGAACTTCCAATCGCCTTGGAAATAGGCTTTCGTAGTAATGTCTCGTGCATTCCACCCGACTGAATCCTAAGCGCGTGTGTGGTTTAACGTAAGTTCAAAGGTAAAATGGATATCACCAAAGTTCATCAAATTAAAAAGTAGTATCCTCTAGGGCGTCTCTTATGTTTTGTAGTCTGCATTTGATGTCTTGCCAGTGTTTGCGATGAACTTTCGCAAGCTGAGCCGAGGTGAAATTCATACAGTTTTGGTCAATATTTTCTACAGCCTTCATGTCTATTCCTATCACCACCCTTTACAAGTCTCTGATTGAATAGTGTCCGTAAGGTAAAGAAAGATTTGTGTCTAACCAATGTCTTTTGTTTTCGAAATTACTCAGGGCAAACTTTGTTTGGTTTATACTGAATATGTGATGGTTTTTGCTCCTGATTGTATTGAACTTAACGGTGGGCTTTATTTCCCCATTTAACGTTCTCTCATACATGTCATAATTTAGCTCAGTATTTACTTTGCCTTTGACTACTCCTTTGCTCTTCTTATATTCTTTCTTGTCGCCTTGCACCTTGAAAGCATACGACTTAGGCTTCAAGCCTATGAAATGGGTCATGATTTTGGAAGAAAGTTCGTCCTTGAACTTGCCTAGAACTTTTTTGTTTGAAGCGTCATAATTTGGATGAGATTTGGGGTAGTCGCTGAAGTCCATGTAATCACTAAGGTCTTTGAAATCTCGAAACAAATCATCAGTCATGACTTGAATCACGAAGCTGTCGGTGTCTGTATAAACAAGTTTGATGTCATCTTGATACTTTGGTTTCAAGACGTCGTAGTAGAAACTATACATATGAACTTTCGAATAGTCCAAAATGGATAGACCCATGTAGATTGGTTTGTTCAATTCCACCACGGCTTTCTCCTTCTCTACTCCCACTAAGTTTTCGTTGATGATGTGTCGGGCTTTGTAGGTTGGGCTGTTCACGCACTTTTGAAACCTTTCTGGAGTGCTTACCAAATCAAACTCCGTATGTTTCCTAACATCTTCCATGGTTTTGCCATAAACCGCGTTGTTCATCAACTTGAATAGGTCTTTCTCAAAATCTGTTTTGGACTGTTTCCTCTTTTCGGTGTTGAAATCTATGTATGGCTTCAAAAAGTTTGACTGCTTGAAACTTATTATTCTATGTATCTTCTTTAGTTTCAGCCCATGTTGCAAATAGAACTTGAGAGCAGAGATGTGTAAAACATATTTCTTCTTGTCCATCAAACTTAAAATAAGTTTCTTAGTGTCTTCGTCTTTCGCTTCCTTACCATAATATTTGTAATGTAGTTCTTTCTGGTGTTTGGAGAGCATGTCTTCGGAAACACTCATGATTTCTGGAGCTAAAGGGTAGTCTTTGTGCAAATCATGAAGTTGTTCGGGGTATTGTAAATCAACTTCCAATATATACCCTTCATCGCTGTCTTCATCATAATTTAGTATTTTCTTGTCAGTTAGAAATGAATAATCCCACTTAAAATTATCATATGGCAACTTTTTAGTCATAGCCAATCCATATAAATTGTTAGCGTCGAAATAGCTTATGAATGACGAGGGTTTGTTTTCATCATAGGTTTCGTTCATGTATTTATTGTTGGCTTCAACCTTTTTGTATGAGCATTGCGTCATTCCCCCTCTTAATCCTTTTTCTATCATCTCATACATGTCCCTATTATGAATTTGTTGCAATCTGACGCCAGTCATTGCCAAGAAAGCCGACCAAGCAAAATTGGGAAGAGTTATGTAATGGGCTGGGTCTAATCCATAATAGTTAAGACACATCTCACGAAAGTTTTCAAACACATCCGTCAAAAGGTACACATCCGTCATTAGATAAAGGTCGTGATATTCACCAAGGTTCTTGATATTGAAGTGCTCCCAAATCCTTTGGGCTCTTCTGTAGTCCTCGTCTGTTATATCCTCTTCGTATAAGTACGAGTAAAATGCCTGTTTAGAGGGTAATGCAGTCTCATCAAATTTAGAGACGTCGGTCATATAGTCATAGGGATAGACCCCTTTTTCCGTTAGTAAGTCTAAATCATAGTCGTCTTTGACATAGGGATTCCTGTTCGTAAACTTGAAATGTTCTGTCCAATTATCTAACTTCCTGTCGTTGTCATATTTGTTCAATTTTATGAGTTTATCAAGAGACAATGATAGGAAACTGAAACTATCTTTAAACTGTAAAGAGCCGAAGGAAAAAGTAATGAATTTCTCGCTGTTTTGCGGTACTATCTCTATCCTTCTTTTCTTATTTAAGCGCTCGTTCATTTCATTAGCCTTGCCTATTATCAGATGACCGTCGTAATTCTTCAAGTTGTGGAAAAACACTGGTATCTTGAAATATCGGAAGGAGTAGTCCAAATTACATTTCACATGCGCAGCGCCTCTGTATTTGCCTGTGAAATGACAATGGTCACGAACCTTTTCATCATCTTCTTTAAAAATCTTATTGCAAATTGAGCAACGGGTAGATGATTGAAATTCTTGCTCCTGTTCAGGGCTTATTTCCATTGGTTTAACTTCTTTCATCTTCTCAAAGATTTCGTTTTTAATCTGGCTTAAGGCTTCAACAAATTTGTCCATACAGTCCTCTCCTCTGTAAAGATACGGCGTCGAAGTTTTCTCAAGTGAACTAACAACATTAAGCATAAATCCACATGGCTTATGTTCCTGATAAGAACCTTTCAAACCTTTGTTCTGTTCGGACTTGGTGGTCAAACATTCAAAATCCCCGTAGATGACATAGGGACATTTTAACTTTGTATTGTGCTTATCAAACTCTATATAACTGCCTTTCTCTGGTAAAGTGAACTTTTGACCATCCACTGCCAAACATCCCTTTTCCAAATGTTTTTCTAATACTCGTTTTGAACCGAAGGCTTGATGGCAATAATGACAAAACTCTTTTTGGTGTCCATCTTTACTATACTGTTTGTTCAATAACCTGCTTTTTGATTTAACATATACGTAATGATATTTTCCATTTTCATCGTAAATTCTAAGTAAATCAATATTGTATTTCGCATCTCTGACTTTAGTGCTTCTCACTGACTTTATGGGCACTGTGCCTTTATCATTGAAAACATCATCGGGTTCAAAGACATTGATTGCAACCAATCCCTTGTGTTTCTGTTCAAACCTACCTATTTCATTGTTTCCGACGGGAAATTTGACATCGCTCCAATCAAATATATCATCTTGTAAAGCTTTATACTGGCTCATTCGGTCAGAGTTCTTCTTTTCATAGATTTTGAAAGCATGGCACTGAACACAGTATTTGAAACACTTGTTGTCCTCATTTTGGATATTGATGCACGCCTTCTTATTCTTAATAGGTTCTGGCAAGAGAATATAACTACCCGCCCTTGTAGGGTCATATCTGTCATAATGAAAGGTTATAGTGGTGATTTTGAGGAATTGAAAGTTCGAAGCGCGCAATTCTATGTTCTCTATTCCTAGCAAAATTTGTTTAACCGAATTTTCCAAAGCCCTTACTAAATCATCTTCGTTGTAAATGTCAAATCTTGTCGCTGGCAAATTTTGTAGAAGTTCAACTGTTTCACCTGTATCTTTGTCATATTTTATGAATAACCCTTCTGCTTTGATGTTCAATTTCATGTTTCTGTTTTCTGTCAAAAACTGTTTGAACCTATTCTTTTGGAATTGAATGTAGCTCAAACCCCTTTCTCCAGTATATTGCTCATTGACTAATGTAAATGAATTGGCGTAGCTCTTGAAAGCTTTTTGGACTCGCGTTGTTTTGACCCTGCTTTTCATCACGTAAGTTTTCAAAGCATTGTCGAGTCTCTTTTTTAGAATGGTGGTTCTTACCTTTTCATTCGCAAAGCTTTTGTATTCTTGAGTGTTTCTTACTGATTGCAACTTCTTGCTTAGTATTTTGGATACTGGCTTACTCTTGTTGTATAAGTATCTCCTTCCGTCAATAATTATTGATTTCAACTGTTTGTTCTTTCTTGTTGGTATTTCTGCCTGCTCTGATTGTAGTAGAAACTCTATGACAGGATTTTCCATACTATAATATTATCTATAGATTTTTCTCTTTAATTCAATTTGAGATAATTCGTTAAATGCTATAAAGATACAACACCTTATACAATTAACATTGCAATGCCAGCGTATTTGGTCAATAGTGGAGTGAAAAAGGAAATTGGTGATGATTATTTTGACTTATTGTGGGACTCAGTGAGTCAAGAAGATGAGGTTTCAACAAGTGCCTCGTCAAGTGATAGTGAAATTGTCAAGAAAAGAAATGGTGATTGGAGAAAACAGGATAATGGATATTACAATACTAAGCCCAACGATGAAAATTATTTCAAGAAGTATTATTTGGAAAAACTGAAGCGTGAATGGATTTGCGATAGATGTGGTAAAACATTGAAAGGAAAATCCAACATGTCAAGACATTATAAGTCAGAAAAGTGCCAGAAAATTTGCCCAAAGAGCAAAAACCAACACGCATGAAACTATCTTTACATATAGGAAGAAATATAAGATTTATCTTTGATATGATGTCTTGGAAACAATAATTGTTTTTTCTGGGAAATAAAGAGTGTAGAGAAACAACATAGATGACGAATATTTGTATCATTGAATAAGGTAGGTGGTAAATGAAAAGGTTGAGACAAAGTGAGACGGGCAAGGGGCTGCTTAGGCATATTGAAAACTGATGGTCATGATCCAAGTAAAAATAGGATTTTGATTTTGTTTATAAAGGCTGTTTCTTACTGAACTAGGTAAAGAGCTGCTGTATCTTCTACACTCAACTTTCAACCAATAGCAGTTCCAACAATTCTTATTGCAAATAATTGTGAATGACCATGGTAAAGACTTAGGTTTTTCCTTCATTTCCAAAAACAAAAAACAAGCATGATTGTATTCTCGAAAAGGATATGTTAATGAATATTGCAAGGAATTGTTGTTATCTCTGCGAGTCGGGAAATGACAGCGCTTGTCGAAATAAATAGTTAATGGAGTTGGCAAAGAACTGTTTCATCTCTTACAATCTGTGTTTCAATGAAGTAAAATGAATGTGCTTATTGAAAGAATCATTTGATGACTTTAGTAAAGAACTGCTTTATCTCGTACACTCTGTTTTTCAATAAAGGTATATGAATTTGCTTCTTGAAAATACTAGTTAATGAATGTGGTAAAGGATTCCTTTGTCTCTTGCTATCTGTTCTTGTGAGAAAAAGTAAATGAATTTGTTTGTTGAAACAGTAGTTGATAAAATTTGGTCAAGAAAGGTTTCATCTCTTACAATCTACTTGTTCAGTGAAGGTAGATGAATTTGCATGTTGGAAATTGTTTTTGACTGTGGTACGGAATAGTTGTATCTCTCACACTCTGTTTTTTCAAGAAAGGTAAATGAATTTGTTTGTTGAAAAAAATGAGTTGATGAATTTGATCAAGAAGTGTTTCATTTCTTACAACCTACTTTTTCAACGAATGTACATGAATTTGCTTGTTGAAAATAGTGAATGCCGTAGAATTTTGTTTTCTCGTACAAAATAATTTTCAATAAAAACAGATGAACATGCTTGCTGGAAGTATTAGCTAATCACTAACGTAAAGGATTGTTGTATTCTATTCCAACCAACTTTTAGGATAAGGTTGATAACTGTTGGAGCTCTTACAATCCATTTACATATTTTGAAAAAGGTAGATAATTGATTGTGCTTATTGATTTTCCCACACAATGGAAAAACAGATAATTGATTGTGCTTATTGATTTTCCCAAACAATGAAAAAACAGATAATTGATTGTGCTTATTGATTTTCCCAAACAATGAAAAAAACAAAAAACGAATAAGGTGAAAACTGTGGTTTATATCATTCATTTTATTTTGGTAGATATATGGGCTAGAAATGGTGTTTTGAATATTTTTGGGGGGAAGGTCCCCAAGATGTAGATCATGCTATTCTAATATGATTCTATGATCTATACGCAATTGTATGTAGTACAATGTAGTATATACATCATGTACAGCACAATAAGTCACAGCATTTTTACTCGTCCGATCGGGTCCTTTGGAAAGTTTGTGACTTTCCTTCCGCGCTGCGGCCATTGCCTCTGCTTCTCTGGCAGCAAACTCTGTGGCACCTAGTCGCTGTGCAAGCGCAAGAGTGGCCTCTCGAAGCAGGCAGCAATGGGATGTTATTACAGTAAAATTGCAAAATCATGTTCTAAGAGCATCTAACATCGCTAAAAGTCTCAAAAGTTATCTTAGAACAAGCTTGGAACAATAACAAATGCAATCTGTGTAGGAAGGCAACCAGTTTGAGGATTTCAATGGCAGTTGGAATCTACAGTTGCATTTGTCCTCTAGTCCGCCAGCTCATATTGAAAATGCTGGGGCCAGGAGGAGCCAGTGCTGCAATGATGTTTCAACATTTCAACTGTGCCTCACAGGTACTGCCCAGCCAGCAGTCCCTGAGACAGCCATTTTGTGGACCAGCCATGAACACTTCGCCTGCGCTTGGCGGACATGCTGCAAATGAGACTGTAGGATCAGCCGTATGATTGAGACTTGTGACTGGATCTGCGAGTTATATCCAGCCAA